>PVBE012634335.1_pt1 | contig 27382 bp, 21 predicted proteins | sample 1631181 | NCBI WGS metagenome assembly PVBE01 (sample SAMN08397723, study PRJNA350692) | Marine metagenome, whole genome shotgun sequencing project. | isolation source: water | place: Pacific Ocean | collected 2012-04
GATGGAAAGGTACATCGGCATCGACGTTCACGCCGCGAGCTGCACGCTCGCGGTAATTTCCGAGAAGGGTCGGAAGCTCAAAGACTTTCCGGTCGAGACGAACGGCCAAGCCCTGGTCGAGGCGATTCGGATAATCCCCGGACACAAGCATCTGGTTTTTGAGGAAGGACTTCAGAGTGCCTGGCTGTACGAGACGCTCAGGCCACACGTCGACGAGCTCGTCGTTGCCGGAATCACGACGAGCGGAGGGCCGAAGAGCGACAAGCACGATGCATATGACCTGGCGGAGAAGCTCCGCGTCGGTCGACCAAACGGACTAGGGCTTCCACCGGAGCACGATGCCGCCCGGGAGCGAGCCGACCAGAAGACATCGATGTGGGCACCTGAGCAGCGCGTGCGAGCTGCCCGGCTTAGATCCTTCAGCTGACCGCGATCGAATCGAATAGCGCAAACCTCGCGACCGAGAGCACGTATTGATTCCACTTCCCACGATTCGATCGAGTGACGGCACGGATAGTCATTCGGATCGACAACAGAAGGCTCGACGTTCTTCGATTGTGAGCACCTGAGGGGTTGCCCACTCGCGCGCGGTAGGCCGGTCATTGCCACACTTCTAGATTGCCCCTGATTCTGTGCCGTCCCGTGCCGTTTGTGCCGTCTGAACCAGGTCTCGGTGAGGTCCAATGCGGTCCTCTGATGGCCCTGAGCGCTATGTCAGTGTTGTTAGGGGTCATCATTTCGCCTTGCGGAGCCGAGGGTCGCACGTTCGAGTCGTGCCGGGCGCGCCATGATTCCGCATACTTACGCGATTCCGAATCTGCATCGATCGAGAGAGGCTACGCGGAGCGACGTTTGGAGACACCCAGCTCGAGGAAGCTGAGGTCCTGATCGTCCTCGGGCATGGCGTGAGCTGAGTACTCTTCTGACGAGCCGACTTCGGATGAGGCGCATCGGCCACGTCGCGGGTAAGACCTTACGCGAAATGGCAGAGGTCTCGAGGCGATCGGGCGGCGGAGCAGGCTGCGCTGCGCCGCGCCCCGTAAAGGGTCAGAAGCCGAGATCGACGATCTTGCCGTCGAAATTGCCGCCGAGCATCTGGTTCGCCCGAGCCAGTTTTTCAGGCGTGACGCCGGCGATATAGCCGTCGATGATCCGGTGGTAGTTGCTGATCAGCCCTTCCACGTCTTTCGACAGCCGCATGAATTCGAACCCTTCCGAGTGCAGGCCCTTCTGCTGGATCGGAATGTTCACATAGTCCTGCCGCGGGATCTCCGGGAAATCCTGGCTGTCATGAGGCAGGATGGTCGGCTCCATCGGCGGCTGGGGCTCCTGCCCTTTCGGAAAGTGCGTGAGCGACCAGATTTCGAACAGGCAGCTTTCGGGCCCCAGCGGCCGGATGCGGTAGGACGACATGCTGGTGAAGTAGGGCAGCAGGAAGTAATGGGGGAAGAGGAACTCCACTGATCCAACCGGATCCGATTGCGCGATGGCGTTGAGGTCCGGTACATCCTCGCCCCTGGCGCGCAGCTGCTTGGTGATCTGGTCCTGGACGACGCCATACCAAGCCATCACGGCCTGCTCGGGGTCTTCTGGCAGCTCGACGTCGACCAGCTGGCGGGCGATCTCCAGTTCCTTGGCATGGACCAGACCGGCCATGCCCGTGTTCAGCAGCTCGAGGATGGCGAGATTCGCCTCGATACTGTCGCGCACGCTCTGGTTCGAGTTGGCCGGCACGCCGCCGCTGCCGCGCGCGTACCTGGTGTGGTACCTCGTCGGCACGGCCTGTTGCAGTTGTGGATGGGTCCTCATCACGTGATAGCCTTCCATGAAGGCTTCCATCGCGACCTTCCAGTTGGCCGGGAGCACAGTGGCGAACCACCATTCGGAGCGCAGCTTGCTCGCACCATGGACCTCGAGCCGGTCGGCCACCGGGCCGATGCACTCGCGGAAGGAGGGCGCATCGTCGTCCAAATTGATGAAGGCGCAGCCGCCCCACAGCTCGACCCGGCAAGGCTTCAGCGCCAGTTCGGACTCATCCAGCAGCTCCTCGCTGAACAGGTGCTTGCCGTAGACGAAGGTGGATTCACCGTCCATGTTCCAGCGCCAGCCGTGGAACGGGCAGACGAACCCCTTGTTCTTGCAGTTGCCATACTCATTGCCCTTGCCGCCGGCGATGGGCACGCCGCGGTGGCGACAGTGGTTGTGGAAGGCCTTCACCGCGTCCTCGGTGCGCACGACGATGACCGATCTGCCGACGTTGGAGTACTCCACCCAGTCGCCGACATTGGGGATCTGCTCCAGCCGGCAGGCCATCTGCCAGACATGCGGCCACAAGCGTTCGCATTCGAGCTCGTAGAATTCCTCCGCATAGTACCGCTCTGCGGGGATGAGTTCGGGATTGGTCACCCGCAAAGGATTGGGACTCATCACCTTTTCTGCAGTATCAGCCACTGGACACCTCCCTGCTGCGTCTCACGACATTCTGTAGTGCAAGCGTTGCAGCTGCAATACCCCGCGTGGTGCCGAAAGTCAGCTGGCCCGAAACGCGGGCCACTGCGGTAGCTCGGAAGCCGGCATTGCACTCGCGATCGGCACCGCGACTGGCGTGCAGTCTTCTCCATATGGTCTGCAGCTCGAGTTTCTGATCTCGATCTTTGCGGATGGGTGAATCGTAGTCAGCAGGGCGTCATCGAGTATCCGCAGGAGGACAACCGGGTGCTTCGCGAGCAGCTGGGTAGCAAGCGCCCGCTGTTCACAGATCGTCCCGCAACGGGGCAATGCGCCTCACCCGAAACCTATCTTTCAGAAGAGTCCTTGGCGGCGGCCCGGGAAACCCAAGCGGCTCACTCGGTTAGATTCTGACTGGATCGATATTCTCGGGGCGGTCGGCATCGATCCGACGCGGCGGGCTCTCGCCATCGCAATGGTTTGCCCCGATCGCGGCTATCCGACAGAGCGTTCTCTATCGACGGGCGCGAACATCCAGCTCGATTCGCTTATCCCAGACGGGCTTCCTCGAGCGCGTCTCGCGGCGGTCGGAACGCCGAGGTGGTGTCGCGGATGGTGCCCGGGACAGCGATCGTTCCGAAGGCGTCGTTGAAGGTCTTGTAGCCGAGCAGGTCGGCGAGTCGCTCGGGGTACTTGGCCACGTGCTCGCGCGGAATGGACAGGAAGTGGTTGTTGGAGGGCCGAAGCCAGCCGGCGTGGTAGGAGCACTGGACCCCCAGCCGCCATTCGTCCGAGTGGTTGTCGCCGCAACCGTGGAACATCGCGTGATCGAAGATGATGATGCCGCCCCCCTTCACCTCCGGCTGGATGAGGCCCGGAATCTCGTTGGTCTCGTCCGAGCCCCAGGAGACGTCGATGTCCACCAGCTTATGGCTGCCGGGCAGCACGCGCGTTCCCCCCGTCTCGTGGCGGAAGTCCGTGATGCACCACAGCGCCGTGCACCCGATGGGGAACGGATGCGGCCGCGCCACTGAAATCAACGCGTCGTCCGGATGCAGCGGCTGGATGTTCTTGGTGTTGGGCTTGAGATCGATCCCGGAGACCTGCGAGAGCAGGAGATCCGGGCCGAGGACGCCCTCGACGATTGGCAGGACCTCCGGATGGAGTGGGATGTCCCAGAAGAGCGGATCGGCCACGAGGAGCCCGCCGATTCGGTAGAACGAGCTGTCTGCCTCGGCCTCGCCCTCCTGCAGGTCCTCGAGGGTCTGCTCCTCGATCTCCCGGATCCGGTGCAGGATCTTCAGTCTGAAGTCCTCATCGATCGCGTCGTGGAGGATGGTGAAGCCGTCGATTTCCAGATCGTGCAGACGGGATTCGAGTGCGCTTCGGGTCATTGCATTGCTCCCTGGTTGGCTCTTTGGTGAGTCCACTATCAGTAGAAGTTCTCGTTCGAATCGAGCGTTGCCCGATCGGCTAACGCTTCTCCCTCTCGAGGGACGATCAGAAGACCTTCTGCGGCAGTGACCAGTAATGAGGCGATGCCCATGCCTACCCCAAACCGGCGAGTCCGCCCTACGGAATCAGTTCGATACTCCCGTCTCGGCCCTGCCTTCGCGGGCGTCACCCGTCGCCATAGATCCCGACCCTCTTCTCGCTCCAGGCCCCCAGGCGAGCCCTTCTGAGTTGCCCGTAGCTCTCGCGATAGGTGCCAAAGAACCGGCCGCCAAATCTGTTGCGGCCGATGCGGTCGGATTCCCTGTAGCCGAGCAGTACCCTCAGTGGCTGCGGGTATTGCATGGCCTCCTCCTCGGGGATGGACAGGTAGAAGTTGGTGAAGGTCCGCATCCAGGGGGCGCAGTACGAGACCTCCAAACCGAGACGCGGCGCATCGCTCTCGTTGTCGGCATCCTGGTGGAGCAGCGCGCCGTCGAACACGGCCACACTGCCCGCCCGCATCTCCGCCGCAATCATGCCATCGACCTCGCGGTAGTTGGTTCCGGGATCCGGCACCCTGGCCGTCTTGTGGCTACCCGGAAGCAGGCGGGGTGCGCCGTTCTCGATCGTGAAGTCGTCGATCGCGATCATGCACGTGCACACGATCGGCTGGTGGGGGCGCGGGAGCGGGACGGGCGCATCGTCCGAGTGGATCGGCTCCTTGCTCTCGCCCGGGAGAACGTCGATCGCCGAGAACGTGGTGAGCAGACACTCGGGGCCCAGGATCCCCTGGATTACCGGAAGAACCTCCGCCAGGATCGGGATCTCCCGGAATAGCGGATCCAGTTGCAGCAGCCCCGCCGTGCGAAGCTGGGGGCAGCCGTCGACCGGCCTTCCCCGCTCGGTCTCCCCCAAGGCCTGCTTCTCGAGTTCGCGGACGCGCTTGCCGATCGCCTCGATGCGATCGGGCTCGAGGGCATCTTCGATGATCGTGTAGCCGCCGCGCTCGATGGCCTCGATGTGCGATTGGACCGGGGATTGTTGCATGATGGCTTCCTCTCGTCTTGGGTGCGTCCAGGCCGGCCGGACCTACTGACCAGTCTCGCTGTCTCGATCCAGTGCGTCTTTCGGGGATCCGCCAACAGACTGGCCGTTCGCGCCAATGGGACTCCCCGAACGGTCCTTGGGGTCCGTCCCGGTCGTCTACAGTCTACCCTAACGGAGTCTCCGATCCTGCAATCCGGCCTCGCAAGGGGATCGGGGGCAAGCGACTGCACCCAGATGCGCCCGCGACGGCCCCACGGCCCCATTCGGCGTCTCCCCAGCGGCTCATTTCGTGCTGCCGCTATGTAGCGCTATGTCAACTAGACTCTGAATGAGACATTTTTGCTCGACCTGGGGCCGGAAGGCAGTCGGTCTGGAACCCTGCGCCGTCGGTCCACGCGTGGCACCGGTAGAACCCAAACCCCGCGGGCTGCCCGGCGGGTTGTTGCACTCGTTCGACCTTCACGGGGGTAGCGCCGATGGCGGTCAGGGCTCGATAGATGGACTTTCCGGCACCCGACTGGAGGACCCATGCTGTAGTCCGACTTTTCACTCGGCCTGCGGACGGGGCCGGCCAGCAGCTTCGTCGGGCACAACTTTTGGGCACGTGGATACCTCGTGTCGACGGTGGGGCGCGATGAGGAAGTGATTCGGGAGTCCATTCGGCATCAGGAGTCAGAGGATCGAAGAGTCGATCAACTGGCCTTGATGTAGAACCCGATCCCCCTTTGAGCGGTTCCGTCAACGCCGCTTTGAGCGGCTCAGCTTCCCGATGCCCCCGGCTTTGCCGGGGGAGGGGGCATGCGATTCCGCAGTTGCGAAGATGACCGAGCCCGCCGATTCTCAATCGGGCACGGCGCAAAGCCTCCGACAGCAAGGATACAACCATGAGACACCCCGACGATTTCGGCTTCCTCGATCCCGAGACCGTAGACGACCCCTACCCTTTCTATGCCGCTCTGCGCGAGCACGCACCGGTCTATCGGGTCCCCGGAACCGACGTCCATCTCGTTTCGAAGCGCGGCCTGATCGAGGAAGCCCTCGAGCGCCAGGAGGACTTCTCCGCGAACCTGACCGGCGTGCTGACGACGAGTCCAGAGGGGGAGCCGCAGGTCTTCGACCTTTTGCAATTCGGTGGCCCAGCCGATGCGATCGCGAACGCCGACGAACCCTCCCACGCGGTTCATCGCAAGCTCATTCTCCCCCACGTGACGCCGAGGGTGGTGGCCTCCCTGGAGGAGACTCTGCGGGAGTGGGCGATCGAACTGATCGACCCACTGGTGGAAGAAGGAGGCGGGAACTGGGTCGAGCGCGTCGCGAATCCGCTTCCCACGCGCGCCATGGCGCTCATCGTCGGGCTGCCCCTGGAAGACGCGGATCGGCTGCTGGACTGGGCGATGACCTCGACCGAAGTCATGGCCGGTACGATCACCCTGGAACGAATGGTCGAGGTGGGTGTCGAGACGGGCCAGCTGGTCGCGTATCTGAGGGAACGTTTGCAGCTCGCGCTGAAAGCATCGGAGAACCAGCCCGCACCGGGAGTGATCGGAGAGTTGGCTCGGGGCGTGCGGGAAGGATTGATCTCGGAGAGCGACGGCGTCTCGATCCTCGTCGTGCTGGCGTCGGCCGGCGGCGAATCGACTTCGAGCCTGACGGGAAGCGCGGTGAGGATTCTCGCCGAGAATCCGGAACTGCAGCGCGAGCTCCGCGCGAACCCGCAGCTCATTGCGGACTTCGTCGAGGAGGCGGTGCGTCTCGAGTCGGCCTTCCGGGGCCACTACCGTGTGGTCCGGCGCGACACCGAGCTGGGCGGCATCCCGCTTCCAGAGGGTTCGCGCATCATGCTCCTCTGGGCCGCCGCGAATCGCGACCCCGAGATCTTCGAAGACCCGGACAGCGTCGACATCCACCGCCCCAATCGGCAGGAGCATCTGGCCTTTGGCCGGGGGATCCACTTCTGTGTCGGAGCGCGGCTCGCGCGGCTCGAGGTCCGGGTCATCCTCGAAGAGCTGCTGGCGCGCACCCGGTCCTTCTCGCTCGACCCGCAGCGCTCGCCCGAGTATGTCAGCAGCATCCTCGTGCGGCGCCACGCGGAGCTCGGGTTGATCACGGCGGCGTGACGTTCCGTCGATCGGGCCGCGCCGTCAAGTGACGGGCTCAGAGCAGGAGTGCGAGTCCCCAAACGGACACGATGAGCCCGGAAATCGACGCGACCATCGGGGGCCGCAGTTCATCCCAGTGATCGACGAGGACGAGCAGGCTGTAGGGCGGAACCAGATTCCAGAAGCCATTTGCGTCGCCTACGTGGTACGCGATGAACGCGCCCTGGGAAACAGCTCCTCAACGACGATCGCTCGTGCAATTGAGACTTCGAGCCGCGATCCTTGGCCGGAGCCTCCGCGGGGCATGGGAAAAACAGGCTGCTTTCTGGCGCGACATTCGAGTATGCGCGACAGGTCAAACCCCAACGCCCCCCCCGGGCCCCGAAAGGGGCCAGGACTCTCTTCCGAGGCCTATTCGATAGAATGTTCGTGAGCGGTGGCGGCGAAAACAGCGGTTAAATCGCTTATCCCCCGTTTGGTATGGCGACGGGGGCGGATGCCCTTCCACTCTACGAGATTGTGACACTTGGCCTTACTGATGCCGAGCACACCCGCAGCACCGACGGCTACCAGTACAGCCGCATCGATCGCCTGGCCGAGTCGGGGCACGCCGCCGGAACTTCTTTCCGATTTAGCGGGGCGGCCTCCACCGGGATATCCGCGTGGCTCTACGATGGATCGAGCACGACCCGGCTCGGCTACTTCGATGCCGATCACACCCGCATCGGCGGCTACCAGTCCAGCACTGTCAAGCGCTCGACCGAGTTGGGGTACGTCGCTGGGACTTCGGACCGGCGGACCGGCGGCTGATCCGCGTGGCTCTACGACGGTTCGAGCACGACCCGGCTCGGCTTACTCGATGTCGATCACACCAGCAGCTTTGGCAGCCACGATAGCGACGTCAAGCTCCTGGCCGAGTCCGGGTACGCCGCCGGCATTTCGTATCGATATAGCGGGGGGGTGGACTGGACCGGGCAATCCGCGTGGCTCTACGACGGTTCGAGCACGATCCGGCTCGGCTTACTTGATGTCGACCACACCCGCAGCAGCGACGGCTTCCATTGGAGCTATGTCACCCACCTGACCGACTCGGGGTACGTTGCCGGGTGGTCTCGGCGATTCGGGCCGGGCGATACGGCGCGGGCTCGTAGCCGGGGGTTTTCCACCTGGCTCTACGACGGGTCGAGCACGACCCGGGTCGGCCTCTTCGATGTCGATCACACGCGCAGCGACGGCGATCAGTTCAGCCATATCTCCCACCTGACCGACTCGGGGTACGCCGCCGGAACTTCGAACCAGCGGACCGGCGGCCGATCCGCGTGGTTCTACGACGGTTCGAGCGCGACCCGGATCGGCGACTTCGATGCCGTTCACACCCGAAGTACCGACGGCTACCAGGATAGCGATGTCACCCGCCTGACCGAGTCGGGGTACGCTGCTGGATACTCGTCTCGCTTCGACGGCGAAGTCAGCCTTGGCCAGACGGGCTGGATCTACGATCCCGTGGCGGATACCCAGATTTCGATCATTCTCTCGGAGCGCTCCGACGGGTACGCCTACTCGTATGTATCGTTCCTCGGCGAGGATGGACTCGGGCTCGGCTCCTACGTTCTTTTCGATGCAGCCGACGCCAACCTGGGCGGCCGCGCATTCGCCTGGACGCCCGAGTCCGGAGCCGTGGATCTCGGTGCGCTGGTAGCCGGAGGCCTGTCGGCAGCGGGCTGGAGCGCCCTCTATGGTGCAATCAGGGAAAACGGCCTCGATCAGATCGTAGGCGGAGGCATTCTTCCGACCGGTGGCTGGCTCGCCTACCTGCTCGTTCCAATTCCCGAGCCCGGCACGGGTGTCCTCGTGGCCCTGGGTCTCCTCGGTTTCGCGGCCCGTCCCCGAACCCGGCACAGCGCTGCTACTCCCCGGAAGGGGCCAGGACTCTCTCCCGAGGTCCATACGACAGAATATTCGTGAGCGGAGGCGGCGAAAACACCGGTTGAATCGCTCATCTCCACTTGCGGCGTCGGGCAACCAATCGGACGTTTGCATGAGCAATCCAAGTCGGGTGAGGACAGGAGATTCAAGCTGCCTTTTTCGTACCACCGCTAAGTAACAGTATGTCAATAGCCTGAAATCGCAGGCAATTTGTCCCCGAGCCAGCCCGGAAATCTGACGGCTGGAGAAGAGATCGGAGGAAGGCTCGATCACTACGTGCAGTACTTCACACAAATCGAGATTGAGTGAACTTGCACACATTTGGAGGAATGATTACCAAATCGATGTCGTGCTCACGGAGACATCGAAAACGCGATGTTCTGTGACGTAGTTGATTGTGATGGTTTCGAGATTTCGCTTCGCGCGGTCCGAGCGTTCGGAGGCGGTGCGTGTCGATAGAGCTTCACCGCCACACCCGCCAACTCCGCGGCGACGTCCGATAGCAGGGTTTCTGTTAGTCCGGCCCTGGATGAAGCAGCCCCGTCCGACGGTGGGCAGCGAAAATGAATAATCGTTACCGTTGGCGCCGAGCCTTTGAGCGCGGGGCCGAAGGTCGCCTCAGCTCCAGAGGCGTCCCTTCAGATCTCGATGAACGTGTGCGGATCGGAGGCGGCGACATGAGGGAAATCCTACCCGGTCTATTCCATTGGACAGTGGTTCACCCAAATATCAAAATCGAAGTGAGCTCGTTCTACATCCGCGACGCTCGCGCGCTGCTCGACCCCCTCATCCCCGCCGAGGGCAAAGACCGGCTGCGCGAGCTGGGCCCACCCGAGAACGTCTTCCTGACCAACCGCCACCACTACCGCCACTGCGCGGAGATCGAGCGTGAGTTCGGCTGCCGTGTCTGGTGCAACGAGGCCGGCTTGCACGAGTTCAGCAAGGGGGAGAGGGTGCGCGGCTTTCGCGCCGGAGACATCTTGCCGGGCGGCATCGAGAGCTATGAAGTGGGCGCAATTTGCCCCGATGAGACCGCGCTGCGCATCCCTGTCGCCGAGGGCGCGCTCGCGATCGCGGACGGCATCGTGCGCGACGGCGACGGGTCGCTCTCTTTCGTCCCAGATGAGCTTCTGGGTGACGATCCGGTCGAGGTCAAGCGGGGACTCCGAGCCGCGTATGCGCGCCTCCTCGACCTCGACTTCGATCATCTCCTATTCGCACACGGAGAGCCTTGGTTCGGTGGGGGCAACGAGGCTCTGCGTGCCTTTGCGGAGGGTTAAACCGCGTTATGGGGTAGCCGGTCGATGCTCCCGTAACGGGCAAATACGCCCCATCCGAAGCCTGCTTGTCAGATGAGTACTTAGCGGTGGTGCGGAAAAGGCCGCTTAAACGTCCTATTCGCGGAAGGACTTGAGCACCCCCATATCCAGCCGGAAAACCGGCGATGAATCTGGTTCGGAGGACGTCGCTACACGTCCCGGATCTCGATGTCACGGCGCACGCTGCGGGCTGCGAGGGCATAGAAGCCGCACGCGATCACGTTCGTGAGCGCGGCGAGCAGCATGGTGTAGCGAATGGCCTCGTCGCCGAGGTCTTCTCGCAGCAGGTCATTGAGGCCGCCGATCACGACCGGTCCGAGGCCGAGACCGACGAGGTTGACCAGCAGCAGATGGAACGCCACCGCAAGAGAGCGGGCGCGGACCTTGACCACTGCCTGCGTCATCGCAAAGGTGGGCGCTGAGAAGCTCATGCCCAGCAGCGAGTGGCCCGCGTAGCAGAGCAGCGCCAGAGTCGGGTTGCCCAGGAAGAGAAAGGCGACCGTGAAGGGCGCCGACAGCAGCGCCGAGAGGGTGGGAATCCACAGGTACCAGCGCGCGTCGCGGGGGACGAGACGGTCGCAGAGGAGGCCGCCTAGCAACATCCCGGGCATGCCCGCAGCGATGGCGATGCATCCGAGCCAGGTGCCGATGATCTGGATCTCGAGACCGTGGATCCTCATCAGGAAGGGCGCCACCCAGACCGCAAGCCCATAGCCCGCAATAGCGTGCAAGCAACTACCCGCTTGCAGCCACATGTAGGAGCGCTGACTCGTCAGATGGCGCAGCGCGTCCCGAAAGGCCAATGGCGCAACGTCCGCGTGTCCCTCGTCGGCGCCCCCACGCACGGGCTCTTCGACGGTCGTCCGGACCAGGATCGCGAAGAGGAGCCCCGGTACGCCCGCCGCGACGAAGGCCCAGCGCCAGCCCAAAAGGTAGAAGAGCCAGCCGCCCAGCAACCAGCCGAAAGCTGCTCCGGCCTGAACCGCCATCGCGTAGAACCCCAGCGCACGCCCCCGCCGCTCGACCGAGAAGTAGTCCGAGATCAGGGAGTGGGAGGGAGGGCTGCAGCCCGCCTCGCCGAGGCCCACACCCACGCGAAAGATCGCAAGCATGCCGAAGCTGCGCGCGGCGCCCGAGAACACCGTCATCGCACTCCAGATCGCCGCCGAGACCGCAATGATGCTGCGTCGTGAGTGGGTGTCGGCCAGACGGGCGATGGGGATACCCGCGGTCGCGTAGAAGAGCGCGAAGGCCGGTCCGGCCAACAGCCCCATCATCAGGTCCGACGCCCCGAACGCCTCCTTGATCGGTTCGATCAGGATGTTGAGGATCTGGCGGTCGATATGGTTCGACAGGGACACCAGGGAAAGCAGCGCGAGGACGTACCAGGAATACGTGGTGAAGCCGGACTCTTCGTTGGTATGTGCGCTCGCATCCATGACTCAGCACTCCAGGTGGGTGGCTTATGCCGATCAGCCGCGACTCGCGACCCCGACCGCAGACATTCTGCCGGATTGGCCAGGGATGCGACACCCCTGTCGTTCCGGCGTTATCGCCTTCACAGTCCTGGGCCACGCAGCGACCGCGGTCTCACGACCCGTCGGATCTGGCGGCGTCGCAGGCGAGACGACTGAGTTTACCAACGAGTGCGCGAATGATGCCGGCCTGTTGACCGAATGGATCGATCTCCCGTTGAAATCCGAGTGAGATGGTCCCCGGGTCGGGAGAAGCCAGACCCTGCTTCGTCAGCTCGTCGTCCGTGTGCGACTGACGGTTCGAACCACTGAAGTTCGAGGAGGCTTGGGCGTCGTCTGCCGCCAACGTCTCATTGATCGCGACAGGAGATTTGCGAGTCCCAAATCGCGGTCGCTCTCATGACTTTGGCCGTATCTCGGGTCTGAATAGCGAGGTAGACCAGCGTCAAGAGAACGGCTGCGGCACCCTCTCACTGCGTGGAGATGCGTTGACCCGCACACACAGACGCACCCGGAGACATGAGATTGACTTTACAAAACGTATAGTTACCCGATATCGGAATTAGCTTGCCAACGGAAGGGGGAGGCGCGAGCGATCAGCGAGCGACGAGTACTGGCCGCAGGCCAGTCGCCGGTTCGATCCCGGTCTCGCGCTCCAATCCCCGCATCGCTCATGCGCAAACGATGGGATTCGGTGAAGTCGAATTATGTGGCGCGTCTACTTCACTCGAAAGATTTTTGGATTCTCTTGATGCTGGGTGACAGCATGGAGCTGCAGATAGGAGCCCTTCAGCACCTTCCGCGAGCCGATAAAGAGCTCCTTCTCCTCCCAGCCTTGGTCCGCGTGAACTCCCGCCCACACGAAGAGGACGCTCTTCGAGAGCGAGTACTCGGTGGGTTCTCCCTTTGGGCCACGGTATCGAGAATTTGAGATCGAAATCTTCCTGCGCTCCCGGGCAATCGTTGCCAGGCTATCGAGGTCTTTGTCGTACCGAGGAGCAGCCCGCGGTAGGTACTTCAGCTCGATGATGGAAATCACTTCCCTGGTGTTGCAGATCACGATGTCGGGTGTGATACGCCGGTTCCCGGCGGGCGTGCGAACGATGAGAGTCGGCTCGATAAAGAGCCGCCTGGTCTTGGGAAGGCTCATGTTGAGATGAGCCCAAAAGGCTGCTTGAAGGCTTCTCTCGGAGTTGATGCGTTGGCTTGCGTAGTCCACTTCGATGGCCGTCCGCCACGCATGAAATATTTTCGATTCTATGAATTTTCGTCCCGTCATGGTCGGGAGACTCTAGCTTCGCTGTGCTAGCCCTGCTGCTGCATTGGGTGGTCCACAGATGATGACGGGATTGCGAGATTGAGGTGATGGCTAGGATCCTCGGTCAATGACCGCCAGTCTGTACGCGGGTGGCATATCAACTGGTCCTGAAGTCGAGGGCGCACTAGATTCGCGTCACCGCCGCAACCTGACGTTTGAGTGAGCAATCTGGCGTACCAACAAAGCGATCCGCCTCCGATTCTCGTCAAGAATCTCGACGGGGTTCGGGGTTGCGCGTCTGGGTGAGCGCTATGCCAATGATGATGTAGATGGCAATGAGGACGATTGAGTTCAAGAGTCCGGGTGCTCTCCGGAGAGGTTCATCCCGAGCACAATCAGGCGCCTATGAAGGCAGCGCAGCGACGCCCCAGTACGCATCGATCGGGTGCCGTCCCGTGCCGTTTGTGCCGTCTGAATCACCCCTCGGTGAGGTCCTATGAGGTGCTGTGCTGCGACTGAGCGATATCTCATCGTTATTCCCCATCCCTTCGGCGCTTTCCGGAGCCGAGGGTCGCACGTTCGAGTCGTGCCGGGCGCGCCACTTCTGCAGGCGGGAAGTCGCCGGTATCATGAAGGAAATGGGTTTGGAGTGATGGCCGGTTCTCGGGAGCGAGCCGGGGATTTTCGTCTAGCCCGGATTATTCATGAAGGTCCTACTGCGGCGGCACATCTTCGCGCTCTGGCTGAAGAAATCGGCGTCCGGCTGCTCGACGTAGGGTAAACTACAAGCCGCGACCGAACCCCGATTTCTTCAGCCAGAACGCGAATCTGCACCGCCTCGCAACGGACCTTCATGAATAATCCGGGCTAGAGGGCAACCCGTCATGCGATGGTCGATCGAGAACGCCCGGCTAGACTGGATCGTCGCGCCCACCTTCGATTCCTCTGCCAACGAAGTCGCCGTGGAGGAGTTGGCACTCCGCCACGAAGGACGGTAGGTTGAAGAATTCTGATAGAATCATGCGATGACAGCGTTCGGGTGACCGATGATGGAAGGCTCCGCGACGACGGCGATTTCGATCGCCAACATGGTTTCGATCCTCTTTGTTGGCTTTCTGGTCTGCGGGATGGCCGAGGTGGCGTACGTTCACAGGCGCCTGCATGCCGCGAAGCTCGACGAGTATCGCATGATGGGCAAAGGCCTGGGCGCGCTGACCCTCGCATTTGCTCTCGTCATGCTGCTTCTCGGACCGTTCAACACCGCAATCGTCGCGTTATGGGCCGCGCCTCACGCCCCGGTTCACGCGGGCTATTCGCCGATGGGCTGGATCTACGGCTTGATCGTCTATGAGCTCGCCTATTGGATCCATCACTGGCTGGGCCATAAGGTGCGGCTCTTGTGGTGTGTGCATTCGCCCCATCACGCACCTGAATCCATGAGCCTCTTCGTGGGCTTCAATCACTTCTTCTTCGAGTCGACCTTCTACGCGCCCGTGATCATCGGGCTGTTTTCTGGACTGCTGGGTGTGCACCCAGTCGTCGTCGCGGGGATCTCGATTCTGGACATGTCTTGGGGCAATTCCCTTCACGTCAGTAATCACGTTGTGGTCCGTCGCTACGGCTTCCTCGAGCGTTTCATGCAGACGCCTTCCTATCACCGCGTGCATCACGCTCAGAACATTCGCTACATGGATATGAACTACAACTCCATCACTCTGCTGTGGGATTGGATCTTCGGTACGTTGCAGCCCCTGGACGATGCCGAGCCCGTCATCTATGGGATCACTCGAGATGTGGATACATCGAGCTTTTGGGATGTCCACTTTGGCGAGTTCTACTTGCTGTGGCGAGACATGCGACGCGCGCCCAGCCTTCGAGCGGCAGCCTCGTATCTCGTGATGCCGCCAGGCTGGTCTCACACGGGGCACCAGCAGTCTGCGGCCCAGCTCAAAGCGCAATTGTCCGTGGCTGCAGAAGGCACGGTCGAGTCCCCGTAGATGCGCCGTCGGATAGACGGCGATCGGAGCAGACGATTCCGATGACGGAGTCTCGCCCGCAGGGGCAGGGGAATCCGCGGCCGCATCTGGGGTGCTCACCGAGGAATTCCGCCTCGCATACGCGAAATTGTGACAGGGTGGCGATTGCCCTCAGAGAGTCTCGGGCCCAGGGAAGAGTCAATGCGCCTCTGCCACCCGTTTGCCTTCCCGATACTCGCCGCGCTGCTCCTCGGTGCGAGTACCGCTCGGGCCGTTCTCGGGCTCGGACTGGTCCGGCGCGCGCGGAGCTAGCCAGAACTTCAGCCGAAAGGTGGCACCGAAGGTTCGCGGCAGTGGATGCGAAGGCTCAGTCTCGCTGAAATCTGGATACCCGAATCAGTGTGCCGCCGACTATCATCAGGCTCATGATGAGCAGGGCGACACCGGCTTCGCCGAGTCCCGGCACGTTTGGTGCGGACGAGGCGTCCACGCTGCCGCTGTCGCCGGCGAAGTTGGTCGGTGAATTCAAAGCTGTGGCGCCGCCCAGCCCCAGCGACGTGATTCCATCGGTCGGAAGTGGCGAAGCAAAGCTGAGTTAATCGAAGGGAAGCGGAACCGTGCACGTCGAGTTGGAGCAGAAATCGATGGTGTCCGCGAGTACGTTGATGAAAGCGTCGGGCAGGGTGTAGTCGGGCGTCGGCGCTCCGGGCAGCGCCGCGAAGCCGGCGGTGGCAATCAATACATGTTTGTTGGCGGTTAGGGAGCTGGGCAAATTGCTCGGAAAGACGATGGTCGTGGCGTCGGAAGCGAGCGCGCGGCTCATGAAGAGATGCTCATTGTTGGCGCCGAGCTTTTCGAGGAGCTCGACGAATTGAATCGTCCCGTCTGGATTTGAAAAGATCTCGTTCACATCAAAGTTGTGAGCGAAGGGCCAGGCAGAAGACGCCCAGAGCATCGAAATCCAGACGATGCTCACGATGCTCACATGGGCGGGTCGGCGGCGGACTCGATGTCGCATCGACAATTCCTCCTATTCATCTCTTATATCACGAAGAGGGCCGGATGGATCCGACTCTCTGCGTCCAGCGGCAGATCGTCCAGGAAACGGGCTGACCCTGTCCCCTCGTCGTGGTACCCGCCTGGAGGGAGTACGCCCCAAAACGGAGCTCAGATGTTGAAACGACATCGAAGATCGAAGAAAGGCTACGCCCCCTGCTTTGATCGAGGCCTGATAGTGCGCTGCCCAGGGGGGTGATTCGAACGGGTCGACTCGTGGCCGACGGTTGCGAGCCCTGTATCCGGAGTTAGTCCGCGCGTCGAACAATTCGCGTGTTCCGGGCGAGCGGACGACGTGTCATCGTCCGCTGCGGATCCAGTGGATTCTCGGAGGGCCGGTCGCATCGATCGCATCGGTTGCCTTCATTCATTGGCTCGGGGAGAGCCGCTTTGACGGTCGCGAAGCCTGAGCAAGCGCGTGCCAGCTGCGAGTTCGAACCGGTGGTCGCCAGCCTCGCCGACGCCGAGGATATCGAGACCCTCGAAGGCCCAGGCGATTCGGGTCGTACAGCCGCGGCTGAATCGAAACCGACGCGGAGCGCGAGCTCGAAGTCGAGATCGGTGCTGTCGATGCCCCGATATCTGGGTCGGGTCGTTTGCGAGGGATGTCACCCCGTCGAGACGGAGCATTGGGCCGATACGATTCACGCCGATGTCTTCCTGCGCAATCCGAGGACCGCTCTCGAGCGGCGCGGCTGCGAGGCCTGCCACGGCCCCGGCGGCGAGCATCTGAAAGATCCCAGCGACCGCTCGAAGATCATGGCGTTCACTCGCGAGAGCGGTCGAGCGTCGAGCGAGCTGAACGGGGTCTGCCTGCAATGCCATGCCGGGGGTCCGCGGATCCACTGGGCGGGCTCGGTCCACGAGTCCGAGGATCTCGCCTGCAGCGATTGTCACAATCCGATGAGCAACATCTCTGCGACCGGTCTGCTTCGCGAGACGAGCGTCAAACGGACCTGTTTCAGCTGCCATCCGGCTCAACGCGTCGAGTTCAGAAAGCGCTCCCACATGCCTCTCTTCGAGGGCAAGCTCGACTGTCACGACTGTCATCAGGCACATGGGTCTGCGACGGATCCGCTGCTGCGCGCCAGCTCGATCTTCGAGCTATGTACGAACTGCCACACAGACAAGCGTGGCCCCTTCATCTGGGAGCACGCTCCGGTGACCGAGGGCTGTGCGAGCTGCCATCTTCCCCACGGCTCGAATCGCGACAGTCTGCTTGTGACCTCGCCACCCTTTCTGTGTCAGCAATGTCATGCCCAGCTCGGCCTGGAGAACCATCCGATCGAGCTGCTCACACGCGAAAATCTCGCTTCGGCGGCCGTGTTGATGAATCGCGATCCCCGCATCATCGGCCGCGGCTGTGTCAATTGTCATATCCAGATCCACGGCTCGAACCACCCGTCGGGTGCTCGGTTTCATCGATGAGGGCCGCCGGTTGGCTCCCTCAGCGCCTACCCGAGGCGGCTTTGGCTTGGCTTCTGATCTCGACGCTAGGCGGCCTGGTCGTCTGGGCGCAGCCAGCCGCCTCCGCCGACCATCGAGGCAGCGTTCTGGGTGGAGAGGGCCTTGAGCCGATCCTCGAGATCGACGAGCGCGGCCTGTCGACGCTACGCCGCGCGCGTCGCCGAACGCCCAGCGGAATCCTCTATCCCTATCCCTTGCGACCGCTGCCCTATTCGGGTGACAGGATCGAGCTGCGAAGCTTCGTCGAGCTCGGCTATGTCGGAAACAGTGGGGACTCCAATGAGGCCAGCTTCCGGAAATACGCCGACCTGTCGCTGACTGCCGACTATCGACTGCGTCGCCGCGACGGAGAGAGACCCTTTGGCGGGACCCTGGGAACCACCTTTGCCTCCGACATCTCCGAGATCTCGGGCAGCGTCGCCGAGACGATCGCTCCGGTCGAGTCCGACACCCATGAATGGTCTGCGGCCCTTCAGTATGCAAGCCAGCGAGTGCAAACCAATCTCCGCTATCGCGGCTCGGACTATCATAATCGCAACGTCTCTCTCAGCTGGGAGAATCCATTCTCCGCCCTGAATCTCACGGATTTTGGAGGGGGCCCTGTGCAGGGTGTCAAGGAGGGGGGCGCCGCCCTCGCGCCCGACAACCAACTCCACCAGCTCAGCACCGATCTCGGCTTCGGCCTGCCTCTCTCCGGCCGCTTTACGACGAGCGCTTCCTGGACACGCATGCGCCAGAACCAGCGACTCCTGCCGGCCACGACCAACCCGGATCTGACGCGCTTCGACGACCCTTCCCGAAAGCACGCCGACGCCCGCGTCGACCATCTCCTGGTCCACTCGAAGCTTCGACTGAAACCGATTCGAGCCGTCACGCTCCAGCTCAAGTTCCGATTCTTCCTGCGAGACAACGACACGAAATATTTCGCGCCGCAGCCGCCCGGCGGCAATCCCGGCTACGTCGTCGAAGACCAGTACGAGACGGACCGCGTCGGCGCCGTCCCCTACAGCACGCGGCGCTACAGCCTCGGAGGCAAGGCCGAGTGGCGCTTCGCCAGGCGTTCGAGGGCGGGAGTCGAATTCGAATACGAGCAAACCCATCGCAACAACCGGGCCCGCCGAGAAGTGCGCGATCAGCAGCTGCGCGTCCATGTCTCGACCGGTCGCATTCCCCATACCCAGCTGCGAGTCGCCTATTCGTTTCTGGGACGAAGTGGATCGACCTACGACACGACTCGAGATCAGCGCCTCTATGCGGCCGGTCCGGGTCTCGACAGCCCTTCGGGCCCGGAATTCAGCTTGCAGGAGTTCAGACAATTCGATCTCGCCAGCAACGATCGCCATGAGCTCAATCTGCGGGCAAATTGGCTGCTCGGCGATCGAACGGATCTGTCCCTGGTGGCGCGTTATGACGCATACGACTTTCGATCGTCTTTCGGCGTGACCGATATGCGGGTGGCTGAGCTCAGCGCGGACACGAGCATTCAGCTTTCGCCTCGACTCATCGCTCACGGATTTGCGAGCTTCGAATGGCGGGATCGGCGCATGGCGACCATCAATTCCGCACTCGCGTCGCCCACCGATCGCACTGCTGGGAGCGCGCTCTTTCCCTTCTCGAACCGCTGGTCCTGAGACTCGGATACCAGGGGGATCACGGTCGGCGCGGGGCTGACCGCCCGACCGCATTCGGATCTCGAGCTTCGTCTCGACTACCGCTTCCAGCGCTCGCACGAAACCGTTGATGCCGACTTTGATCCAGCCGGTGGTGCGCTTCCCCCCACCGTGGATGCAGCGACCGCGCGCAGCCGCTTTCCAGCGCTTCGTCAGCTGGATCACGTATTGGACAGCTCGGCGACCTATCGATGGAGCGACGTGATCGACACCCGCGTTTTCTATCGCTTCCAGCACTCCACGATCGACGACTTCCATCAACAGGGACTCGTCCCCGTCGTGAATCAGAATCTCTTTCTGGGGCATGTCGACGACGACTACACGGTTCACGTCATGGGGATCACGAGTCGCTTTCGTTACTAGCTCGGACCCTTCACCTGCGTCCCTCGTCGATCCCGAAGCAGCCGCCGCCCAGCAGCCCGTTGAAGAACCCCCGCTGTCGCCAGGCACGCGCCTCCTGATGAGGTGAAGAGGGCACGATCTCTGCGTTGCGAAAGCTTGCCCTAGCCAGCTAGGGCTGCGCTTCCGCGCCTTGATCTCGCACGAAATCCACGCGTGGCTCTGCGGGGGTTCTTCAACGGGCTGCTGGCCAAAGCGACTGTCGTCACACCCTCGCCAGCTCGACTTCGGCCCATCGCGGCCTCGTCGATGATTCGCCCGCCGCGTCCTGAGGCCAGTGGTCCGAATCGACGGGCCTGTGTCCAGCGGCCCGGGTCGAGGGCAGCGATGCCTCGCTGCTGGGCGTCGCAGCCAGGCTGGTCGGCGTCGGGTGTGAAGTCATCGAGGCTTTGCGCCGATTGCGGCGTGTTCCATACTCGCGTTTTGGACCTTCTGCGGATCCTCACCTCCCCCGTCTCGACGCCGCAATTTGCGAGCCGATGCTGGATCGCGGCTGGCTTGTTGATCGTGGCGATCGTCCCGATCAGCTATTTCGCAGGCGCCCTGGCTGCGATGCTGCGCCAGTGGGCCTTCTGCTTTGCCCTGGGCGCCGCCGCCCTCGCTGCGGTCGGCCGGCCGGGATGGATCCCCGCGACTCAGCTCGGACTGGTCCCCAGTCGCTTCGACGTGCGCGGCCAGCTGCTGGCCGGCTCGGCGTGCCTGGCGCTGATCCTGGTGCTGGCCGCCGTCTTTCCCGGGCAGCCGAGCAGCCTGCCGGTCGCGTCTGTCGAGTCCGTCTGGCTTCGCCAGGCCCTGTTCTTTCTCACACTCGTCGCGTTGCCCGCCTTCTTCGAAGAGCTCTTCTTCCGAGGCGCGCTGCAGCGACTCCTGACGCTGCGATGGGGACCGTACCCTGCGATCGTGCTGGCTTCCCTGGCCTTCGCGCTCTTCCATCTCTACGCCGGGCTGCAGGGGATGGTCTTCGCCTTGGTGATGGGTCTGTGCCTGGGAACCGTCGCGTACAGGGCCGGATCGCTGCATGAAGTGATGCTCGTCCACGCCATCAACAACTCCCTGGTGTTCGCCTGGCAGGCGTCCTGAGGGTTTGCGCTCGTCCGAGTCTGTGGCCCCCCTCGGCCCCTCCCTCAGCCCGCTGCATACCCTACGATTGTCTCCGGGACGAGGCTCGAAGCGCGGCGTTGCGCGTGTCGTTCCGATCCCTCGACGAGGCTTGACGAGGAATGTCTTTGGATCGGCAGATCGGCGCATCGCCGATCGCGCGCAGAAGGTAGGAGATGGAGATGAAGCGATTCGAGGGAAAGGTGGCCTTTGTGACGGGTGCGGCGGCGGGCATCGGACGGGCGACAGCGCTGCGTCTGGCCTCCGAAGGCGCGTCGCTCTATATCGTGGATCTGGCGGGCGACACCCTGGCCGAGACAGCGAAGCTCTGCGAGCAAGAGGGCGCCGCGGTCGTGCATGCGATCTGCGACGTGACGAGCGAGGAGCAGATCCAGGCGAATATCCGCGCCTGCGTCGATCGCTTCGGCCAACTCGATACGCTCTGCAACATCGCCGGGATACTGCTCCTCGAGCATTTCGACAAGATTACGCCTGCGCAGTTTCGCAAGGTCCTCGAGGTCAACCTCGTCGGACCCTTCATGCTGTGTCAGGCAGCGCTGCCGCACCTGCTCGAATCGAAGGGCAGCATCGTCAACACTTCGTCGACTTCGGCGCTGGCGGGAATGCCCTACGGCGCGGCCTATGGCACGAGCAAGGGCGGCGTGAGCGCCCTGACCCGAACCCTGGCGGTCGAGTTCGGGGGCAAGGGAGTGCGCTGTAACGCCGTGAATCCGGGTTCGATCCAGACGGCGATGATGGGCGCGGACACCTTGCCCGAAGGCGCCGATTGGGATCTCGTCCAGCGCGCTACGCCGATCGGGCCCGCGCGCGGCCCCGAGGTCGTAGCCGCCACGATCGCGCTGCTGGCGAGCGACGATGGGCTCCACATCAACGGCGAAGAGATTCGGGTCGATGGGGGCACACTCGCCTAGCGGGCTCCCCAGCCCGAGCCCCAGCCCGAGCCCCTGCGCGAGCCCTGGCCGGGTCGAATCACGGTGTGTGCTGAGGTCTCGGCCACGTCGCCGCAATACGGTGCGCAGTCGATCGGGCGGCATTGGGCGGCGAACCGGCACCGGGTGTGCGGCTTCGTTGCAACCGGGATCGCGATCGGTCCCGGGCTGGCCTCTCTCGGCTCCGCGCGGCGCCGAGAGAGCTAGCAGCCCGCAACCAGCTCGCAGCGGTGGCGGACGTGTTGCAGCGCACGTTGGTGAATCTCATTCGGTCGATAAAGCCTTGAATCGAATTTCTGGGAGGATCGAACTTGGCCCGAATCCAACGACGTCATCGCGCCGCCTGTCGACTGAAGTGTGAGATCCTCGTGTCCGGTCCGCGCCGTGTGCGGGGACGCGTGGTGTCGATCTCCGAAGGCGGATTGACGGTCATCGCCGATCTGGATCTGCAGCCGGGAGATCCGATCAGGTTGATGCTCGAGCCCGAGCTGGGGATGCCGGTCAAGGTGTCGGGCATCGTCTGGAGCGATCTTTCGGCGAGTCCGTCGGGTCGAAGCTCGCAAATTCGCAAGTTCGGTTGTGTCGTATCCGAGCCGACTCGTCCGTTTCGCGCGCTGCTCGAGGCTCTCGCTCCCGGGGTCCCGGCGCGTCGCACCGTACCGGTTCCGCTGGCGCCTCCGCGCGCGGTCGATCCCGCTGGCTTCAATCCCGATCTGCCGCGCTCTCGCGAGCTCCAGCCGCCACCCAAGTGCGAGCCGCAGGAGAGACTTCCCTACTTCAAGGTTCGCTTGAAGCAGATCGGCGCTCCGCGCACTCGCATCCTGACCCTGCGTGCCCGATCCGCGACCGAGGCCGAGCGGATCGCCCTCGACGAGCTGGATCAAACCGGCGCCGGATCCGAAGCCTGGGGCGTTCTGAACGTCGCATGCATTTCTCGCGGCTAGCTGCCCGACCCACGAGGCCTTCCGGGTGCCGGCATCCGCCTCGATCCAGGTCGCGATGCACGTGTCGCCGTGATGATCGTCGTTCAAGGGCGCCTCGAAGGGCTCCTCGAATGCCTTCGGCCACCGCAATGGTCTCTAGGCGAATCTGATCGCATAATTGAGCGCCTATACTCGCGCGATGCCCAGCATTGCCCCGCTGCTCGCGATCATGGCCCGCCTACGGGATCCGGAGGGCGGCTGCCCCTGGGATCTGGCGCAGAATCATGAGTCTATTTCACCCCATACCATCGAAGAAGCGTACGAGGTCGACGAGGCGATCGCGAGCGGCGATCGCGAGGCGCTGCGCCAGGAGCTCGGGGATCTGCTCTTCCAGGTGGTCTTTCAGGCGCGCATCGCGGAGGAGCAGGGGGCTTTCGATTTCGGGGGGGTGGTCGAGGCGATCGTCGACAAGCTCGTGCGGCGGCATCCGCACGTCTTTGCCGACGCCGAGAGACCGTCGACGGTCGAGGCGCAGCGCGCCAACTGGGAACGGATCAAGGGCGCTGAGCGAGTGGCTGCGGGGCGGGCCGCGGGGGGACGACCCGACCCCTTTTCGGGCATTCCGCGGAGCCTGCCGGCCCTGGCCCGCTCGGCCAAGATCGCGGGGCGGCTCGAGCCGCGCTCCGAGTGCGACCCCGAAAGCCTGCGGCATGCCCTCCTGGAGCTCGCCCAGGTCGAGCTCAGCCTTCGCGATCTCGGCCCGAGTCTGGAGCCGGGGATCGACGGGAATTCGCACCAGGCCCTCGCGCCCGGTCCGGGAGAGCAGCGGGTCGAGCTGGTCGGACGTGGACTCCAGGCGTGGGTGCGGCTGGCCCGGACTCTGGGCGTCGATCCCGAGCAGGCGCTTCGCCGAGCCGATGAGGAAATCATGGCCACGGCTCGCGCGAATTTGCTTCAAGCGAGCCACTCACCGCTCCGATAGTCCAGCTGATCGGAGCTCACCCGTCCCCCCTCGGCCGGTCTCCGAGGGCGAGGGGCCGAATGATCCGGGCTACCAGGTCGTGGAAGGGGCGCCGCAAGTGCCTGCGCCGCAGGCTGGCGCGAGACCTTCGCGTGGCGATGCCCGGGCTCGCGCTGCTCGTGAGTCTGGTCGTGACTGCGTTCGTGATCACCGCCGCCGAGGCGATTCCGATGCGACTGGCGCAAGCTCGTCGTCTCCAGCACGAGCTGGCACCGGTTTCGGCAGCGGCTGCCGAAGACACCGCCGCCCTCGCATCCGCCAAGGCCGAGAACGGCTGCGCCAGACCGCCTACTTCACGATCTCGATCAGCTCGACCTCGAAGCTGAGCGTGGCGCCCGGCGGAATTCGTCCGGTCTTACTGGGGCCATCGCCGTACGCGATCTTCGACGGGCAGACCAGCTGCGCCTTTCCGCCCGTCTTGATCATCGCCACCCCTTCGGTCCAACAGGGGATCACGCGATTGAGCGGAAATTCTGCAGGCTCGCCGCGATCGACCGAGCTGTCGAAGACCGTGCCGTCGTGCAGGGTTCCGTGATAGTGGACCCTGACCTTGTCGGTTGCGCTCGGCGAGGCGCCCTCTCCCGGCTCGATCTCGCGATAGATCAGCCCCGACTCAGTCTTTCTGGCGCCTGGCTTCTCGAGCTCTCTCGCCAGGAAGGCGGCAGAGGCCTCCTTCTCGAGCTCGAGTGCCCTCTTCTGCCGCGCCTCGACGAGTTTTTGGATCTGGGGGCGCTTGCTCGCTATGTCTTTCTGGTCCGTTCGACCGTTTGCAGCGTCGCGCAGACCCTCGAGAATCATGTCCATCTCGCGCTCTGAGAGCGGCTTCAGCATCTGGACCTGCTGCGCGAGGATCGCCCCGATTGCGTAAAAGGTCTTCTCGTCGTCGGTTTCTGCGCTGCTCTGGGCCATGGCCAGCGGCGAAATCAACATCAAGACGAGTCCAAAGCTGGCTCCGGACAGCAAGCTGCGAATGGGCGACACACGCCCCTGTTGGAGTTGGGATTGACTCAGGATCATGTCTTCCTCACGTGTGGATTGGGGCGCCGCTCTCGATCGCTGCGCTGGGTCGGCTCGCCGTCGAGCCGGAAGAACAATACCGCAGCGGCATGAAAGTGGTGGAATGAAAGTGGTCGCATCGACCCCACAGCGGTCCACACGAAGAGAACGCGCGGCTCATCGAGTGGCTCGACCCGACGCGTGGGGCCGTCGTCCAGCCGCCTTTCGGCGGGTCTCGAGAAGCGGCGCGAGAAATCGGCCCGTGTAGGAGGCCCTGGTCTTCACGATCTCTTCGGGTGTGCCGCAAGCGACGACCTGACCGCCTTCCGGACCGCCCTCCGGACCGAGGTCGATGATCCAATCCGCGGTCTTGATGACGTCCAGGTTGTGCTCGATCACGATGACGCTGTTGCCGGCATCGACCAACTCATCGAGAACGCCGAGTAGCTTGCGCACGTCTTCGAAATGAAGCCCTGTCGTCGGCTCGTCGAGGATGTAGAGGGTGCGGCCCGTTGCTCGCTTCGAGAGCTCGCGGGCGAGCTTGATGCGCTGTGCCTCGCCGCCCGAGAGCGTGGGCGAGGGTTGCCCGAGGTGCAGGTAGTCGAGACCGACTCGCTCGAGGAGCACGAGCGCGCGCGCGACCTTCGGATGCGCGTGGAAGAGCTCGATGGCTTCGGCGACCGTCAGGTCGAGCACGTCTGCAATCGAATGATTCCTGTATTCGACTCGAAGGGTCGCCTGGTTGAAGCGCTTTCCGCGGCACTCCTCGCAACGCACGAAGACGTCGGCGAGAAAATGCATCTCGATCTTGCGAACGCCGTCGCCCTCGCAGGCTTCGCAGCGACCCCCCTTGACGTTGAAGGAGAAGCGACCCGGCTTGTAGCCGTGGACTCGGCTCTCGGGCAGCTCGGCGAAGAAGCGCCGGATCTCGTCGAAGACCTTGATGTAGGTGACGGGGTTGCTGCGCGGCGTGCGGCCGATCGGACGTTGATCGATGTCGATGACTTTGTCGAGCTGGCCGAGGCCCGACAGTTTTCGGTGTCGGCCGATGCGAGGGCTGCTTCCGGCGAGCTCCCGGGCGGCCGCCGGAAACAGGATGTCGTTCACGAGCGTCGACTTGCCGGCGCCCGAGACGCCGGTCACCGCTGTGAATATGCCCAGCGGAATCTCGACATCGATGTCGCGCAGATTGTTCTCTTTGGCGCCCTGGATCTTGAGACTGCCCTGGGCGATGCGGCGCCTAGCAGGAATCTCGATTCTGCGGCGGCCCGAAAGGTAGGCGCCCGTCAGCGAATTCCGGCAGTGCTCGAGGCTCTTCGGGGTTCCCGCATGAACGACGTGCCCTCCGGCCACGCCCGCTCCCGGTCCAAAATCGATGACGTGATCGGCCGACCGGATCGTCTCTTCGTCGTGCTCGACAACGACGACCGTATTGCCGATATCGCGCATCCGGAGCAGCGTTTCGAGAAGCTGCCTGTTGTCACGCTGGTGCAGGCCGATCGACGGCTCGTCGAGGATATAGATCACGCCGGTGAGGTCGGAGCCGACCTGGCTGGCCAGGCGAATCCGCTGGGATTCGCCGCCGGACAGAGAGGGGCCGGCGCGATCCAGCGACAGGTAGCTGAGGCCGACCGCCGCCAGGAAATCGAGGCGCGCGCGGATCTCCTTCAGGACCTCGGCGGCGATCTCCCGGTCGCTGCCGGTGAGCTTGATCGAAGAAAAGAAATCTCGAGCCTGCTCGACGGTCATCGCGGAGATCTCGACGAGACCGCGTCGGGCGACCTGCACGGCGGCGCTCTCCGGGCGAAGTCGGGTTCCGTGGCAGGTCGTACAGGCCGTGTTCGCCATGAATCGGCCGTACCAGCGCTTCATGCTCTCGGATTGGGTGTCCTTGAATCGCCGCATCAGGCGCGGGATCAGTCCCTCCCAGGTGGTGTCGAATTGCCCGCCACCCCCGTTCTTGCCCTTCCACTTGACCCGGAAGCGACGCGCCCCGCTGCCGTAGAGGATCTCTTTGCGTTGCTTTGCGGTGAGGCGTCGCCAGGGCTTGCTGACGCTGATGTTGAGCTGGGCAAGGATCTGTTTGTGGAAGCCGCTGCCGAAGCCCACCTTCTCGGACACGTTCTGGCCCCAGGGCTTGAGGGCGCCGTCGTCGATCGAGAGCGAATCGTCGGGCACGACGAGCTCCGGTTCGATTTCGAATCGCGTCCCCAGGCCATTGCAGTCGTTGCACATGCCCTGGGGACTGTTGAAGGAGAAGGCTTGAGGCGTGAGATCGGGAAAGGACACCTGGCAGCTCATGCAGGCGGCGTGTTCCGAGAAGCGCTGGTCGCCGGCGTCCGGAAGGTTCGCGATGAGCTGGCCATCGCCGAGCCGCAGAGCCGTCTCGACGGACTCGGTCAGTCGACTCTTGATGCCGGGCTTCACGACCAGTCGATCGATCACGGCTTCGACGTGGTGCTTCTTGCGCTTGTCGAGGGCCTCGAGCCCTTCGGTTTCGACGATCTCGCCATCGACCCGAAGCCGGGTCCAACCGGCGCGGCGCGCCTCGTCGAGCAGCTCGCGATACTCGCCCTTGCGATTGACCAGCACAGGCGCCAGCAGGATCAGCTTCGAACCGCTTTCGAGCCGCAGCAGGGTTCGGGCGATCTGTTCGGGGGTCTGGCTCTCGACGCGGTCGCCGCAGAGGTGGCAATGCTGGCGGCCGGTGCGCGCCCAGAGCACGCGCAGATAATCGGAAATCTCGGTAATGGTGCCGACCGTGGAGCGGGGATTGTTGCCCGTGGTCTTCTGCTCGATCGAGATCGTCGGAGAGAGTCC
>PVBE012497315.1_pt1 | contig 27379 bp, 27 predicted proteins | sample 1631181 | NCBI WGS metagenome assembly PVBE01 (sample SAMN08397723, study PRJNA350692) | Marine metagenome, whole genome shotgun sequencing project. | isolation source: water | place: Pacific Ocean | collected 2012-04
GGAACAATAGCACTCACCCTGTCCCTGTCAAGGGGGCAGGGTTTTTTAACGCAACCGCTTGCAACTCTCAACAACCCCCAATGGAATTGCCGTTGCATCCACGCAGTCATCGTCGCCTTCGTATCTGCTTGTCACCAGCACGATGTAGTCATCATTCTTGATAGCCAGCTTTCCGATGGTGGTGCATTTAACTGGCCGGCATTCAGAGAGGGGTGAATTTATGGACCCTGTTATGTCCTGCCAAACGCACTTCACCAGTGTGTTGATGGGAGGGAACCTCTTCATAGTTCCAGTAGATGCCATGCCTCGAAGTAGTCCTCCCACTTGCACCGGGGGCGCTTGAACCGCAGCCGGTGGGTGCCGGGTTTGAAGAAGGTGAGCTTGCGGTCCCTAATCTTGCCTATGGGAATGACATAGGTTCCGTAGGGGACCACGCAACAAACTACATCGCATTGTGCTTTGGTCAGTACTTCCTTCTGGCCCCCGTGGGCAGCCATGAGGTTATAGCAGGCTCCCTTGGTGTACAGGGCAGACTTCACCTGCACTCTCCTGGGCACACCGAAGTCTGCGATCAGGTCATAGCCAGCAGTGTCGCCGTGAGGAAAAGATACTTCACCTCCCAGTGCCCTGACCTTGGTTGCCACCTGAAGTTCAGCAAGCGCACCACGTCCCTTATTTTGCCGGCTTCCCATGCATTATGGTAGAAGCTCCAGTACTCGTTTTAGTGTTTCATCCTTTATCTCGGCATCATCAGAATTCAACGCAGCCTCCACCAGAGCGCGAAGAATCCCTTCCTGTTGCCGTTTAGTCATAACGTAGTGTGCCAGGTCAACGACCTCTTCCACTATGTTAGTAGTCTGCGGCTTGAGCCAAAGGTTCCCGCCATGCTCGGCTTGTCCCTTGGCGTACTTGTCAGCCATGAGTTCACCAAACTCAGTGACACACATCTTCATGTGGGCTTGTTCTTCGGGGGTCATTTGCCGTTCCTTAAATCAACCAGTCCTCGCCCGGATAACTTTGCCATCAACACGGCCACTTCCTTGGTTATGATTTTCTTGCGAACCATTTCATTATAGAAATCCTGCCTTTCCCCGCCAGGGCTTAATTTCTCCCATTGCTCAATCAAGTACCTTGAGCGTGAACCGTCCTTGACCTGTAGGCGCATAATCATCCGCTCCCTGTAGTTCAGCCCACGGTCCCGATCCCTCAACTCCTGCTTGATTCCATCATACGTTATCCGGTCCTCACCGCTCACGCCATCGGCAGCCAGTGTCTTCTTTGCTTCAGACAATATCTCCCCCGGCGTCTTCCCGTCCCGCTCCTCTACAAAACTGGTGATGAACTGGTCACGCATGAACCCCTGGTCAGCAGAACGCCTGAACAGTTGATCCATTAGTTCCTTGTCCATGTCATCATAGACGTATGGGCTGCGCCTGAAACGCCTCTCAACAGACTGCAGCAGGGGTGACTCTGAGCTATAGGGTCTGCCTTTGTAGGCCGGCTTCTCAATGAACTGGGTGACTAGACCCGCACTGATGGAGCCGGTCAACTGCTCCAGCTTCTTGGGTGAACGCATCCCTTCAGGCAGGAAGTCAGGCATCATTTCTGCCAGCTTCTTGAATGCTTCCGGGGTGTTGTCATCAAACTGCAGTTCAGGGCTGCGATGTTTCATGTAGTCAGGGATGGTGTCCCGGTGCATCCATGTATTACGCCCCAGCCCGTACTCCACGGGAGCCTTAACCAGGGGGTTGGTTGAGGAAACAATACTCTCAATCCGCTCTTCAAAGTTCCTCCCCGAGATGCTGATGGGACTGATGTTTTCCAGCATCTGGGTTCCCCATTCATGCAGCCTGATGGGGTCTTGAGACTGGAAGTAATCCATCCCCGCCTCAATGGTGTTGGACACCAGTTTGACCACCTCACGCTTGGGGATACGGATATAGTCCCGCACCCGCTGCCCCTCTTCATTGATAAAGAACTTGTCCGTGGGGATGTGGTGGTAATTCTTCTTGTCCCGTGGGCTGAGTTTTTCGTAGTCCTCCCGGTACTCATCCTTCTGGTTCAGGAGCCACAGGTAAACGACAGGCATTCCCAGTAACCCCGCAATCCTTGCCCAGGAGGCAACTGCTATGCCCCCGCCCGTTGAGCCGCTTAACCGGGCAATATCACCGGCTATGCCCTGCACCCTGGCATTGTAGAACATGAAGAGGAGGTTCGTCCTTGCCCCTTCAATAACTGAACCCATCCGGGCAAAGTCAGGTGACCCGGCATAGTTTCGCACCTCAGTAACCACCCTTTCCATCTCTGCAGCCTGCGCCTTGGGGTCACTAATGCGCTCAAACCGTATGCCCCTCCTTAACCCCATTACCTTGGTGGTTTCCTCGATGGCATTGGAAAACTTTGCAACAATGTCCAGTGGGTTAAGTGTGGCGAACCCCCGCCTGCCACCTTTTGCCTTGGCCTCAAAAACCTCCGGTGTCAACTGGGTCTGGATGGTGGAACGGGCAGCCCCGCTCTCAAGGAAGGTGGTGTAGAGGTTGTTGTGGTAACCAAAATTACCAGCAAAGGATGTGGCAATTCCGTAAAGTAAATCCAATGGGTAACGAACCAGTTCAATTGGGTTGGCCTTGATGCCATACTTGGACAACACGGCAAACCTGGGTTGATCAGCGAGCGCCAGGTTCACTACCTGAAATGCCGCATTGCCGCCAGTGGCACCATACTTGAGAGGCTTACTGGTCTTCTCAAGAATCTTGCCCATTGTCCCTACGGCTGCCCCGTTCATCCCTTCAACCGCTTCAGCCACATTCTTGTCCACCTCAAAACGGCGCTCCTTGCCGTTCTCATATGCACGGAAAAACTCCTTGTCATGGGCTGCCTTTTCCTTGCTGCCTAGCTCACGAAGGAACATCTGCTCCGTATCCACTTCAGCCAACCCGGCCAGTTGCCGCATCTTCAGGTTCTTCTCGGCCAGTATGCGGGACAAGAGAATCTTCTCTATGGAGGCGTCAACGATTCCGCCCAACCTGAAGTCCTCGTCACTAATACCAACAACCTTTTTGGTGAATTCTGCAGTGGTGTCAATGGATCGACCTGCCCCCTCCTGCATCTCTCCCTCCTCAAGGTACTTCAACACCTTGAACGGGGCATAAAAATCATTAACCGCTTTGATGGCATTATACTCAGCCGTACTCATGCGCCCCGACTGCACCTGCAGGCGCAGGGCATGATCCATGTGTTCCTGGTACAGCTTGGACTGCTTCTCCAGCAGCGCCATGTTCTCCTCGCCTATTTTGGATTCAAGTTCTGCCAGGAGGGATGTTGTGTCCTTTAGTGTCCAGTCTGCCACCTTACGAAATTCCGGGTCTGCCTTCAGCCGGTCTTCAGTGCGCTTCAGGAACATGTAGTGGTTGAACTCCTCCTCCATTCCCTTGATGGGATTTATGACCTGCTTGATGAACCTGTGAATATCAGCCTCTGCCCTTGCCGGGGCACCTGCCACCTGCTCAAACACACGGGCCATATCCAGCATGGGGCGTGCCTTGCCGTAGAACTTGAATATCTCGCTCTGGAACCGCTTGAGTGGATGGAACTTGGAGATATGTGCGGCTCGCGCCCGGTCAAGGGTGTCCCGTATCCAGCGCCCCAATGTGCGCCTCTCCTTCTTCAATGGCGTGAACACCCTCTCCACGTCCGCCATTGTCTTCATCCGCTTCTTGCTCGGCTCCGCTGCCCCTACGCTTGTAACTGTAATATCTGCGTCATCGAAGATGACGTAATTACTGGTTCCTTCACCCTGCTTCCTGCTGTCTGAATCAAGATACCTTATGCCACGGATACCAATGGACTTGAGGTAAAGTGAGGTATGTTTTTTCTCTGTTGTTATCGGGGCAGTGTACCAACTTGATCCGGGTAACTCACCAGGCAGTGCCTCATGTGCCTCTGTGTGAGCTAGAGCCTTATAAAGTTCCCTGCCATTTATTAAATCCCAGTCCTGCTCGCCGTATATGCCGTTTCTCCCACTGTTCTCAAGTGCTTCATTTATTCCTCTCCATGCCGCTTGGGGGATTTTCCTCAGTCCCTCTTTAACTGTATCGGATTGCTCGCTTAATGGTTTATCCCAGTCTAGGTAATCACTCTCTGCTGGGGCGAGGTCAACTGTGTAGAGCTTTGCCTTATTTAATCTTCCGCCTAATTTTCGCTTATACCATTCTGCAATCTTTTTCTTACTAGCAAAATAAAGCCCCCAACCAAAGGAGGTAGCCCCTTCCCCGGTGCCTATCTTGTCGGTGGTGAATGATTCATCTTCAGGTTTTAACCCACCATGAAAGACCGGCTCCGCTGCCCCTACGCTCTGTGTCTTATCAAGCCCCTCTTTGCGGACATAGGCTTTTGCCTTCTTGATTAACTTCTGCTTTTTATTGGAGAGAGTGGATGTGTTCTTTTTATGTTTCCTGGCAACATCCGCTGCCTTCTGGGTGCCGGCAGCTACATCCACCATGTCGGCTGCCAACTCGGGGTTATCAGGGAACATCTCATTTGCCGCCCTCTCATATGCCCTTCTTACCTTGGCCCTTGCCTCCTCCAGTCCCGGCTCCACTGTGGTGGCTGCTGTCTCTGGGACATCTTCAGTGGGGATAACAGTCTCCCGACGCTTCTTTTCCTTGCGGGTTTCCTTTTTACCGTACCCTATAAATTGTTTGGGCTTGAAATCTTTTAGGGTATCATTCTCCTGCAGGTGATTGTACGCAGCCACCACTGCCCTCTCATAACCCTTACTGGCCCTCTCATTACCAATAAGTTTTTGGGACATCTTGTAGTAGCCAGTCAGGATATCAGGATCGTTTTCATTAAAGTAAGCAGTAGCCTCTGCAAGCGTGGCAGGTTTCTTGGGGGCTGCCTTCTCCAGTTTCTTCAATGCTGCCTCGGCTCGCCTGATGGTCCTATCAAGGTTGGTGCCTTCCCTGCCTCGCATCCAGTCAATGGCTCGCTGGAGCCAGTTACGGGTTACGTTTGTGTCCAGTAACCCCAGTTCCTTGTGTACCTCTGCCCAAGTATCTTCAGTGACCTTGCTGCCTGCCCTCCTCTGCATCAGGATGCGCGTGTACTCCATCGCCATCTCTGTGTTGGACATCTGGTCCTGACCGTAAATCTTCCTGACCGCAGCCTTCTGGACTTCAGTCATTTCATTAACAATACCGGCAGCCTCGTTATCCACATGCTGGGCGAAGGTTCCCTTGCTGCCCTCCTGCTCCCACTGTGAATGCATGGACTGGAAGGTGGCATTATGAACAACCCCTTCATGCAGGGCACCATGAATATAGGCGCGCCTCTGGTTCTTGTTCATCCCTTTGGTAACTGCATCCAGCCGCTCAAGGTCCACCTTGATTTCATCAGTCGGGTCAGGGTCTTCCATAAAGGCTCGCCCACTGACAACATAAATAGGGGCAGCCCCGGCAACCTTGCCGGCTTCCTGATCCACCATCTGTTGGGTTTCAGATATAACTTCAGCCTCAACAACAGGTGGTCCTTTTTGCTGTGGCGCAGGGGCAGGTGGTCCCTCTATACCCAAAGGTTCATCTACCTGTGCAGGTTTCGGTCCGGTGTCTTCTATCGCTGCCGGTCCTTCAATTAGTGGTGGTCCGCCTTCAATTCTCTTTTGCCCCTCCTCAAGCCTTGCCCCGCGCCAGAACCGGCGGCCACCAATCTCGCGACCAGGCATTCTTTCGCCCCTGCCAAGGTCGATTGGTGCAGGGGGAAGGTCGGGTTTGGCTGGAGCAGGCTCAGTTGGAGCTACCCCTTCCGGTGGTTTGCCGGGAAGGTTTCCCTCCCCGCTCATTACTGCCGCCCCAATCTGTAACGGGGCTATTGCCAGTCCGCCCTTTGCAAATTCATCCACCCATCCCTCGGTGATATAATCAAATCCTTCAACAGACAGGACATCCTTCTCCGGGTCGGCAATCACTACTGCCGTATTTTCCAGTCTGCCCTGCAGTGCCTCCGTGGAGCCTTCAGTAAGCATCACCTTGGCTGTATCAATGCCGTACCTGTGGATCAGGCTACGCTTGACCTGCCCTGCCACCTTTGGTCCCAGCGCCTTCTTTAAAACCATCATGCCAGGTACAACATCCAGGGAGCCTGCCGCTGAACCAAACAGTAGCGCAAGGTCGGGGCGATGCTGTCCTGTCTCCTGGAAGACATCCCCGTAAATGGAACCCGTCTCCATTGCCCCCGATGCTGACCCTGCAGCCAGGGCGGCAGCCTTCTGGGCGAAATTGTTCTGAACAAACTTGAGGGCTTGCTTCTCAGTGAAGCCGTCAGCCACCTTCTTTGCCACCTGCTTCTCAACATGGTCCTTTAGCATCCCCTTGGCACCCGCCTCGGTGGTCTTCTTGACGGCTGCCTCACCAACTTTCCATCCCACTGCACCTGACAGAATCATGGGGACCAGGGTGGTGACATTCTCACCCAGAGCCTCGGTAGTGTACTGAACAAAATCCCCCACGTTATCTATCTCAGTGAGTTTGCCGATAACCGGGGGGGCTTCCCCTGCCTCCTGCTGATTCCTCACGAAACCCTGAATCCATTGGTCGCGAAGATCGTGTAAGCTAGAGGGGTCCACCCCCGCTGCTCCCAGCGCCCGTGCTTCCAAATCCACCCCCATTGCTCCCAGCCCGTAAGCCAGCGACTGCAGGTTATCTACACCCCGCCCAACATCCTGCCACACCTGCCTGCCTGCCGGGACTATGTCCTCATACTTCTCCTGCACCTCACGGTAACCACGGGCTGCCTGGTTCTGGTCTTCAAATTCTGCCTCCCATTCCTTCACCTTGTCAGGCATCCCTGCACGGGCGGCTCGCATATTGGAGTAATCAAGGTGTGCAGGTGGCTTCCTGATTGCCCCGGTTTGCCTCATCCCCTGCTGGACCCCTGGGGGGAGGAGAAATGAGGATGGTGTTGGGCTGGGCATCTGGATGGGATGCTTGGCAGAGAATTCAAGGTTATGTTGGACTAGCTTCTCCCCAAGGAACTCTCTTCTCTCTGCCTGCAACTCCCCCTCAGTCTTCCTTGCTTCCTCCGGGTATTGCTTATGGAAATAAACTGTCTGCTCAATGTCATGTTGCTTGGCGAAGCCGGGGTCTTGAAGGAACTTGGGGAAATTATGCCCAATCCATACCGTCAAGTCTTCGTCAGGAACATCATTGAACTTGGGTTCCTCCCTCCTGAAGAATTCCAGTACCTCACTCATCGTCCGGTTCCCGGCAAGACAACCCCTCCTGTTGCTGGTGCCAGCCCTGGGGCAGTTGGCATGTTTCTATTATTGTACATATTCATCAGTTGATCCCCCAGGCTCTCCCGAAGTTCAGGTTCCGTGTTTGTCTTTTTTTGTTCTTCGCCTTTGTCTCTATTAAACCAGTCTGTTATTGCGTTAAGGTCGGTCGAGTTAACCTCCACTCGCTTGTGAAACTCGCCAGGTATCGGGTCGCCAAATTTATCCAATTTAGGACTCTCAATCCCCTTGTAGGTTGTCTTATGGGTTCCAGTGTTCTCCTTGATATGCTTCCGCTCTTCATCGAAAATAAGTTTCTTTTCCTTATACTCTTCCTCCAGTTTCGCCATCCCCTGCTGAACCGACTGAAAGCGGGTTGCGTTCTCTGGTGACCTATTCAGGAAGTAGGCTCCGCCGTACAAGGTTGCCTTCTGGGTAAGGTCTGTTTTCTTGGCTTCATACTTCCTTTGGTATGGTGCCCATTGTTGGTCTTGAAGGTCTATCTTGTCGGCAATGGAAAGGCTACCCTTTACCCTCAACTCTTCCAAGGCCATCTGCCTCTCACTGATGCCAGCCATCACACCGGCTGCCCTGTCCTTGACTACATCTCTTCCCCTTCGGTATAACATCTCTATTCCACTCAATTTTTCAGTGAGCTTATTCTTCGCCCCGGCAATCGCCTCTGTGAGCTTGTTACGGTTCTCTGCGATGTCCCGCATCCTGGAGTCAGCCTGATCCGCTCTCTCTTTCATGGCTTCGTGTGCCAACCTCTTGTCTGCAGACTCCATGTCAGCAATATCTTTTCTTAAAGTGTTGCTATCACTCGCCATCTTCTCCCGTGAAGTGCGATCCAGGTCCGCCTCATCCCAGGCACCTGCCATGCTGGCTGCCTTTAGCCCCAGCCCTAATCCTACTGCCAGATCATTTGCCATAATGTTATCTCCTTATCCCACTAAACTGTTACCCCAACTTTTTCCAACTGTGCCCAGCATTGGTCCCCCCAGTGCGCCACCCACAAAACCAAGCCCGGTCATCCACGGGTTACTCTGGTTCGCCATGCCCCGCACATAGGTGCCATAGTTCTGCGAAGCAAACTGCATACCCTGTGCCCCGGCATTCGGGTTAACCCCAATCCCCGACTGCAGTTGTTGTGGCATGAACGGTGCCGCTCCCTGCTGGGCACCCTGTAGCTGCCCGAACTGTGCCGCAATGGGCATCCCCTGCAGGTAACTCTGCACATTGCCTATTCTCTGCTGCCTCAACTTCTCGCCCACGTCAAACTTCGCCAGGGCTTCCTGTGCGACATTGGCGGGACCAAAGACATTCCCTCTTGCAACCTGGGCACCCCTGACACCATGCTCAACATTCTGTCTCTGCTGGTCAGTCAACTCACGTCCTGCCTGCAGTTCGGAGAGCATCTGCTGCCCCAGTTGTTCCTGGGCGGCATACCTGTCAGGGTCAGTTGCCAGTAATTGTTCCTTTTGCTGGGCGGCAAACTGCGGTCCATACTCGCTCTGTATATCCAGCGCCACTTGAGCCATCCTTCGGGCTGACTCCTCCTGCCCTTGCATGTCAATCTTCTGCTGCTGCAATGAACCCACCCCGGTGAAGTCATAGGGGATTTCCTTGCCACCAACATTCACTGACCCGGCAGTACCTGACTTGGCTGCCGCCTCAATGATCTTGAGTGCCGGCAGGGATTCCACGTCAATCTGTTTACCAGCCATTGCTGACTCATAAGCCGATGGCTGTGACGGGGGTGTGCCCTTGGCAACTGCATCTGTCGCCGCAAAGTATTGTTCGCTATAGGCTCTTGTGATTGCCTCCGCTTGTTCTATGAATCTATCCATCATTTCAGCGCCTTGTCGTACATGGTCATCAACTCTTCTCGCGGTACTGTCCGCAACTCCTTTAATTCCAGTTCCTCCCCGTATAAGTCTCCCCTGAAACCACTCACATAAACTTCTGCTATCATCGGCCTGTGGGGCAGAACCCACACCGCGCAGTTCCCCAGGCGCATCTTTTCCAGCCATGCCTCCCCCCGGTACATTCCCTCCGGTAGAGTCACCGCCACATTCGCCGTTGGAACCTTCCACGGATACCCGTCCCCAGCCATCACGCACCCTTTTAAGGACTTCGGGATTCCATTTTCTTCTTTTTCCATTTCTGATTGCATAAACCTTTAGCCTGTCCCAACCGGGCATCCGGGCATCCATCTCCTCGACACACGCCTGAACGCCTTCAATCGAAGTGGCCACAATATCGGACAGGTAAATTGAATCTCCTTCAGGGTCATCGGCAATCCAGTGCCGCTCCATGTCTCCCTCCATCATTCTCACTGCCACGCCCATCGCCACCAGTTCGCCACCCTTTTCCACCAGGGCAAGTGAACCATTATTGAAATGGAACTTCAGGTAGGCTGCCATGATGTCGTCAGGCCATTCATCAAAACACCTGCCACGGGTATCGTTCTTATGGCAAAAGTTGATGATCTCATTGATGGTGAAATTAGACATTTTCAAGCTCCATAGTTGAAACGTAACTACTGGTTCGCACCGCCCTTAAATCCATCTTGTTATCGGCTGCCACCACCTTGAACTGAATCTCCCTGCACGGTCCCTGGGGCATCAGGTTGTAACTCTTCTGGATCGGGGTAACCCTCCCCAGCGTGAATGGTAGGTCCACAGGCAGGGTGACCCCGGTGGTCTTGGTGTCCACTGTGGATGGGTGAATGATAGCCTCCAGCCCACTGTCCAGCATGGTCCTTACCTCAACTGAATCTGCCCGTCCCGGTTTCCATTCAAATTCAACATGGTTGGGTTGCAGTTCGTTCAGGGGATTGCCAAAGGTATAAGACCGGGTGGACACACTGGAGGAGTAATCAGTACCGTCATCCTGGTACGTTGAATCTGATTCACTTGCCTCGGCCACATAATCAAGCCATGTCGTTACCTTGGTGGTGTCGGCTATGTTCAGCCTGGTGTCACCGCCAAAGGCGCTAATGGCAAAGTCCGTTGCTGCCCAGCCTGTCCATGTGCCCATGAAGCTCTTGGTTATCGTATTGTAGACAATCAGCGTATTGTTCGTGGTGCTGCTGGAGGTTGGGACACTTAAAATGTAGTGGTTGTTCCAGAAGATTGCCGATGCCTGCTGTACTGCCTGGGTCCAGTTGATGGTTTCAATGACATCCTGTATGCCCACACTAATGGGTTCAGAGACGGCTGTCTGGGCACCCTGCAGGATGGTCTTCACGGTACGGATACCGTCAGGGGCAAGGAAGAATACATCACTACCCACTTGTGCAATGGAACGGTGGGACACACAACCGATGTTCCGGTCAATGTTATGGATGGTCCATGAACTGGCAGCAGTTTCAGTTGGGTCGGCGTTCACCGTGTAGATGGAACGCTCCTTGAACACCAATATGTTCCAGTCATACCAGGGGGCGAGTCCTGTAATCGGGTCACCGGAATCGCCGCCAATCCTGATAACATCATTGGTTGCATCCCATGTGCCGCCATCCAGAATGTCACTGCAAGCAAGACTGTCGGCAACAGTTATTCCTGCAGCAAATAACCTGTTCGTGTGGGTGACCAGAAACTTGCACCGTGGTGGGTCAGTGGAGGTGTTGCCCTCATCGGTAATGGCTGTGCCATTGTAGCTATGGACGTTTCCATTAGCCTCGTCGGTCATGTAAACCTTATCCACCAACTGGGCAAACTCAACATTGGCAGTTGCATTGGGGGCGTAACCTGTCACCTCACTCCAGGCTGAACCGGAGTTCCTCAAGAAGGTTCCCCAACCAATACACACCATCTCCTCTGTTCCCGGCTTGTCATAATAACCAACCCCCTGAACCGTGGTGCTGCCCCACTCCCACGGGTTGGTGCTGTAGGCATCCCAGTCGGTACTGATGTTTTCCCAGGTAGGTTCATCAGGGTCGGTTACCAGGCCAAGTTGAAGGTCTGTTCCCCTGCGGGTCTGCACTGACCCAAACCTTGTAACGTCAATATTAACCCCCTCGGCATACTGTTCAGGTGCCAGCAGGTTGGAGCGCACATTGGATACCTGCCCACCAACAAACGACATGCTGGCGTCATAAGCCAGTTGATCATCCAGTGCATCATTGTACAGGTGCGGCATAACTATTTTGCGCTACATTCTAGGTAAAGTCTGCTGCAGACCAGTCATTGCTGACCTGCGGTATGATTCTTGTCTCCTTGGCGGATTGGCCTGTCTCCAGGTCACGCATGATTGCCATCTGTGCTGCAGCTTCAGCCAGCTTGGCCTGTGCCTTGCCGTACTGCCTTACATGCTCCAGCATATCGGCCTCCACATAGGCGAGCAGGGCATTGTTGATTCCGTTTATCTTCGGGCTATCCGTGTCGCCCATTGCCGTAACCTTGAGCTTACCCAGCACCAGCAGGGTCTTGGCTACATTGGGCTTGCGGACCAGCTTGATAACCACATTGCCACTGGAGTCCTTGGGCAACACCACATAACTGGTGGGGGTTCCGCTCTGGTTGAATTCATTGGGGTCAATCTGGAACACTGCCTCGTAGTTGACCGGATAGATTCCATCGTTATCCCAGCTTGCCGCCACCGGGAAATCCACTGTGGAGTTCAGGGTAACATCCTCTGTATCGGCAGCCACTGAGTAGGATGTTGTCCCCAGGGTTTCCCTCCATAAGCCGGCATCCCAGATCATGTCGTAACGCTGGTTGATAAAGGACTTCAGCAACGCCAGTGATGTGTCGTCACTCTTTTGGAGCTTGTCCGCAACAAACTGGGCTAATGCTGTCTTGGTCATAATCAGTACTTGATGATGTAGTTAACGATAAGTGTTGGCTGGGTTACATTGGTGTCTCCCCCTGCCCCTGTTGAACCCGTAGTGCCACTGACGGTCACTGTTGCTGAACTATTATCAAGGTAATTGTCTAGATCAAGACCAGATGAGACTGACCTTGGTGTGCCTGTCCTGTGCATTGCGTGAGTGTTGCCAGTGGCACCCAAGTCGGAACCGGAATAAGTCATAAAGCTATGTCCTGACGAGATGCCGGATTGGGTTATTGTGTGACTATGCCCCCCATCGCTGCCACTAAAGGAGTGCGTGTGGGACGGCATAGCTGCCGTGACATCCTCTGAACCGCCACTTGACCCAAGGGTATCCCCATCAATTCCGCTCCCCCCTGTGGTTAGCCTGGTTGCACTGGACTCCTTGCCTGCAGGAACCCGGCCACCGAGGTCAGGTAAGTCAAATGTACTTGTGCCATTGCCAATCCCGTAGGCTGTCCCTATGGCGCTAAAGAGGGTGTCATACGTTACCCTGCTCACTTCGGCACCGTTACAAAACAGCCACTGTGTCGGCAAAATTCCACCAGCGAAGGGGAAAATGCAGCCAGTGGGTATGGTATCCCCTGAACTTCCAGTGGGGAGTTCGCTGACCACAATCTTCTTCAGTACATTGCTGTCCTCACTGTCAACCACCAGCAGCACGTCATTGTTATGTGCCGTGCTGCCCTTGGCTGTCTGCTCAGTGATGGACTCCGGACCCAGCGTGATCGTTGCATTGCCGGTTGATGAATCGTAGCTAATGGTAGCCCCTCCCGCCAGGGTGGCTGCCGTTGCTGTGCCGGCGTTGCCCACAACTATCTTGCCGTCCGCCAGTGATTCCAGCTTGGAGTAATCAATGGCACCACTACCCAGCTTGGCGCTGGATACCGCACCATCCGCCAGCTTGGCTTCAGTGATTGCCAGACTGTTGATGCTGGCTGAATCCAGCAAAGAATTTAAATCCGAGGCCGTTACTTCTTGACCATCGGAAAATGTTGTCCCCTTGGTAATGTCTGGCATCTAGTCCCCTCTTTCTATTGTTTCTTCCAATTGATTTATGTAAAGCCCCAGGCTCTTCATCATTCGTTCACTATCCTCTCCACCGTCCCGATAAAAGCTTCCATTCACCGCGTCATCCCAGCCCCTTGGGTTAGCCTGGATTATCTCCCCCAGACCGTTCAGTTTCCTCACGCACCCCGCGAGAAGAACGAGCAGCAGCAAGCAGGCGGGAAAGATTCTCATCCTTCTTGCTCCGCCTTTTGCTTGCTGTTGCATGTTTTATCCCCGTGTTGATCTCACGCAGCGCCTTGGCGATCTCCGGTATCGCCTTTAGTGCCGCCATGAGTTCAGTAATCACTACTCACCTGCCTTGACCTTTGCCCTTGCAATGTTATAGCCCATTGCCGCCAGCACACTGGCAACCAGGGCAACCACCTTTGACACCTGGTCTGTCCCTTCTGGGGAGGCAACACCGGCAGCATATAGCAATCCGCACACTGTGCAGATTGTGGTCAACCAGAACTCAGTTGTCTTGTATCCAGGCTTTGTCTCAGTCTTTTTCATTCTTCAGTTGTTGTTTTATTTTAAGGATGATGTAGACCAACGTAGCCACTGATATGGCTACCTTTAGCAGTACATCTATCTGCAACATCCAGTTACCTATTCCAGTAACCGATGCAGCAGAAACTTTCAGATCATCCAAATTAATCACGGCATCTCCACTTTATCCCACTTCAGTTCATCCTCATTCCACTGATACATCGGTGGCATTTCTCCCTCTACCACTTCAACATCCGGATAAGGCACCGGACAATTCCATTGGCCTTTTACAGTGTCCAGAGTCCATGACGGGTAGGGTTGTGGGGGATGGAAAATATCATGCTCTGGGCTGTACTTCCACCCCGCGCCACAATAGTTAGCCCTGAGCGGAGTGCCTCCAAGCTGATGTTCACCATTACGGGTGTTATAACTGGCCTGCTTGTAGCGTCCGCCGCCACTACGGGCTCGGAGATACATGATGCCATACTCCTCGGATTCACTGCCGTTAACGTCGAGCAGCTGTTTGTTGTCAAAGCAGTGAACTTTAATCACGTTGTTGTCAGCGTCTAGTGATGCAAAGTGTGCCATTTGTTATTCTCCCTTATTGAAATTTCCACCGGACGATGACGACTCCGCTGCCGCCTGCGCCGCCGACAGTGAAGTACCCCCCGCCTCCATCACCTGTGTTTGCACCCCCTGAATTGCTATTGTTTCCCCAGCCACCAGTGGCATAAGTGACAGATGCCCCGGTTATGTCATTGCTAGTACCAGCACCACCGTCTTTTTCTTGATAATCAACCGGACTGGCAGATGAGCCACCCCCGCCTCCACCCTGTCCTCCAGAAACATAATTACCGCCATCAGTTCCCTCTTCGGGAGTATACCCCCCCGCGTTGCCAAAGCCGGGAGATTGCCCTCCGGAATAGTAATTAAATTTGGCACCGCCGCCGGAACCTCCATCGGCACCATCAATAGATATAGATGTCGACGCGCCTCTACCCCCGCCAGTAGCAGAAATGCTTAAAGAAGATGGCCCATCGAGAGATGAGTCCTCGCCGTTAGAAGCAGTTCCCCCGGCACCTCCGCTGCCTACATCTACATCGTATGTTCCAAGGCCATCAAGTGCTTGTTCTTCAAAGTGCCGGTAGCCCCCAGCACCACCGCCGCCACCGTAATGACTGCCCGTTGCCCCATAGCCCCCGCCTCCTCCTCCAGCCACCAGCAGTACCTCAATAGTGTTACTGCCCTCTGCACTGCCTACGTTTGTGACTTCAAAATCGCTGGGGCCAGTAAACTTGATGTACTTGTAGTCGCCGTCTTCTTCAATGGTTTCACTGCTGGTGATCACGACAAACTCGCTTCCTCCTCCTCCACCAGCAGCAAAACGATATGGATTAAAAATATTAGCCATTATGCCCAGTATCCCAGTAGCCAGACTTTGAGTCCTGCAGCCTCGCCCATTCCCGCATTGGTAACTTCAACAGTTACGAAATCATCGGCATCCAGAATTTCATCAGTAAAACTTCCGTCGAATGAGGTTGATGATGTGGAATAATCCTCCCCCGTATTCGCGTCAGTGGCTAAAATTGTTTGCCCCGTTGAGGACGGATCGGTGCCCCTGTCCTCTAGCTGAATCTGCAAACCGCCGCCGCTTCCGTCTGGGGTCGTGAGACTGACTTTAACTTCAGTCAGCTTCATTTTTCTTGGCACCATAATGGTCGCCTTCACTTCAGCCGTATCAATCGCAGTCGATTCATCCGAACAGGCAATGCCGATCTCTGCGGGAAGATAGGTTTTCCGGGTGGGATCGTCCGTTGTCGCTGAATCAATAACAGCAATCTGGTCGCCCTCACTCCAGCCCGTGCTGGAAACGGTGCTGTCTAGGGTTAAAGAATCAAGGTCAACAGTTGTTGTTACAGTACCATCTGATGTGGTTTCACAAGCAACCCCGTCGCCAGCAGCAAAGAATAAGTCTTCGCCTTCAACTATTGTTGTAGCGGTAGTATCTGTAGTGGCTGATACAGTGAAGCCAGCACCCATCGTGTTGGTATCAGTAACAGTATTGGCAATAGTTACTACGCCATCACTCGTTCCAGTAGTTGTTATGCCAGTGCCAGCAGCTATGGTTAACGAATCGCCCTGTGTAATTGTCGTGCCAGTGCCGGTTGTAGTAGCTGCAACTGTAAAACCAGTACCCATTGTGTTGGCAGAACTAAACTCAATGGTGTCCGTTCCGCCTGTAATCGTCATTCCACCACCCGCTGTGAAAGCGATGGAGTCTGCATCTTCTGCGGCTGTCTGGGTTGTTGTTCCCGCAGGAACCGTAATTATACCCCATGCGTTCTGGTTGGCTTCTCCGCTCGCTCCCCCAACAACCGCAGTACCATCGGCCTTGGTGTAGTTGACGCACTGAACTTGATTGGCAGTGTGACTAAAGAACTCGGCCACATCTCCTGCTGCGGTGGTGATGCTGGCTTCTCCCGGCAGGTCAAGGTTGGTGGCATCGTGGGTTAACTCCAAGGCACCATCAAACTGGAGGAAGAAATGCCGATTAACCGCAACAGTGATTGTGCCAATCGTGGTTGTCCCGGTTACATCAAAATAATCACCATCTGTGGGGACTGTTGGCGTGGCAGAGGCAATGTCCGTTCCCTTGGTCATGCCAATATAGCTACTGGTGGTAATAGCTCCGGTCATGGCTCCACCGGCTTTAGGAAGTGCTGCATCAGCAGTTGTTCCTTGAGCAGCAGTAGCGTAATCACTAGTATCAAACGCTTTAACATCCGCAAGATTTGTAACTTCAGAGTCCATCAACGCACCAGCAGCAGTTACATTGGTAGTATCTGTTACATCAGCGGCAGCTTCACCAGTAAATGCTTTTACGGCTGCAAGGTCGGTACACTCGCTGTCCATCAATGCATTATCGGCTACAAAGTCATAAATCTGATCGCCAGTGGCAAGGGTTCCTGCCCCATTTGTCACAGCAGCAGTCTTGGCTTTTACTGTGCCAGCTCCATCAGATGCAGAGAGTTCAATCGTTGCATCATCAACAGATACTTCAATCTCATCTGCATTGGCTGTAATACCATCTCCACCAATTACGTTTAGTGTTGGGTTGGTTGAAGCGGTACCCGTTTGGGTCATCCCTGCCCCGGCGGTGACTTCTGTCACTGTGCCCGTTCCACTGACAGAAGTGTACTCCAGTCCACCGCTGTCATCCACGGTAAGTACCTGCCCCTCGTCACCCACGGCAGTCAGTCCTGTGCCGCCATTAGCAATTGCAAGGGTTCCCGCAAGGGTCACCGTACCGGACGAGGTAATAGGTCCGCCGGAAGTAGTCAGCCCAGTGGTGCCCCCTGATACATCAACGCTACTTGTTGTTGGCTCCCACTTTGAGGTCGTGTTGTTCCAGGCTAAAACCTGCTCATCGCTTGGGGCAGTGCTTGCCATGTCCCGTCCCTGTAGCTGTGCCACTGTTGGGTTGGGGTAGGTTCCTGACAGGTCGCCACCTGCACTGCCATCAGGGTTGCGTGAATCAGTCAACCGCGAGTCCGTATTCGTCACGAACGGGTTACTGGCGTTGGGTGTGCCATTGGTGCCAGCAAGGGCATCCTCCTGGTCAGTGGTGACATACCTGTTGGTGCCACCCTCACTTACGTCATCAGAATCCCCAGCCAGTTCAGACAGGTGATCCTTGCCTGCAACCTGGTCATCGACATACGCCTTGATGCTTTGCTGGGTGGCTAAACTACTGCTGCTGTCCGAGGACATATCATCCTCATCCCTGACTGCACTGACCGATGTGGTTGTCCCCAGGGTCAGGTCACCACTCAGGGTGGTGTTGCCCGTGACCTCAAGGGTGCCGGTGGACTTCAGGCCGGCAGTGGAAAGTTCCATTGCGCTGGGCGTACCCTCACCATCCTGAACCGCCCTGCTGGAGCCATCGACACCTGCGTTGCTGTTGCTGACCTGGAGTAAATCCTTATAGGTCGCTGATATAGTCCTGCCTGTTAAGTCCGGTGCCGCCATTTAAAACCCCCACGCTTTCTTGATTGTTTTCTTGGAATAGGATGAATTGAACCTTGCCCCTTTCCTGTTCTCCATCTCATGGTAACCACGCTTGATCTTCTGTTCAAACGTCTGGGGCAGGTTGCGCCCTGTAAAAGCAAATTGTTCAGGGAGCTTTCCCCGAACATAAAGTTCTCCATCCTCATGCACCTCGCGTGTGCCGGCGGCAACCAGTCTCTCTATCTTCTCCCCGCCTTTTCCTATGAACGTATAAATTGGCATTCCATTATCTCCTTTAAAAGAAGGGTGCCCCTGAAAACCCCTAACAGGGGCACCCTCTGTTTCCACCCCTTGGCTTATGCGTAAGCTGAGAACGAACGCAGAACTATATTCCAGTTGCTATTCAGCAATTTGGAACAATAGAAAGCTTAAATCCCAGTGTGGTCATTTGCCCTAGCGGGTCCGCCTTATCCGGTGTGTCCGTGATAACAATCTTCGGACTCATCGGAGTGTCACCTGACAGCGCCGGTACACCATAGGAGTTGTCCCCCATGACGAACGTGCTGAAGATGGCACCAGTGGCAGCATGTGTGCCCTTGTCGGTATCCGCAGAGACATCTTCACGGAATGGATTCGTGCTTTCCACGATTCGGATTCCATGAATGCTCCCGGCTTCACCCTTATACAGACCTTGAACGTCTGAATACTTGTGAGCCTCCAGCCAGTCATCGTTACGCATCAGGTCGCGTGACACCTGGGGTGCCATGACCGCAACGTAGCTGCCACTGATCTGTGGAGCGCGGTTGACCTTCAGGTTTGTGCAGCAATCCAGAAGATCGTCTGCCGTTACCACGTAGCTCGCAGGCGTAAGTGCCCGAAACTCCGTGAAGGTATCTCCTGCTGTGGCATTACCGCCGGCATACCGCTTGGTGCGGCTGTCCGTTTCACTGTCTTCCCCCTCGTTAACCAGCTCGTCCCGAATGATCGTGTCGCAGTGTAATGCGGCATCCTCACCGGCTGTCTTGCTGGCTTGTTTAAGTGTGCCCAACAGGTCAGTTGCACTGAGTATGTCGGTCACACCAATGACCTCGCCGTACTGGACGAGTGTTGCGTCCACTGACGACATCTCCATCTTGCGGTAGGCGGTCGACACAATGGCCTCGCCCTCCGTAAGAGTTTTAACGTCCGTGGTTGCTGGTTCCCCGTACTGGAAGAACCGAATGGCCTTGTTGCCGCTATTCTTGGGCAACGGTGCCTTGTTTGCGAATTGATCCAGCTTTAAAGCCTGAACCGCATAGTCCAGCAATTTCTTGCTGAAATGAGTCTGGAATTGATCAGAAACTCCAGACGTACTTGATAACGTGACTCCCGCCATGACTATCCTTTCCGCCGATTTTATCGGCTATTTTGGGCTACAAGGTTAGCGCCCAAATATGGACACGCCCTGCCGATCAAAGTCCTCGGCTACTTTCTCCAGCGCCTTCTCGCGTTCGTCAGAACTCATGTCATCGAAACCCTTGGCACCGGACAGCCGGTCTGTCGGTGGGCTGCCTCCTATGGAAAGCTTGCCCTTGTACTCCTCGATTTCTTTTTCTGCTTCCGACAGTTTGGCTTTAAGCTCGTCAGCCTCCTTGGAGGCACCTCTCATCTTCACCACCTCAACGGCATCAATGATGCCCTCCGGGTAGCTACTCAGGAACGGTTTGTCCTGCATCAACTGCATGACACCCATATGCAGGTCACTGGTGCGGGTGTTAAGGTCCGGGTTGTCCTCGGCTGCCTTGTCAAAGTTTCTCTGGAATTCCTCCCGAAACTTTTCCTGTTCGGCATTAACCTGGGCATCCTTTGCCTCTTTTTCCACCACGTCGGCCTGCTTCTTCGCCCATTCAGCACGGTCATATTCGCCGTCCTGTTCCCAGGCTTTTGCAGTCCTGCGGTAGTCATCCGCCGTGTACCCCTCTGAGTCCTTAAACTCATTGGTACGGTTCGCCTTCTGGCGATCCAGTTCCCTGCGTTCCTCTTCCAGCGCCTCCTTGGCTTCCTTGATCCTGTCCTTCTCGTCATTGACCTGTTTCCAGGTCTTGTCGAGTCGGGCTGTATCCTTGTCAGCCTTGGTGACCTTTGGAGCTTCACCTTCTGTCAACTCACCCTCCGCACCCACGGAAGGTTCTTGAGCTTCAACTTCCTCTGGTTCCGGTTCCGGTTCCTTTGGCGGTTCTTCAACCACTTCAGGCTCAACCCCGGCATCCATTGCCTGGGCCAACTTCTCCAGTTCCTGTTCCTCTGTTAATGCACTTTTTTGTGCTACAGCCTCTCCATCAGTGTTTTCGCTCATTTTGTCATGTCGGTGCTTCAATTCAGGTTTCCAGTAGCACCAAGCGCCTGGGCCTGCCTTGAGTCCAGTTGAATCATTTCGTGGTCGGTTCTCATTCCCACAAAACGTAGTTAAGGACGATATCGTTCAAGATCAGAGCCGTCGTCCCCCTCCGGTTCCGCCTTGTAAATCCTGTCGGGTTGTGCCAGCGCGTCAAGCGTTGACACAGCCCCTGCGAAGCCACTAGCCCATCCGCAACTTTTTTCAAGGTTATTTTCAGCCTGCACTGCCTCGGCATTATAGGTCAGTGTCAGGTTCAGTAAATATGCCTTGAGCTTCTTCCCTGTATCAGTCTTCAGGAACGACCTTAACCGTTCCTCGTCCTCATGGTCCCATTCAGGCTTATCCACCCATTTCCTGTCCTGCAGGTATAGCTTCGCCGCTTCCGCCAGTTTGTGTAGCATTAGTCTCCAGTTGCTTTCTCAATGCTCTCGCATTGTTTGGGTCCACCTCCTCGTAACCTTCGAGCAGGGCTTTGACCCGTTCCATTATTCTCTGCTGGGCAAGTTCACCCAGCGGTTCCCCCAGTTGCTCCCTCTGCTGCACATACCCAAGCAGTACCTGCAACCTCAACCCAAAGTCTGACCCCGGCTTGACCCTTGCCGGCCAACCTTTCTCCATGATCGTTATCTTGTGGGCTTCGTCCTCCGCTTCATCCATCTCCTTGAATTGCGGGTCACGAATCAATCTCTTCACCAGTACCGGGTCGTCCAGTTCCATGATGCTCTTGTCCAGTTCCACCTGGTCAACCCACGGTGCCTGTCCGAACAACTGCTTGCGGAACACGGCCTGTTGCAGTTTCAATGCACGGTTGACGCCATCCACACCGCCCTTGGGTTCAATGACATACTTGCTGTGCATCACCACGGGATCAACCTCCTGCGTGTCATCCAGGTAACGGAAAAGCAGGTCTTTTGAATCATACTGCATCAGGAGACTCCATGCCTGGTGATATGCCCTGCCAAGTGCCAAGCGGAATACCCTTGAACGTAAATCACCGGATTGTGCCATCAGGTTGCCCACGGCCTGCACCTCGGTGGCTGTCCTTCTCTCGCTGGTGTTTACCATCTGTCCAATGCCAAAGTCAGGCACCGCCACCCGTTGTTCAGCCACCATCCTTGCACTCACCATCTCCTGGTCGAAACTGATGGGTGGCTGGGGCATGGTAACCGGCGCTATGCCAAAGGGCAGAATCTGCCCCGGACTCAACCTCAAGTTGGCTGCATTGGGAACTTCCCGTTCCGCCCTGAACAATGGACGGTTATACATGGTCGCGGCATCGGTCTTCTCATTCCACAACTTGCACAGGTAACTCTCGTAGGGAGCCAACTGCTCACACACACCCCTGGGGCTGTACCATCCCTTGTCCTTGATCTCATAACTAAAATCCACAAAGGGAGGTTCACCATGCCGATAGGGCAACTTCATCGGTTCCTTGAGGTCAATGTCAATTGCCGATGGCGAATAGGTATGCACCTGCCAGTCACCATCATCATCCTTGGCGTACACCTCCCAGACAATCACCTTGTCCTTGTCCGCCTCATAGGTGATGCCTTCCCGGCTGAAAGTCTCCTGCTGCTTCTCACTGGCTGTCTCGGAACTGTCACCCAGCATCAACTCCAGCGCCTCCTTGTTGTACATCGGGCTTGCCTTGAATGCTTCCTTTGACATACGCATGACATGCACCAGCCTGTCGGCATCCTTCAGGTGCTTGGTGTGTGGAGGGACAATGACGTAGAGCGGATCAATGGCATCAAACTGCACCTGCTTCTTGTCGTTGTCCCAGTACACCTTGATGACACTCCTGCCACTCATCAGGCCGTGGTCTATCCAGGTCAATGATTCAGTCTGGAAATTGCTGCGCTCCTTTATCTTGTAATCAAACCATCTCTCTGCAGTTACCGTGAAGGCATTCAACTGCTGGCACATCGGGACAAAACTCGCCACGACATCCATGCCAATTATCTGCTGGTAATAGAAGGGCTTGAGCTTGTCCACGATGGTGTCAATCAAGGGGTAGTGCAGGTCGGCTGCATTGGGCCAGGGCTTGCTCTTTCTCCTTAAACCTGAATGGCGCATCTCATACCACAACGCCTGCCTTGTCTCCCACCTGGATCGTTGCTGGACATCCCCCAGCACCTTTGAATGTATCTCGCGTCTTTCCATTTTAAACCTTTAATGACGGGGCTGCTGATTCATGGAGCCACAACAGGTGTCCCCGAATGGAGTAAGGGGCACCGCGACGCTCGTCCAGCGATCTCCACTGGCACCACAACACCACGTCTTGCGTCCACTATTCGCACACGAAGCCACTGTCCAGCCCTGAATAGGACAGTTCCCCGCAGTACTTCCTGAAATCATTGTACACACTGGGCCTGGCTACATGCCGGTTGAAGCTCTGCATATCAATGCCGTTGGCAACCGCCCCCACGAATGCATCCCCACGGTCAGGGCTGTCCACGCCCCTTCTCCTTAACTCATCCTTGCTCTCCAGCATCAGCTTGCCCTTGCTGTTGGTCTTGCACCTTCGGGTTGTCAATTGCCCGAACAACCTCTCATCCTCCGGGACAATCACTTCACACAACTCCACCGCACGGGCAGCCGTAAACCACATCTCGGCACCACGGTTGCCATACGCCTGGCTGTCCCTTGCCTTCTCGCCATTGTTCACCCGGTTCACGTCCCAGCCGGCTTCACTCAATGCGTCACACATCGGGATACCCAACCCGCCTGCATCGGCATATACCTCATGTGCCTTCAGGCCGAACCTCTTGAATTCAATAATGAACCGCCCCACGGCACTCATCGTGTCCCGTTCCTTCCAGCATACCATCGGGTGTATCCGGTTGCCCTCCTTCACGCACAACACATTCTCATCACCACCAGCCGCAAAGTCACAGAAGGCAACCTTGCCACCCTTCATGTCTTCAGGGGGATTGTTCACGCAGTTCTGCAACACATTGTAACTGATCACCAATGACTCATTGCCCATCTCCATGAACTCACCAAACACCATCGAGCGTACCAGTGGATGTTGCTCACCCCACTTGTCTATCTGCTCCTTAACCCAACTCTCAGGTATGTGAGGGCAATCACTGGCAGCCACACTGAAGGTGGACCACAAGTGCGCCTCCTTAGTGAAGGCACGATAAAAGGCACCACTGGTTCCGCCAGGGGAACTCATCATTAATATCCTGCTTGGCTGACACCGTTCCACTGCCTCAAAGATCGGGTCAGGAACCGTCTTGGCTTCATCAATTACCATGAGCAGGTTCTCACTCGGTCCCTGCCTGTGCCAACCCTCAAACTTGCCAGAGTCACTCGTACTGAAACCAATAGCCCTGCTGCCATTGCCATACCGTATCTCTGAATTAAACACGGTCCAGCCTTCGCCCAGGCCAAGGGTGTACTTGCGCATCGTAGGCCACAACTGGTCCTCCACCTGTCGCCAAACCCCGGCAGTGCAAACCACCAGGCTCTCTGGAAACCTTATCATGTGCCAGAGGACGGCAGCGGCAGCGCACACGCTGGTCTTGCCACTTCCATTGGCAGCCTTTAAAGCTACCCTTGCCTCCTTGTGGTCAAGTGTCTGCAACACATCCTTCTGCCACTTGTAGGGTTCCTGCCCAAGCCACATCTCAGGGAAGTTCTGGCACTTGCTTGCCTTCAACATGAAGGCGTAATTGTCCTTCTCCTTCTTCTCTGCCTCCTCGGCTTCCCTTGCCTTTTTTGAATTCTTCCTTGGCTTGCCCTTTGGGTAGCCCATCTTCTTGCCACTCTTTGCGTAGTGCCAGGTGCCATCCACCTTCACCAATAAATGACAACGGTTTCTGCCGGTGCGTTTCTTCTCCTCTATCTCCTTCCCCGCAAGGGATTCATGGATTTCGTCAGTCATCTCGCCACCCCATCTTTATCTGGAAACCATACCTGTTCCTGTTATGGGCAGACACAGTACGCAACAAACACAACCTCAAGTGCCACACCCGTAGCACCCATTGCCACCCGCATCTCCACTTTATGAAACTATTTTGCACTACAACATTACTAAACAAAGCAGTTACCACTGCACTCATCAAGCCAGGTCATCTGCCCACGATCCTCATCAGTAGACAAGTCAACCTCCCGTAAGGGAACCATGTCGGGGTGAATGAACAACTTCTCAGACTGGAAGTCCTTGGCCGACTTCCGGTTGATGCCGTTACGGATCAGGTCATCCATGTCACATGCCTCATCCCATTCATCTGGACTATTGTCTCGCATGTGTCTCCAGTAATCATTCCCGTGATAAGGGCACCCAACACAGGCAGACCGGGGGGCAGCCGGGTAACCATTCTTCTCCAGCCACATCACGCAATCATGGCGGGACATGCGCTTCTCAATCAACGGCCAACGGAATGTAATCCACTTGTCAGTAGACTCACGCAGGCGCTGGGATTCATCAGTTGATATACCCATCCACATGGTGGCATGAGCCTTGCCCTTGATCCTCTCCCCTTTCTTGAAACCCAACACCTCCCTGGTCTTGCGCTGAACAGGCACCACCTTGTACTCAGTGGTGCAACCCCTCTTCAGGATTCCCTTACCGCCATCACTACTCAATGTATAGAAGGGTGGGTTGGCAGTCCGGTCACCATCAATGGCGCTCTTCTTCAAGTCTTTGTAAATACTGCCATTACTTGTGGTGTACAACGGATAAGGTAACTGCTCCTCAAGCCACTCAAGGTGGGCGTAGGTATCGTGCCCCTCCCAGCCCGGATCAGCAAACACAGCAAAGTCACAGGTCGGTTCAATCTCACCCCTGGCAGCCATCAGGGCCAGGACCGTGGACTGCACTCCTGCTCCAAGGCTTAATACCTGTACTTCTTTCATCAGCTAAATATCCAGATGGATAGCAATCGGGTTATGCCCTCGTTGGTGCGGGGGAGGTCTTCTGTCCTTAACCCCTCCTCAACCTGCTTGACTAACTCCCTGTCGTTACCAATGGGGGAGTCGTTGAGTTCAAAGAGGACATGCTCCCACTTGTCAGGAGTGAATGTCTCAGCCGCCTGGAAAGGGGTGGGGGGCATCTCGCAGAATAACCTTCCGATTATCTTGCGGCACTCCAGGGGGTCTATAGCAAGGGGCGTTGCCACCCTCTCCTCCATTACGTCTTCCACTATTGTATTCATGTTTCATTAGCTGTTATCTCTTGTGGGTTCTCCATTACAAAAAAGAGGGCCGAAGACTTCGGTTAGTTCGCAACGAGGGCATTCATAGTCACCCATCATGGCACGTTCAGCCTGCTGTGAGATATACACGATGTCCTCCCAGTCCGTGTCCTCAAGGGAAGCATGGTAACCTACCCTGGCACCACAGGGGCAGTGCAGGAGGAGGATGTGTGTGTGGTTATTCACATTCCGAAAAAATGGTACTCATAGTTTGAGATGGGTATATGTATAGGTGACCCCCCTCCGGGGGGTGGTGGGGGCAGGTGTGGTGGCTTGCCAGGCTCTTGCCAGGCTTCGGATTGTCTAGACTAAACATTTATCACCCCCATTTTATCAGGGCTTTCTGGCTCATTGTGCTCAATGTGTGCTTGGCGCTCTGATTCTGGCAAGGCTGACAACCCCTGCACTACCTGCGGCGACACTGTTGTAAGTGTATGAGTAGCAGACACTTCCCGACGTTCATTGCGTTGCCATCTGTCTTGAAAGCGGCGTTCCAGCATTTGCACGGCAACGCGACCATCAGTCCGGGCTGTATTCATGGCATAGCCAACCAATGCCGCCTCAGATGCGCCATTAGCTTCATTGACCATATCCGCAAATTCCGGGTGTTTATTGCGCCATTCATGGAAAGCTGTGTGCCCTACACCGCAAATCTCAGCGGCACCAGCAAGCGAAACACCTTGCCTTATGTGGTCGCAAATACGCTTTGCTAGTCTGAGGTTATACTTTGATTTTCTGCCCCGCTTTGCCATTGCCTAACTAGAATAAGACTTTCTTGCGCTACATTGCAAGTTTCGTGAGACGTTTTGCTGTCTCGCGCAGTATAGATAGTGAGATGAAAACAACATGGCATAGAAACTTAAACGCCAAAGGGAAGAATAGGTGGTCCTATAATCCCGGCAACGGACAAATCCAATGCGAGTGCGTTTATTCCAAAAACACTGGCACAAAGCAACCAAGCGGCAAAAAGTTTGAAGCATGCTTACTAGGGGCAAAGCGCTCCGTTTTCGCTTGGTTCAAAGCTGACGCCGTCTTGGTTAATGAAGACGTTCCACCAGTTCCCGCCAATGCAGTCCGCATTAGATTCAATCCAAAACTAGGGCAAACTTGCTTTCAGACCGACGACGGCACGCGCGTTGATTTCATGCGTGAAGCATGGGGGCTGAATAATGAGGAATGTTGGGCAATAATTTAAGGCAAACCATGAATGACAAACCAATCACAGTTTACGGATTTGATAGCGAACCAGAATTTCAGAGTGAAGTTGAGCGGTGGAATTATTGGGAAACAAAAGCAACGGAGATTTTCGGCACCATGCCAAGCACAGAGAAAGCTGAGTGGATAGCTGAAAAAACGGGGCCGTAAAAAATTTTACAGGATCATACTAAAAAAACCCAAACAAAGGACAAAATGAAATACACGCCCCAATTACTCACGCGGAAAGATTCACTGGGCAACCTGGTAAACGTAGGCATCATTTACGATGAACAAACGAAAACCTTTGTCGGAGAAATCCGCGCGGGCAAATCGGTTAAGATGGTATCAGGTGCAATACGGAAGCCCGTTGCCGCAACAGGGGAAGCAATCACACCAGATGGTGCGGCTGATGACGCGTTGAAAAATTTTACAGGATCACATTAAAAAAACCCATCTTGCCCGAATTCCCCTGGCACGGCGCTGGGCAAGACTAGCTGAACCAAACGCCAACGGCACGCGAAATGCCGGCCAGGGAGAAAAAGACTAGCAATGAAAACACTATTGTCAATCGATACAAACGCCAAAACGGTTAAGGGGCAAAAGCGGGGATACATGACGGGAATCCTTTACCTGGCACCATCGAACGAATCCAAAGTGATTAACACTTGCCCACATGCAAGCAAGGGTTGCCGTGCCGCTTGTTTGTTCACCGCTGGCCGTGGCGCGTTCAACAATGTGCGCCAAGCGCGGATTGATAAAACGCTTTGGCTTGTCCGTGATCGTGCGGGATTTATTGAGCAAATCAAAAAGGATATTGCCGCGCTGGTACGCAAAGCGGAACGCAAAGGATTGATTCCGTGCGTGCGATTGAATGGTACTAGTGATTTACCTTGGGAAAACATGGGCAACATCATGCAAGATTTTCCTGATGTTCAATTTTATGACTACACA
>PVBE011388798.1_pt1 | contig 27378 bp, 21 predicted proteins | sample 1631181 | NCBI WGS metagenome assembly PVBE01 (sample SAMN08397723, study PRJNA350692) | Marine metagenome, whole genome shotgun sequencing project. | isolation source: water | place: Pacific Ocean | collected 2012-04
CATATCGATACATTGGATTGGCCAATCGCTCGAGGCAAGGAAGCACATGTATTCCATGCTACAACACCCAATGGTGTGGCGGCAGTGAAAATTTTTCACACGAGCAATGCTGTTTTCAAGGGCCTCATGCAATATATCGAGGGTGACCCGAGATTTGGTGGATTGCGTCGACGCCATCACGAATTGGTGAACATCTGGGTTCGAAAAGAACATCGCAACATGATGCGTTTATCCAAACATGGATTGAGGGTTCCAGAGCCCCATGCTCTTTTTCGAAATGTACTGGTGATGGATTATCTTGGTGATTCCGAAGGCCCTAGTCCACGATTACGTGATGTAGAGGTGGAGGATTCTGGTTCTGTCTTTGATGAATTGCTGAATTGGTTACGTGTTTGTTGGCAGGATGCTGAATTGGTACATGCAGACTTTAGTGAATACAATATCTTGTGGCATCAGGATGAACCTCGGGTAATCGACGTGGGTCAGGCTGTCACGAAAGCCCATCCAAATGCTGAAGAATTTCTTGTGCGGGACGTCACTAGATTGGTTGAGTGGGCTCAGAAACAAGGTGTGGAAGTCGATGTTGCAGAGGCAATGGCCAATGTTCTGTATTGATTACTCTTCTTCAAATCCAACAGATTCATCATCAGCAAGTTCCATCATTTCATTGATTGCTTCATCATCACCAGGGTCGACTTGAGAATCTTTGTAACGACGCTCTCTCTTTCTTCTAGCGGCATCTAGTCCGGGGACAAGTGCCTCAAATCGGTCTCCAACATCGTTGGTTTCTATCGATTCAAGGTTGCGAGAAGTCATACGTTTTTTTCTACGCTCTGTCTCTAGATGTTTCAAAACGGATGAATGTTCAGCACCTTGCAATAATCGCTCAATAGCTTGGCTTGCCAAAGGAAGTGCGTCCTCGTCGCCAATGATGACTACAGTTGAACCATAGATGACAATCTCTGAACCAGAATGCTCCTCAATTAATTCACGAATACGACCATTTCTTCCGATGAGTCGACTCCGAATTCGTCTTTGCTGATTCGAATTTTTCCCAACATATTCTCTCATATCATGGAGGATTAGATGCTGATCATCTTTCAGTAATTGGATTGCTCTTTCTGGATTCATTCCCCTTCCAATAGCCCGAATAACATCGGGAAATTTCATTCGAAGGATTGGGTCGAATTCCTCATTCCATACTACTGAAACATCTCCTGTTGAAGAATCAATATGGAGTTTTGAATTGGTTGCATCCTCTAGTGCTTTACGCGTCGCACCCTTGCGTCCAATTAGTACCGCAATGCGGTCTTGTGGGATTCGAGCAAGCCCCTCCATCGGCCCCGCGACCGAAGCCACCTCTTTCAAGACGCCGATTGGCGACGTTTGAGGACATGACTGGCAAATATGCCCCCAAGTAGCAAAAGTACCATGTCTGGGGCGAAACCACTCACTGAACCTACTACCTCTGGGTCAGCGGCTCCAATCAAAAGGAAAGCCTCGTTATTCCCCTCGTCGCGTTCAGAAATAGAATCATCAGGATCCACGATTACTCTTATGTCAAATTCACCTGCGGATAAGAGGGAAATATTGACTGATATACTCTCTTGTTGGTCGATGAAACTTCCACTTTCAAGTGTAACTGAATTCAACATTGTCCATTCTGTTAACGAATCGCGATTTGCGGGAGCACTCTCAACTCTCACAACTACACTTCCAGCGTAGAATTCGTTTGTTTCGATGTTTGCTTCGAGGAGAACAGGGTCTTGAGAACCTGCTCTAACAACTAGGCGGTTGAGAGATGCATCTGAAATTGTGAAATCAAGTCCCGGTAAAATTAGGAAATGAGATGCCGGCGTTGTAGCAGTGTTTCCAGCAGAATCGACAAGTGTTGCTCGCAGTGAAAGGTATTGTCCGGCTTGCAGAGGGAGGATTGCTGAGGAGAGATGACTTGAGGTCCCAGTACCAATATCAATCCAAGTTGTCGAAATGTCAGGATGTGAACCCACACCATTGGAATCAAATCCATATTGTAATCTACACGATGTTGTTTCAATTCCAGAATTGGCATCGGTTGCATCAACACTAACAGCAACTTGACCAAACAATGAATCTGTGAGTTCTGGTAGAATCCACCCGCCTGCTGTTGGTGCAGAACGATCAACCATGATTGTTACATTGTGGGGGTCACCAATATTCCCAACTCGATCAACGGCTCGGAATTGGATTGTTCGAACGCCTTCTTGCAAATTCATTGAACCATATCCTGGGCCCCCTACGTCAACCCATTCATCTACACTATCACGTACATGGTAGGTGGAAATCCCTGAACCTCCATTGTCATTAGAACCACTAGATAAATCGTTGAAAATCAATACATTTGCATTGGTCCAAGTTCCAGGGGTAACTGAAAGAGAGGGTGTTCCAATATCAGGTCCGGTTCGATCAATTCCGATATGAATTGAGGTTTGTGCAGAATTCCCACCTTCGTCAAATACGGATAAAATTGGATTCCATTTTCCTTCAGATAAATCACCAGGGGACCATGCCCATGAATTGAGAAGGGTACCTGGCCCATCTTGGGCAGGTGTTCCAGAACCCGGAGTGTTCGTTAGGGTCGCATGGGATAAATGTGAATCGGAAGCAGTCCAATTAAAATTCAGGGCCCCTGATTCTGCTGTAGTAAACCATGCTCTATTTATCGTTGAAGATCCATCTCCGACAACCGCCCCTGAAACACTCATTGAGAGTCCATTAGGTGCCGTATTGTCGATGGTAAAAGTAGAACTTACAATCCATCCAGTCGAGGTTGAATTTGTGAACGTCCCATTAATTCTCAATTGGTAATCTCCATCTGTTTCAGAGGTTGTGTCCCATGAGGTTAACCATGGTGCAGTTGTGATATTTGCGATTGGAGTCCAAGAAGCACCATTTGAAACCTCGACATTGATGAAATCCATATCGTCTACGATTGTCGTTATCACAGTATATGTGCCAGAGAGAATTTGTCCAGAATCAGGACCTCCACTGAAGTCCAAATCATCACTTCGGCCTGACGAAGCATCTGCCGAAATCCATGCCCCGTGAGGGGCAATACACAGCAGAATCACCATTGAAGTGACGAGAAAGAAGCGGCGAGATTGCATCGGCACCAATCCTTCCACAATATGCACCGCCCTTCAAGGCTTTCCAATGGGACCCGCGACACCGTCCCTTGCTAGGGGTTATGGGGTGATTTCGGAAGCAGGTTTGAAGTGCCTTGTCTGTTCTCCGAAACCCATGGAGCGCCCTCGACTGTCCACTATCGTGTGTGCCCTCCTCTTCATTTTTCCATTATTGGTCATTTCAACTCCAGTGAGTGCTGAATTATCAGGAAATATTGCATTCAATACAGAAGGCCTTTCGATGAGCCCTTCAACGGCGGTTGAAGGTGGTGAAGTCACCTTCACACTTTCACTTCAGAATGTAGCGAATGTAATTGCTGAAGATGTGGAGGTGGAATTCCACAAAAACAACTTCCAAATGGGTAACCCAGCTGCATTGTTCTATGTAGATGTAGGTGCGAATTCCGCTGAAGATGTGAATTTTGTTTGGTCCAACCTTGCCTGGGGCGATGGTGAACAGACTCTAGTCATCCGTGTCATCCATGATGATGATCCGAAGATTGTGTCACATGATTTCGATGTAGATGGATTGGCCAATTTACGCCTTTCTCACTTTGAATTGTCACCTGCGACTGGTGTGTTTGAAGGAGAGGTTTTTGATATTGAAATTCAAGTTGAAAATTCAGGAAACGCCGATGCCCCCTCCAGCCATCTTGAATTGACGGTTGCAGGCACCCCTCTTTCCCTCCTCCCAGTTCCTCCCTTGGTAGCTGGTGGTACCGTTTGGATGAATGAAACAATTAACGCCCCTGCTGCTGGGACATACGATGCTATCGGGGTAGTCAATGCTGACAGTGGAGACAACATCGTCGAATCAACAACAGCAGATAATTCTGAATCCCGCTCTTTCACTGTAGATTCTCTTCCTGATTATCGTCATGCTGATGGGCCAACCGTCGTAGCAGATATTGGTTTGGCAGGCCCATGGACTGTGAGTGGTACAATCGCTCGTGATGGGGGGGAAGGTACGACAACAGCACCACTAGAATTGCGTATCCAGAATGGAATTGTAATTGAAATCCTGACCCTATCATTCACCGACTCCGATTCCTTCGCTGAGTATTCAACTGTCATTACATCCGAGGATTTGACAGACACAAACCCTGGTGATGTTTACATTGATTTAGAGATTGATTCTACGGCAAATCTTGCACAATCTAATCCATTCAACAATTTGGAATCCGTGGTTTTGACCATTTATCCAGAACCCAATGTCATTGTAACGAGTGTAAGTAAACCAGACGATACCGAACCTGGGACTCTGGTTGAATTCACAGTTACTCTACAAAATGTCGGAATGATTCCAGTGAGCGGCCAATTATCGGCTACGTTTGATGGCGAACCACTCACTCCAAAATCTCTGACAATCCCTCCAATCAATGGTGGGAACCAAGGCTATAGGACTCAAATTTTTTCAGTTACTGCTGAAGGTTTATCTCGAGACATTCCTTTTGTTGCTACTTGGACACCGGACCTAGGTTCCTACGATTTATTGGATAGTGACAACGTTGGAACAAACAACGTTACTTTGAATTCTGAACTGACACTTGATTTCCTCATAAATACTGAGGGTTGGTCAATGGGCCCTCCTCTTTATGCTGGAAATACCTATGTTTACTCTATTGATGTGTTCGCCCAAGTTGGTGTGGGTCAGGAAACCTTCAGATGTAGTGATCAAAAAACTGGAATTACATTTGATGAGAACATTGTTCTACAATTCGATCAAGATTCCAACAAGCAACAAACCATCCGCTGTAGTGTCAAGGTCGTCACTCCTGGAGAAATTGTTCTATTAATTGAGGCGGAAGGCACCAGTATTTCTCAGGCTCATATGAATGATTGGTTCGTAGAACCAGCAAAAGGAGAAGATGATGGAAGTGGGAGTGCGGGTACAAGTTCCATAATTTTGTTTACATTTGCTGGCTTGTTAGCAATAGCAGTCTTAATTGGTGCTATTGTTCTCACTCGGAGAGGATTGGCTGATGCAGAACGTGAAACATACGATATCTGTCCAGCATGTGAAGGGGATATTGAAGGCGACGAAGATATATGTCCACATTGCGACTTTGATTTGCGTGTTGGGCGTGCAAAATTCCATGATTGTTTGGACTGTAATTCAACAATACCTTCCATGCTAGAACATTGTCCTTATTGTGGTTCTGAGCAAGATATTGGTTCCCAATATGAACGGCGGGAACGCAAATTCAAACCACTACCTGAAGATGTTGAAGATGTACCTGAAGTGGGGTATGAGGATGAAGATGAAATTGTTCGAGGGCACGAAGGATTTGACACACACGCCGGTGATCTTGGCTTTGATGAAGAACAATGGGAAGGGGAATGGGATGAAAACCTCACTGAGGCTGAAACTTATTTCGATACCAAAGAAGACGAGAGAATCGCAGCTGAAGCAAGTGCAAGTGGAGATGCTGAAACTGCAGACGTCGTGACCTCAACAGAACTCAGTGAAGTGATGGATGAGATGCCAGAACATGACCTAGACGCTTTCCTAGGTGATGTCAAATCCCGTCGTCACATCACAGATGCTGATGTAGAGTTAACTGCCTCAGATGCAGATTACCGGGAACAAATTTTCGAACTCACTGGCGAGGATGGGGTATTGCCTGGGCAGCAGGTCAATGTTGATTCAATGGTTGACAATACAGTGGTGGGTAACGAAGTCCGTTCAGCGAGCAGCGATTTCACAATCGGAGATGAGGATGAGCCTGTTACCAAGGTTGACCCTGAACCTGAGAAAACCGATGAAAAATCCACATCTAAACGCCGCGGAGTTAGACGCCGCAAGAAGGATGAGTAACCTTTCTTAGGGCCGTCAGACAGAAATGTGTCTGCCTGCACGGGTACACAAGTGGGGGGGCTTCTGTGTCGAGTTTACACAATAAAACGATGAGTGCCATGATGGCCCTCTTATTCGTGTCCATGGCAATGCCTGGATGTATCTCTATGGTAATCGGCCGAGAGTTGATGGAGGGTGTTCGGGAACCCCCGCGTATCACAAATTTACCTGAAAAATTCGATTTATCTCACACATTCGTCCTAGATTCAAATGATCCCCCATTAACTCAGGTGACTGAACTTAAGACAACACAAATCTCAATCGACCATACCGTTCAGAACATTATCATCAATTTCCAAACCACAATGAGTTGGGAGAATCTAATCCCTGATGAATTCGATGAAAGACAGGTGCATGTGGTGTTGTTGTGGTGTGATGATTCGGGGGCTAATTGTGACGAGGATAATCCAATTTGGGAAGTCATGGCTGACAATGGTTCATACCCCCAAACTCGTGTGGAATTAGATCGAAACCTAGAATGGTTTGACAGTGGACTTTGGGAATTAACGGTCAATGGAAGGGGTGTTGGTTGGAATACGGGAGTGAGTGCAATTGATTCTCAAGATTCATGGGTCCTCATTACCACTGTAATCCGGCCTTGCTATGAATTCGTTGATTCAGATGAATGCATTCCCACGATTGAATTTGAGTATTGAGTGCTACACTAAACTCTGTGGGCACTTGTTTCTACGCGAACAATTCCTGCATTTCCCCTCTCGGTTGTGATTGCGTTCAGCCCCCCCTTCGACCATGAGTCGTTGAACTTCTTGAATTGCAGTGAATAGATCGGCTTTCGCCAAATCATCCCATGGAATTGTGAATATAGTCTCACCTCCATAGCGAAGAATTCCATAATTGGATGACAATCCAGTAGTGATGCCAACTAGGTGTAGGTAGGCAAGTAATTGCATTCTGTGGCTATCATGTGGTTTGGTTGGAACTTTTCCAGTTTTTTGTTCAACTGGAATGAATTGGTTATCGATGCGAACAATTTGATCTGGCCGCCCCCGTACTCCGATTTCAGGGTCGATGAGTAACGCAGCACTTTCACCCGAATCATCGCTGTATGCCAAAACATCGTCTTTCTCTAACCCTGCGTCTTTCTTTGCTCCAATAGAATGTTTTCCTGAAATTAGGGCCCTGTGTAATTGCCAAGCAGAAAAAAGCAACCACGCCAATGTTAACACAATTAGTGAAAATGTAAGTACAGATCTGTTTTTGGCACCGTAAATTGCCAAACCATGTAGGGCTACTGCAATTGAGGCAATTAGAACTCGTGTTTCTGTTTTCCCCCATTTTCCTACGCCCCCCTCATTTCCGGGAGAATCCTCCATCTTCTTCGAATCTAATCCACTAGAACTTATTGCTGGTGGTTGGTCCAAACCAAAAGGCCTTCCCAACCATTGACGCCAAGGCAAGGTGATTAGAATGATAGCCAATACCAACCAAATGGCTGCTAGGATGATGAGAAAAAGACCCACATCTTGGATAAATTGCTCAGGAATTGTGCCTACATCGACAAAGAAAAATGCTGCTGAATCAGCCGAAAGAGCACAAACTACGATGAACCACCAAGACCAAATGACCATGTCTCGAGATGCTTCTTCTTCTGATTTTTTGAAGTCTAACATTTTCTTATGTATTTCATCATGTGCAATCATGCCTTGGTGAATCGCCTCACCGTCTCCGCTAACCCCTGCTTTGGACAATTGCCAAGAAACTGGACAATAGGAGTGCCGCTCCAAATCAGAAGCAGATACGGGGAGGGCAATACCCTCAAAATTTACCCAATAACCATCATCTCGTAGAGTTCCTTCTGTAATGGGGCCAGATAAATCTAGAGCCGCCTCAACAGAGTGTTTCTCGCCCATGTTGGACAGATGGAATATTAGATGTTAAGCATTTTTCCTAACATCTCGCGAAACTAACATTCTTCCACACCAGTGTCCGATTCGGGACACTGCGTCGAAAAATCTGGTGTACGCGAGCGAAGCGGTTATGAATAGAGGGTGGGTGGCGAGGCCGCACGAGGCCTCCGAATGACCGACTCAATGCTAGTACCACATGAAACCTACGAGCTTCACAAGGTACACATCGGTGCACTCCAGAAGAGTGCAGACATGAAACCCTTCCTCAGTAATGAGCCAGGTGACGGCTCCGGCTTACACATGATTGATTTGGAGAAAACAGATTCTCGTATGCGAGTTGTATCTCAATTCCTTAACCGGTATGACCCCAATCGAATTCTAGTTGTCAGTGCACGTCAATATGGTCAGCGCCCAGCACGAAAATTCGCTCAGGCGATTGGGGCCCAGCATATTGTTGGTAGATTCATCCCAGGTACTCTGACAAATCCCAGGCTTCGAACCTATATCGAACCCGAACTCATCGTTGTTACCGATCCTCAGGCGGACCAGCAATCTCTTTCAGAAGCAGTAAGCAGTGGGTTGCCTGTAGTCGCTATTTGTGATGCAAACAACAACCTCCGAAACGTCGACCTCTGCTTGCCAGCCAATAACAAAGGCCGACAGAGTTTGTCCTTGATTTTCTGGCTCCTTTCCCGCGAGGTCCTCAAAGCACGCGGAAACATGGATGACGATACATGGGCTACCATGCAAGATGTCGCTGAATGGGAATCCACTTTCTGAGTTGACTCAGTGAGGTGGGAAAATACCCGATCAAGTCCCATTGTTCCTTGCTCCTATGGCTGGTGTCACCGATGTGGCATACAGATTGTTGGCTCGTGAGGCTGGTGCTGATTACACATCAACAGAATTTACCGCAGCCAGTGGACTTAGTCGACAAGACGCAAAATCATGGGCTAAAGTAGAAACACATCCTAGAGAATCTCCATTCATCCCTCAAATTTTTGGAGGGATTGAAGATGAAATGGTGGAAACTGCTCGTTTATTATCTAAGAATGCAGATGTAATTGATCTCAACTTTGGTTGTCCTGCCCCTAAAGTTACCAAGACCTGTGCTGGTGCAGCAATGATGGCTGACCCGGATAGCTTAGTCAATATGGTTGAAAGGTGCGTAGATGCAAGCGAAGTTCCAGTTTCAGTTAAGATGCGATTGGGAACCAGTCAAAATGCGATTACCGTACTTGAAATCGCAGAACGATGCGCCCAAATTGGAGTATTGCGAATTTGCGTTCATGGCAGGACACTTGCTCAGAAATATCAGGGCATTGCTGATTGGGATTTGATTCGCAAAGTGGTTGAAATCACAGAACCTTATGACATTCCTGTAATTGCTAATGGTGACATTATCGATGCCATTAGTGCCGCCCGTTGTTTGGAAGTTACTGGGGCGTCTGGTTTGATGATTGGGCGAGGTGCTATTGGTGATCCTTGTATTTTTGGTCGGATTAAATCAGAATTAGGTTGGGGTGATTTCGATGCACCTTGGGGTGAAAAGAACGTTGCAGGACAGAAGCATTGGGCTTGGAATCGCTATGTGGAATTGGTCGATGAAATAGGGGGGCCATATGCGGCACGCAACATGAAGCAGCACGCGATTTCATTCACCAAAGGACTGCCCGGTGGACGTGAACTTCGCCCACACCTGCATGCCATCAAGGATTTCCGTTTGATTGGCGAACCTCTGAATATCGCCTTGGAGGCATTTTCCCAGCGCCGCCACAATACGTTGGTTGTGCCCGAAGCAATTGAAGCGGCAGCAACCGCTTCCGAGGCTGGAGGGTGGCGTCAATGAGTAATACCCGTAGCGGGTTGAAAGGCATCGCAACTCTGTCGTTGATTTTCGTACTGCTCCTGATTGTCCAAATGATTTCTCCCTTTCTTGGCTGGGGTGACCCCGAAGTTGAGGAGGGTTTCGTGATTGATGAAGTGACCAACGGCCTTGGAGGTCCGGCCTGCCTTGAGTGGGTCTCCAATTACGACCTACTGATATGCGATCGTAATGGTGGCACAATCAAACTGTTGAATTTCGACATCGATTCAAACGGTTCGAACTGGACACCGACTGACAATAGTTCCACACTGCTTACGGGCCTACATGAGCCCCATGACATTCTCATCCTTGATGACCACATTCTTATCTCTGAGCGGGGAAAATTAACCCGCATCAACCAGACTAGCCTTAATCTAACTCTGAACGATGCACCGCGTTGGACGGTCATCGATGGTGTGCCCACAGGCAATCATCAGACAAACAATCTCGACATAATGCCCAATGGGACTGTGATTTGGCACATAGGCTCAACCTGCAACATATGCGATGAGGTAGATGGGCGTAATGCTGCACTATTGTGGGTAAATTCGAGCACTGGAGAGCACGGAATCCTTGCAAGTGGTGTGCGAAATTCATTCCATGGTATCTGGGTGCCCGACATGGGTTACGTTTTCAGCGACAATGGCCGAGATTGGGAAGGGGATCATCCTCCAGAGGAGGTGAATCTCCTGATTGCTGGAGGAGATTACGGTTGGCCTAGCGATGACCCTGAACATCCAGTTCCTGAAGGGACCATCGGGCCGATTGCTACATGGACGCCTCACTCCAGCCTTAACAATCTGGCATATCGCCCATCAGACTCACCTTTCCCTGGCGGCAACCACACCGTCTATGCCACCGTTTTCGGCTCGTGGAATACCATCGTACCCGTGGGCCATGAAATCGTCCGCATTGATTTCGCACCGAATGCTAGCGCCCCACAAGGATGGACTTCTGAAACATCGGTTTTCGCATCAGATCTTAGTGCACCCCTACCGATTGCATTCCACCCCAGTGGAGATTATCTGTTCTATGCGAACTTCCTTGGCGATGGCACGCTATACGTAATTTCAAAGATTAATTATTAAGGGACTATTGAATGGCTTTTTCCAATGTTTCCGCAACACGCTTAATCCGTCTGAATGTCCGATCCGATTTCGCCAACACTCGATCACAGACCTGATTGGCCTTATTTCCACACAAACGCCATCCAATTGGAAGTTTACCTCCGAGTAAATTCAACAAAACCATTTGTTCGTTCGCAGGAACCTTTGAGAATATCTTTTCACAGGATTCGACATTGAATGAATCACCATCAAGTGCCTTAACGACCTTTTTCGACACCTTATCATCAATCCGTGAAAGCCCTCCTTTCTTCACCAACCAATCACTCCCCCTCCTGTCGTGTTGAGCATGAAGTGCAGACCACAGTGTGACTGGCAATCGGTCCAAGCGAGGAACTCTCTCTGCAAGTCCTGCTGCCCTGAATCGATCAAGGGTGCGTGTCAATCGTGGGCGAGTGGTCCCCCATTTTTCCAACGCTTCATCAAGTGAGAGGGGTGTGTGTGTGGTTAGGAGATGTTCAAACATGAGCCTACCCAATGGGGCACTTCCATCTGCAGGACGCCGCACACGGTCACCCAATAATCCAAGATCAACAAGGAAAGCATCCATCTCATCTTGGCCCTCAGTTAGGGGGGCACGTCCCTTAATTTGGATATGAAATACAGCCTCATCTTTCTTATCAGAGGCAATGGCCATTCTCACATCACTTTCAGTCATCCATCCTTCAAGAGAACGAAGTCGTTGTTCAAGAACTAAGCGCGCCTCAGCAGCCATGATTTCGACAGCATTCGATAGTGAACCATTTCGGAGATGATGAACACGCCAACCGTCACGATTGACAGCTGCCGTTAGACCACATTCGTTGAGTTTACTCAACTGATATTGAATGGCTGTGGGAGAAAGGCCCAGTTCATCACCTAAGGTTTGAGCATCCCATCCGTCGCCGGGACTTGCTAGCATGTATTCGCAGAAAATTCTATGGATTGGCGAATGTACACCTTCTCCGGTCCATTCATCCCCACTGCGACGCACAAATTCTAGAGTATCAAGTAGCCAACTGACAAGTTGATTGACATCTCTACTTCCAGCAGGTGCAGGTTGCTCGGCCAATCGCATATTCAGCATAGGCAATGTCCGAGGCGGGGGGGCTCAAAACCCCTCCGACGCCAAAAGTGACTCAGACCTAACTATGCCGTCTTAGATGGTAAAGCCGGATTATTCTGGAAGGGGCCTTTCGTCAAGCCATTCATACTCTACACCTGATGTCTGTAACCCTTCAAGATGAGGTGCCAATTTCAGTTCGTGGCTGTGAACGATTCCTCGCCGACGCAATACCTTGATTGCCGAGTGAACTGTTGCACGAGAGCGACCTAGTTCGCGGCTGAGTTCAGCCTGACTTTTTGGACTCGGTGCCTTCATCAATCGAGCAACCACAATTCGCTGTGCCCCAGAAAGTCCAACTGGCATCATTCTAGCTGCCTGCTCAGAGTTTCCAACATTCATTTCACGGAAGATTTCAATTTGCTGTGGTGCACCAGCATAGTGACATGATCTTCCATTAACAGGAACCACAGTGATTGAACGATTAGAGATGAGTACGTCAAGATGATGGCGAAGTGTCCCGTTTGCCGCACCCAATTCACGTTGTAATTCACGGTAAGCCAGCCCAGGTTGAGCATCGAGAACTTGCAAGATACGTTGTCGAAGTGGATGCTCCCAAGGGTTGGCTTCGCGTGTGGAAATTACGCCACTGGCGGCCCAATTCCAAGGCATGACTGCACCAAGGCTAGCGCCTACTGCGGCAACTCCAGCCATGAGCCACGGACGCTGTCGGTGCCATTGCTGAAGCAGTGCCATCGAATCCCTTTGGATTCAGTGCTTATTCAATGAATTGGTCCAGTGTTCGGACATGAACGTGGAAATCATTCCTGTGTAACTGATCCTTTCTGTAATTTCATGTAAGCAACCAAGGGCCCCAATAGACGGCCGGCTCGAAGTCCGTGATCAGTCAAACGGTAGGTGACTCGAATGGGTGGCCCATCCTGTACAATTCGGTCCAACAATCCATTCTCGGTACACTTTCGAAGTTTATCTGAGAGTGTACGACTCGAAATGCCAACGAGTAATTTCCTCAATTCATTGAACCGACGATCGCCGGCAATGTACAGTGTTGCAAGAATTTCAATTGTCCATCTACTTGTGAAAACATCCAATGCTTCAACAGCAGCATCAACTTCCCAAGCAACGTCAAAATCACCCCCGTGATATTCACCTAGAATTTGACGTATCCTAGCACCCATTCCTTCCGAAGTCACAATGCTTGATTCAATTTCTTTCAGGTTATCTGGACTCAAAATCATAGGGGGTTCAGGCATATTTTCACCAAGGTGTTATTCAGGTAACATGGTGTGGAAGATGCACCTTGATTTAAACATTACAACTCCTCAGTCTAAATACAACGGGCCACACATGGTTTACTATCCACACTGGGTGGAGGTATTAACATGGATGAATGGTTGAAAAATTGGATTGATGAATGGAGCGAAGAATACGATAGACTTGAAGCTGAAAAGCAAGATATTCAGAAGAAGGTAACCCTATCTGAACAGATTCGCTTGAAGGTGTTTGGGCGCTTCTTCAACAATAACAAAAAGGTGAAGGTATGATTCAAAAAATCACTGAATGGTTTTTGCGAAACTCAAGATACTTGCCTAGGTTTTCAATGATGAGTCATTTCCCTCGTTATTGAATAATAACGAAAGGCCTAGATTGTCTCTAATATCCAGAGTACTCATTGGCTGAACCGACAGCCATTCCAATGAGGACAATGTAAAATAGAGCTACTACTACTGTAAGGCCGATATTTACCCAAGCAACCACTTGTGCTGCTTTTGCCTGTCCTTGATCAGGATGCCCTGGCATACTTTCCGTAATTCGAAGAGCACCTTGAGCGAGAATAAGTGCTGGGATGGACATGAAGCAACCACATGTAACGAAAGACAAACACGCCAAAATGAGTGCGACCATAGCATTGGTTGAGGGAAACATCCCACCCATCATCATTGGATTTCCTCCAGCAACTACGTATTGTGCTGGCTGTCCTGTAACTACATTTCCAACTGGAATTCCTTGACCTGGTTGCATGACTATCAGTCACCCCAGTTGAATACAGAGTATTACTGTTCCGTCATTCACATCTATATTGGGGACGTCTACCCTCAATGAGTGCAGAAAGTCCCTCTAATGCATCTGATGTGCTGAAAATATCCTCAAGGCTTTCCAATTCTAGGGCAAGTCCAGCAGCTAGATCATCTCCTGTTTCAGTTGCCCCATTCAACAATTCATTCGCCATTCGTAACGCAATCGGAGCGGTTCTACTCAGAGATTTGAGTTGGCGACTAACGTTACGGTCCTCTTCGTCAAATCCGTCGGGACATGAGCCGGCGAGCAACCCAGCCATATTTTCATCACTGTAAAATGCGCTTGCAAATGTAGCAACAGGATGTTCTGGGTTGAGTGGTGCCCCTGGGTATTTGCTTCCAGGTTTACCAGATGCTGCAATATTATCCACAGTACTGCTTACCTCGGCAGGTTCCACTAAGTGTGTTAGAATGCCCAGCGCATGAGCGGTTTTCGAGTCAACAAAATTACCCGCTAGAACCGCCCACCGAGCCGCTTGTATTCCACAAATTCGCACCGTTCTTTGAGTGCCACCCAAACCAGGATAGATACCAATGTTCGTTTCAGGGAACCGGAATTGGCTACGACGAGTACCCACCCGATAATCACAAGCAAGCGCGAGTTCCAGTCCACCTCCGAGTGCCAAACCAGTGGTCAGTGCTATGGTTGTCTTTGGACTGTTTTCCAACTTGTTCAGGACAATGTGCCCATCTGCGGTGAAATCGTAGATATCAGGGAATGAATTGGCTCTAATTTTATCGACAAAGAACTTGACATCCGCTCCAGCAACAAAGGCCTTTCCCGCGCCTTCTAGAACGATGGTATCCACGGAGTTGTCTGCATTCAAGTCGTCCAACACGGCTCCCAATTGAGTGACGAGAGTTTCGTTCAGTGCGTTCATCGCCTCCGGGCGATTCAGTCGTACGGTTGCAACGCCACCAGTTTGTACAACATCAACGAAGTTGAATTCCCAACCGTGTCCAGTTTCTGCTTTCATTCCAAAAAATGGTGGGAGGTCATATTCAGCAAGTTCGGCATAGGACTTGGCCATTCGATAGGCCTCATCGATTCCAATGGCATTCATAATTTCAAAAGGACCATTCATCCAGCGAAGTCCAACCTTGGCACCTCTGTCGACATCCTCCATCGAACAAATTTCTTCAGCGACAATTTGACTGGAAACCGCAAACACTTGCCCCAACAGTCTTTCTGAAATGATTTTGGCAGAATCAGAATCACATTCATTATCATCATTAATTTCCCACATGGCCCCGTCATCAACCAATTCTTGGAGGCTCTTTGCACCGGAGTAACGTGGTGTATTGAGTTGCTCTGCGAGATAGTTGGTAGAGTGAAGTGCAATTGGAGGCCCGGTCAGATTCATCAAGGCGAAAGGACCCATTCCGATGTCAAAAGCATCACAAGCAACCGCATCGATTTGTGCAGTTGTCCCCACTCCTTCTTCCAGCAATAAGCATGCTTCATTGAGCCAAGGTACGAAGAATCGATTGACAACAAAACCCGGTCGGTCTTTGCAAACGATGACAACTTTACCAAGCATCTTGCAATATTGTTCTACACGGGCGACGGTTTCTTCACTAGACAAATCAGCAGGGATAACTTCGACCAAACGATTCTTTGCTGGATGGAAAAAGAAGTGCAAGCCAACGAAGCGATCAGGTCTTGCAGTTGCCTCAGCCAATGCATTCACGCTGAGTGATGATGTGTTTGATGCAAGAATTGTAGATTCGCCACAGGCTTCATCCAGGGTATTGAAGACTGCCGTTTTGATATCAAAGTCCTCGAATACTGCTTCGATGACTAAATCAGTATCCGCAGCAACGTTCTCTACTCCAACGACACCGGTGATACGATTTTGGATCTCTTCCACTTGAGCCTCGGAAAAGATTCGTCGTTCAACAGCTTCACCGAGTAATTTGGCAATAGTGCTTTGACCACGGTCCACCCATTGTTGCTCCCTGTCTACCATTTGGACTGGAAATTGTTCCTGTGCAGTCTTCTGAGCAATTCCACTACCCATATTCCCTGCTCCGACGATAGCGACTGTCTCGATGGGCTTCATGGCCGTTCGACCCGAATACGCCTCATGAATTCAACGGAGAGGCCGAGAGGGATGAAGCATCAGATTCAACACCCCCTTCTTGTCGTAGACCCCACATGGTCTCGGAGTCAGACTTCATTGCCGCCTTCCAAGCATACCACGATGCATTGCAAGACCCTGCAGCAAAAATCGATACCATTCGCCCTCTAGTTGACGATCATTTGGAGCAACTGATTGCTAAATTACCTGGTACCGTAGTTCAGAATGCAGCACGACAAAGGGCGATGACTGAGTTGAATCGAATCGAAGAATTGGCCACGGACAAGGCTGAGGAAATTGCTGAACAATTACCTGCTGCCGACGAAGAAGTACTGGCCGTAGCCACTCCGATGCTATTCATGGAACCTGAGAATCCTGTGGAAGGCTCCCCCTTCACAGTCGGTTTTTCTGGTAGCTCAGGGGACCCTACTGCTTGGATTGGAATTTATTCAGCAGGGTCAAGTGATAATGAACATGGGAGCAACTGGTTGTACGTGGGTGGATCCAATACACCCGGGGAAGGAAAAACTGCAGGCTCGGTGACATTTGTTGGGGCACAGTATGTCTCTGGAGATTACGATGCTCGATTGTTTAGGAACAACGGCCATGATTTGATGGCATCCACATCATTCACGATATCATCTGAGCCAGAACCCGAGCCCGAGCCCGAGCCCGAACCGGAACTGGAACCCGAGCCCGAGCCCGAGCCCGAGCCCGAGCCCGAACCAGAGCCAGAACCTGAGTTGCAACCTACTTCGACTTTAATCGCAGATGTTGTTGCTCATTTGGATACACTGAAACTCTTCGGCGAAAAGCGCCGTTATGTTGAGAGTCTATCTGACGAGATTTTCGATTTCAATTTACGTGTAGATAAGATGGAGAATACAATTGGAATTGGGTTGAGTGAAGAATTCAGAGGTGGCCAAACCTGTATTGGAGAAATCGATGAAATCGGTGTGGGTGTTAGAATGCCGAACACATCTGAGATGTCTGTGGGCCAAGAAATCTATGTCGAAGCAAAACTATTGGAATATCGATCCGTAGTCAAGCGATTTGAGTTTGAACAGCTATGAACCAATTTTGTCCAATCATTGTACCAATTGGCATTATAGTCTACATTGAGTGGGGTTTTCTATGCGCCTACGAGTTATTGTACTGAGTCTCTTATTATTGGCGGTATCAGGAGCCAATCTTGTTGATGCGAATTCAACCGGGAGAACAGGTGCAACAGGTGGTTGCAATTGTCATTCAGGTGGAAGTGGAGGATTTACTCCAGCAATCCACGGTCTTCCATCAGCTGGTTATGCCGGTGGTACGACGTATTCATTGACTTGGGACAATGGAGGAATGTGGATTTCAGGTTCTGGTGGTTTCAATTTAATTGCAACAAATCCAACTGGTCAGGCCTTTATGGGGGCTTGGAGCAATTTGGGAACCAATGTCCAACAAAGTGGTAGTGAATTGACTCACAGTTCGGATGCTAGTCGTTCATGGGGTGCGGATTGGACTGCACCCTCGTCAGGGTCTGGGGATGTGAAATTTTCAATTGCCGTATTATTTGGAAATGGAAACAACCAAAATTCTCAAGATTCATGGGGTACCAATCAAATTACGCTTAATGAAGCAGCGGGCCAATCCAACACCCCCCCCTCTGCCTCAAATTTACTTTTGACTCCGTCCAATCCAACCGTCTTGACTGGTTTGGCACTGACATACACTTACAGTGACGCTGAGGGGGATGCTGAATCCGGTACCACAATCCATTGGTATAATCAAGGGATTCAGGATTCATCAAAGAACAACCAGATGTCTATTTCTGTAGTCAAGGCTGATTCATGGTCTGTCGAAGTGACTCCTTCTGATGGCCAAGATAGTGGGACGATGGTGAGTGCAGGTCCAGTCGTTGTTGGCAATGCCCCACCACAGGTTCAAAATGTCCAATTGACACCAACCAGTCCTGATGAAACTAGTACACTGAGTGCCTCTTACCAGTATAGCGATCCAGATCAAGATCCAGAATCAGGTACTTCGATTGTATGGTTTTTGGATGGGATACGCGTTGCAGAATTAGATGATGCATCTGCCGTCTCGAGTTTGATGACTCGTTCAGGAGACCAATGGCACTTTTCAGTCACACCACACGATGGTGACGATTCAGGCTCTGAAGTTCTGAGCAATATGGTTGTCATTGGTTCATCGAACAATGCTCCGACTGTATCATCTGCTCTTATTGCACCAAATTCACCCGCAACAGATGCTGATCTAGATGCGGTTTGGACCTTTGTAGATACTGACAACGGCGACACTCAATTGGATTATCAAATTGAGTGGTACCGAGATGGTGTTCATATTCCGGAATATGATGGCGTAGATCCTTTGCCACATTCCGCGACATCCAAAGGAGAGGTTTGGCATTACAGCGTCATCGTTTCCGATGGAATCGATTGGAGTTCTCCCACATCATCTCAGAGTGTGACCATCGTCAATACCGCACCTATGGTCACCGATGTTCACCTCAGTCCTGAATCGCCAACATCTTCTGACAACCTTGAGATTTTTTCCAATTACAGCGATCTGGATGGTGATATTGAATCAAGTTCAACCATCCGATGGTATCGTGACGGACAATTGCAAAGTCAATTCACGAACAATTTGGCGATTTCCGCTTCAGAAACGAATCGTGGTGAAATTTGGATGGCGAAATACTCTCCCAACGATGGAACTACGATGGGTTCTGAAACCCAATCTTCTAGCGTTACAATTGGGAATTCATTGGCGACGATATCTTGGATTTCATTGACAGAAAATGCAACTTCACTCTCACCACTTGACCTTATTCTTGGAAGTGTACCATTTGATGAAGACGATGATCAAATTACATTGAACATACAATGGATGAGAGATGGCTTCCACGTTGAGGCCCTTGACAATTCTACATCCGTTCCAACCGAATGGTTGGCCGTCGGCCAATCTTGGACTGCATCTTTGGAACTATACGACGGTATTGAGGCCAGTCCAACAATCACAAGTGAGAGTGTAGTGATTGTCAATTTGATGCCCACTGCCCAATTTGTTGTTGGTGAAACAGTTCTAATTGAAGCGATGACCCAATTCGATGGTTCGCTTTCATCAGATTCAGATGGTGAAATTACCGCTTGGTTTTGGAGAATTGGTACCGATTCGTATGCCGGTGAAGAGATTACTGTAGTCCTCACAGAACCAAACACCGTAGTCAACCTCACAGTCATCGATTCGAATGGAGGCTCGAGTAGTGTTGAACAGAGTGTTGCTGCTGCTTGGGGACCTGTTGCTTCAAACCTAGAAGTCGGTGTATCAAATGGTGAAGTTAACCTCAATTGGGATTGGGAAGGGGATGAGACCACATTTACCGTGTGGAGAACCCATGAACCCATTGCCCATTCCAGTGGCCTATTGGAAATAGAATCAGTTGGCCAAACCAATTTCACATCTTGGTCTGAACCATTGCATCTTGTAGGTACTTACCATTACACAGTCACTGCAGATGTCGGGGATGTTCACAATCCACGGATATCTAGCAATACAGGCAGCGTTGCTTTAGATGTCTCGCAAATGCCTACGACTGAACCAGAAGGTGACAGTTCACTTGGAACGACGTTGACCTCATTATTGGCCTTCTTGCTTATCTTTGGTGCGTTGGCCACTGCGCTTCTTGATCGCTTTCTAGGGAGGGGTGCCTGATGCGTCGTGCTATCATACTGACCGGTCTCTTGCTACTGGTTCTGTGTGTCCCACCACTTTCTGCTAATCCTGGTGGGGCCGGTGATGGCAATCGCGATGCAGCATGTGGTGGGTCTTGTCATGGGGATCCGGGATTATCAGAGCCATCATCAGCAACATTGGAATTCTCACAGGACCGAGAATCAGCCTACGTGGGTGGTCCAATTTCAATTAGTGTTACTGCAACCGATATGGAATTGTCCAGTCGCGCAATGGTCGGTATATTCCTACTGAGTGATACACATGGTGTCTCAGACACACCACAGGATGATGGATGGACCATTTTGTCTAATGGAGAAGGTGGTTCAACGAATTACGCCGAAACATACGCTCAAGATTCAACAGCTGGCGTGACCATGACTTGGAGTCTACTTGCACCTGCCAATGAAGGAACTTACGAATTCTACGCTGCTATTCATCATGGAGGTGATGGTTCAGCACGCATGAAGATTTCATCTGTTCACAATTTAACGGTTGGCCCTATTCCAGAAAATCTACCACAAATGATGCCGTGGGATGCAATGACATCTCGTTCACTGGGTGAAGCCTCAGAGTTTTCAATTCCCGTTGTCAATGCAACAACAGTCACTCTAGAATATCGAATTGGCGAAGGTCCAATCGCTTCAATCAACGCCCAGATGATGGATGGTGCATGGTTCGTCACACTACCAGCGGCTCTTTCAGAAATCACACTCTCCTATCGAGTGGTAATGAGCAATGATGAATTCACAGAAACAACAGGGTGGATTTCAGTGGCCAATAATATTGAAGGATATAGTGCAGATATTTTTGCAGTACGTCTTCAATCGATGGCGTTGATGTTCGGCAGTCTTGCATTGTGCATCTCAATTCAACGACGAATGGCACGCCCATCAAGAAATGCTCTCGTTGAACCTGAAGCGGCTTTGATTTCAGCAGATCAAACCAGCATGGTGATTCCGGCTGCACCCGAGTTAGAATCTCCACAAACGCAGCCCCATTCACTTGCCCTTGATGACCCACGTCGACCATCGGGGTGGAGCGATGAGCAATGGTTGCATTACGGCCCCGATCATCTCAAGCAAAATTACGGAGGTGGCGTCTGATGATTGCCGCAGCTACATTGCATGCCTTTAGCACAGAAATGTTGGTGGGTTCGATGACCTTCTCACTTGTTGCCACAGTATTGTGTCTCGCCGAATCAATGTTCGAAAAAGTAGGTGAGCGCACACAAAGAGGTCTGGATCACGCGGCATATTTTGCTGCGATGTTTTCTCTTTGTTGTATCCCAATTGTGGCCATTACTGGAAATGCTGCAGGTGATGCATCCTCATCACCAATATTGGTGAACAAGATGCTCCTTTCAGGCCTTTGTCTTGGCCTTTGGATCGGTGTTGTACTCGGTCGTAGAAATTGGGGTCCAGAAATGTGGGCGAACAGAAAAATGGGTTTCATACACACGGGTATTGTTTGTGCTGGATACACGACTGCAGCTATGCTTGGGTCAATAGGCAGTGTCATTACACGTGGAGAAACCGTAGGAGATTTGTTTGGAATTTGGCCACACTTTGACAATGCACCTTCGCTTTCATTTGGACTTTCAATGCTACTATTTGTTCTTTCATTGACTGCACTTTTGGTTGTGATTTTCGTGCAACCCAAGGGAGAAAAAGCCAAATCTTAATCTCTGATTTTTGAGATTATTTTCATCAATGCATCAGCTTGGTCATGGGGCCGCAAACCAATTTTCACAATATTTTCTTGCCCCGCATCAGCCCATGCCTTCCGGATTTCAGAATCTCTTGCATCTTCGAGGGCTGAATGCCATGCTGCCCAATCACCACGAGGGAGCAATCGTCCCGACACTCCATCTTCGACGGTGTGTTGATAGCCCCCTTCATCGACCATCAGGGCTGGAGTTCCAGCAGCCTGGGCCTCTATTGGCGTTAATCCAAAGGGTTCTCCACGCGCTAGGGATACAACAGCAAGGGAGCGTTTGACGAGATTCACCAGCTCCTCTTGAGAAAGCCGAGGTTCAACAATCAAATCCACATTTTTCTTGTCTGCATATACTTTCAACTCAGCAAGGTCTTCATCCGTTCCTCCGCCGACATGATGGTAGGTTAATCCGGTTCCCACCAACATTTCGATGGTATCCAGTGTACCTTTGACATAGGATGCATTTCCAATTGCAACAACACGTTCTTCTGTTTTCGGGTTTTCACCAGCCCACACCTCTAGGTTGACTGATGGCCAAAGTAACTCAGACTTTTCTCTGTAAACGGATTCAATTCTTTGTTGAATCCATGGCGAATTTCCACTGATAGTAGAATTTGAGCGATCTGCGAGGTCATGCATCATTGAGATATCCCGTCTTCGTTGTTTACCTAGAAGAAATGAAGTCAGCGCCAAATTTTGCTTTGGCCCCCCATCCATTGTACGGTGGAGTACATCTTCGTGTAATCCTCGATGTGGTTCTAAGCAGTAGTAGTGTACGGGGAGGTCTTTTGGAATGAGTTGACTGAATTCCAAACTACCAATTCCACTTGTCAAATGAACAGCATCGCTGGTTGCCAACACATCGTGCAGGCGGAGCCCTTGTTCGGTTAATTCCAACATTCTCCACCATCTGTTTGAGGCTTGACGTGAGGCGATTGCTCGAAATTCAGCCCACTTTCCAATTGGTTTTTTCCAAGGGATTGCAGGAGTCAGATATAGGATTCCAAGTGAATCGAGCCTTTCTCTTGCTTCAAGAGTAAAATGCAGTGAGGCACAGGTGATTTCGAAATGAGTTTGCCAAGCCTCCAAATTGTTCAGTAAATCGCGCTCTGCGCCCCCAAATTGCTCAAAGGTACCCTTCACCACCAGCAGGCGAGGCTTTGAGTCCGAATCGTCGTCCACGCACACGCCCTCGCTTGTCCGTTTAATATCAGCATGGGCTGGGCGGGCTGATGTCGCGTCAAGTTTTGGTGGTTCGCGGTGGGGCGCTGCCCCGCTCAAGTGGGCTCGGACGGGCACATCATGACCTGATTCAGAGACTTGAGGAACAACTGGTCAACGAATTCTCACTTGGTGGTGTGATTGAGCACGAAATGGGCGGTGGTGCATTTTCCAGATGGCGTCGTCGTCGTAGTGAGCACCCTCAACGAGTTGCAGAAGCCTGCAAAGTAAATCCAGATTGCATTCTACACATTTCAGATCAGGAACAAGCACATCTTGTGCCACAGAATTGCGATTTACCAGTTAGCATCACCATTCACGATTTGTTTCATCTAGATCCTCGTCGAATCTCTACATCTAATGGTAAAGTGAAAATCGGAGACACTTCACCAGGATTAATCCGACGAATGGATTTGTCTCATATCCGAAAGGGCATTGGTCGTGCGGATTTACTGATTTGTATATCTGAAGCAACCGCCGATGAGGCACGTGAATTGTGGCCAGAAAAGCCAATTGTAGTAGTCCCTCATGGAATTGATATTGCTGGCTATGACCCATTGTCCTATCCACTCCCCAAGCCAGATGGCCTAGATTATTCCAATCTCAATCTTCTCTGTGTTGGCAGTGAGGAACCTCGAAAACGTATTGATTTCTTGGTGGATGTGTTGGGCTCACTTCCTTCCCATTTGAAGAATGAAGTAATTCTACACAAAGTTGGAGCAGAATCTAATTTGAAATCAAAAACCAAACTATCGAAACGAGCCAAGCAATTGGGGGTGAATTTGCAATGGGTGGGTCGGCTTTCCGACATCGACCTTTGTGGATATTACCAACATTGTGATGCCTTGTTATTCCCTAGTATTGCCGAAGGATTTGGCTTACCACCTCTAGAGGCAATGGCTTCAGGTTGCCCGGTTCGAGTTGCAGATATGCCTGCTCACAATGAAGTGACCCCTGAAGAGTGGTTACTCCCATATGATGACGTTGATGATTGGGTGGATGCTATCGTTGAGATGTCTTCAAAAGAGGGTCGAAGACAACCTGATGATTTGGCTCTCAAACGCGCAAGCGAATTCAGCATTGAGGCGTGGTCAAAATCGATTTCCAGTGCTTGGAAACAACTCGAATAGTTACAAACCAATTACTGACATTTTCTTATACCGCCCATAGGGCGGTTAGTTTATGCTTGAAGTATCTGAACTCACCAAGGGATTTGGTTCCGGCTCCAATCGATTGGAGGTTCTAAAGGGAATAAACTTCGAACTTCAACCAGGGGAACTTGTGGCATTGATGGGTCCTTCAGGTTGTGGGAAATCTACCCTGCTGAACATCATTGGTGGTTTGTTGCCTGCTGAGGGAGGGGAAATCACCCTCAATTCTCGCTCGTATGGATTGAAGAATCCGTCCTCTGTAGTCGATGTCAGACGTAATCTCGTGGGCTGGATTTTCCAAGACTTCCACCTCCTAGACCATCTATCGGCCTTAGACAACGTCGCCATGGCGCTCGAGATATCTGGTGTTGGCTCCAAAGAAGCAGAAGAAAGAGCTCGTGATGCATTGGAACGAGTCAATCTTAGTGACCGCATGGATCACATTCCCGACCAACTTTCTGGTGGTCAGCAACAGCGTGTGGCCATTGCACGTGCGATTGCTGGCAACCGCCCATTGCTACTTGCTGACGAACCAACCGGTAATCTCGACATCGCATCTGGAGCCGATGTTCTACGATTGTTCAAGTCACTGTGCCATGATGAGGAAAATCCGATTTCAATCCTGATGGTGACGCACGATCATGCTTTGGCCAGTCAAGCCGACCGAATGCTATTGCTCAGAGATGGGACTGTAGCAGCCAGTGACATCCGGTCTGCATGGGGATTGGATGAAGAAGGAGGTGAAGAAGAATGATTTTGCGGCGTCTTTTCGGAGATACGAATCCGTTTAAATTACGAGATCTTCCTCGCAAAATGCGTGATTTGCCTGACAACCTCCGTTTGGCTGCACTCGGTGCATGGCGTGGCCGTGAGCGAGGTATGGCGGTTTTTGCAGGTGTTTTCCTATCCAGTTTGGTGATTACAACAGTTTTGTCCTATGGTGTAGGTCTATCTCAAGTATTCTTTGAAGGTTCACTTGAAGTGAATGTAATTGATGCAAAGGTGGAATTCAATAAAGCCCCAGGGGAAGGTGTGGATGGTTGGACAAACAATACGACAACATTAGTCGAAATTTGTGATGAGTTGACGGATCGTGTAGAATTCTCCGATTGTACCGTGATTTTTGGAAAAAAGGGGTTACATAGCGATGTTAGTTTCGGGAATGAGGATATTTTCTATTCGTTGCCATTATTGATGCAAGATGTCAATTCATCTGAACCACAAAAGACTTGGAACGAAGATAAGATTTGGAGTTACCAATACACAACAGGCCCTCCTGTCGTCAATGAGAGAGCCATTACATTCCTGGGTCCCGGTGCCTTTGATGGTGTTCTTGCAGATCGCCTTTCTGAGAATATTATCTACGGAATGGGTGAATGGGAGACTCCAGAACAAATGGAATCACAACGTGGGGTCTACATCCCGTCCGATGTTGCAAGCGCCGCCAATGCAGAAGTTGGCGATACTCTTGCAACGTTGAATTTCACATATACGACCGAATCAAAAATGGATGATTTTGAAGATGGAGAGTGTGATGATACAAAGTCAACCCCAATTTCAGAATTTGTATTGACACATTGTCAGAAGACAATGGCATTGGAAAATATGACAATTCTTGGAATATACGAGCCTTGGCCTCAGAGTAACCCAACTCTTGCAGCCAACCCAATTTACAGTACTTGGACCGTTCTCAATGAGAGTCAACGTGAAACACTAATCGATTATGACCACATTTACCTAGGTGTGACGTTGGATCGCTCACTATTACCAACATCATCGACAGCTGATGCTGCTGACTGGCTTGATGCACTAAGTCGTGATGTACAGGGCCAAACATACGCTGATGGAGAAGTAGAATTGTATTATGTGGATATTGTTGGAGGTACCATTTTATTCCTCAATATTTTCCTTGGATTGATTCAAGCATTTGATTATATTATCATGATTCCAATTGTTGTTCTTTCTTTGTCTGTACTGATTTACGGATTGATTTTATCCTTAGAACAACGTAGACGTGAAATTTCCATACATAGGGTCATTGGCGCTACATCTGAAGGTCTTCGAGGAATGGTTTTACTTGAATTAGCGGTGATTGCAACTGTGGCTTGGTTCATCGGATATCTGTTGGCTATGGCTGCCGTTCCGGCAGTATTGGCCAGTGTTGGATTTATGCAATTTGAACCTCTTGGATTTACAGTGAATCCAGTGATTGGATTTGGGGCCACCCTATTCACCGCTTTAGCCACACTTGGTTTAGCACTGATATTTGGTCGATCAAGAACCCGTGATTTCATGGAACTTGAGATTGATGAAGGTGTAAGTAAAATTCAGAAAGTCACGAAGCCAAAAGTTTGGTTGCATTGGTTATTGTTTTTGTTTGGTTCACTGGGGGCGATTGATACCTTATTGACCATGAATGGAAATGATGATGGTTTGGGATTAAATTGGTTTCTTGGAGCATTAATCAATATCTTTGGCCCATTCATGCTTTGGATTGGTGGCGCACTAATCTTGGGTAAATTGGGGGCCGCCGGTCCACGAATCATGCAATTTTTCTTCAGCCGTACACCACTGTTGTCTGATGTTAAACGCGGACTGAAAGGAAGTGGTTCAACTGAATCAGTCAATCGTCTTGCAGTAATCATGTTGCTCACACTTTCGATTGTAACTTTGGCTGCAGTACAAGGTTACACTGGCACCTTGGTAGATGAAAGAACAGCAGATGTAAATGTTGGAAGTGATTTACAAGTCATTTCAACCAACAATTTGACCTCATCCGAAGTTGAATCATTGATTACTGAAATTAGTGATGATGATGTCACTGCTTCAGCCGTAAATATTCCAACAATTACACTGGTTCCTGAAGGTGGAGAACGAATCACTGCATATGTTCTCATGGATGACGCTAGTGAAATTTTGAAATGGCTTCCTCAAGCCATTCCTGGGGACGACATATCTGCCGCAATGACTGCTTACCAACAGGGTGGTTTCACAGCTGGTGAAGATGCTGCTTACGAATTGGATTTGTGGGGCTCAGGTCGCAGTGGTTCTTCAGACTCTGGAGACATCTTACTCGATGCATCGGATGAAAATTCTAAACTGGTGGAATTCACTTGGCTTGAACCATCATTCGATATTTCCACAGGACCAATTGAAATTGCGCATAATAGAACAGTTCGTTATGTTGGTACGCATGAATTCATCCCAGGAATTGCAACTGCAGATATGTCCTCAAGCATCATCATTGGTGAAGTGGTCTATCGTGATTTGATTGGGGATGATGCAGTAGATAACCATCGAGCAGCAACTTGGATTGTCAGTGTTGATGGGGTAACTGGAGACGACCTCAAAGCATTGCGTGCAAGTATTGAGGCTGATGCCCGCTTCGAAAGCGCTCTTGATTGGGAAACCGCACACGAGGACGTGGAACGAAATGGTGGCCTCATC
>PVBE010374735.1_pt1 | contig 27366 bp, 20 predicted proteins | sample 1631181 | NCBI WGS metagenome assembly PVBE01 (sample SAMN08397723, study PRJNA350692) | Marine metagenome, whole genome shotgun sequencing project. | isolation source: water | place: Pacific Ocean | collected 2012-04
GTTAGCTGGCTCATGAGGTACGCTCTTCGGACAAACAGGTTCCTGAGAGCGATTCATTTAAACCGGGGAGCTTGCACAATGCAACCTGACGTACAACATCTTCGGCGGCAGCCAAGATCGAAATCAACGATGACTAGAACCAGGTATTCTCCAACCAGCCCAGCCAGTCCACATCAAGATCCAGGACCGTATCAACGTGATGACCGATATCAAACATCAGGCTCTCACCCCAGTCTCCCGTGGATTGCGCCCATTCCTCGGCCTCTGTCCAAACCCCTTCCACGACCTCGGTCTCTGCTACTGCAGAGACCTCACCCTGGATCGTGTCCGCAACTTCCGTGGCGATATCCAGGCCATCCTGGATTGTCGATTCGACATCCTGGGTGGTTACATCAAAGTGAAAGTTATCCGCACCGGGCACGAACCATGGGTCGACGGCATCCCTGGTTTTCATGACCAGGCGATAGGACCCCGTACTGTCACGGTAACCAGCAACGTCAACTCGATAGGTTTCGCCGGCTTCCACTGAAATCCTCACGCGACTTTTCAGGCCACGCCAGTCGTCATTAAAAGCCAATTCATTCCCCTGGGAATCGTAGGCGGTGAGCATCGTGTCCATGCCACGAGAAAGTCGATTCGTCCGAATCGTCATGCGACCGCTCTGCGTTGCCACGAACGAGTAGCTGCTAATCTCTCCTGGGGAGACAATTTCACCCGACAACCTGGTTGGCCCCTCGGGATTCAGGGTTACCAGTTCTGTTTCCGGGACTGAACCGGAATCAGGAGCGAGTATCTCCACCTGCACCTCGTAATTCCCGATGCCCCAATCGGCATAGGCTCCCACGTCCAGGAAATAAGATCCCGCCTCTAACTCCATTTGGACCTGGCTATTAAAACTGCCGCCAGCATCATCATTTTCAGCAATCAGGCTACCGGCTTCATCATAAACTCGCAGGTACGTATCAAGTCGCCCATCAACGCTCGTTGCCCCGATGACTGCCAAGCCACTTTCGGCAAGCACGACCTGGAAAACATCCCGATCACCGGCCATCTCCAGGACACCCTGGCTGCCCCCCATCCCATCCACGAAAAGGATCTCGGTAGCTTCAGGACCGGCGACGTCAGCATGATCATCCTGATCCACCACGGGCGGCTCCGGCTTATCGGTCGTCTCATCGGTCGTTTCATCATCGACCAGCGGATCATCCTGGGTATCGTCACCTGGATCCTCGGTCACACTATCATCTAACTCCTGGTCACCGGGCACATCACCAGGCTGGTCCTCGCTACTGTCATCCGAAGTCTCATCCTCTTCCTCTTCGCCCGACTGCCCGGAAGGATCCGACGTGGCCTGGTCCGACGTGGCCTGGTCCGACGTCTGGTCAATCCAGTCCGCGAAACTATCGACCCGGGTATCGAACGAGTTATCTCCAAAGCCAGCATCCCAGCGGTCACCACCCGAGGTGATACCGGCCAGGTAATACTGTGAATTGACGGTTAAAAATGCCGCTCCCCCCGAATCACCTGGGGCCGTATTGCTTTCCGTGGCATCGTCAAAACGCCAAGTGATCAAGGTTTCCTCCACGCCATCGATTGGAGTCACGCCAACACGCTTCGTCCCGAAGTCTCCATTGTGACCGGACTCGCCGGTCCCCCCCGCCCCATAACCAACCAGCGTCAGCAACTGGCCAACGCGGGGGACACCCCGAAAGATGGGACTTGGCACAACCTGGGAAACCGGTCGTGCCAGGTGAAAGATGGCAATATCGTTGTCCAGTGTGAAATCGTTATAACGGGGATGTACGTGAATCGACCTCGTCTCATAGGTCGTACCTTCGACGCTAAAGCGGCCATCCTGGGATTCTATTCCAACCGCGCAGTGGGCTGCCGTTGCCACGTGAACCGGTGAAACCAGCGTACCGCTACAGAAACCACCGAAGCGATCGCCGATAATTCCCACCGAGCGAAACTGGTCGGTTGCCGTCCCTTCCACCACACGCGTGTCACCACTTCCGAGTACGGCAGTTGGTTGTACGATCCGGGGGAAGGGGCCCAGGGTCGACAAGACGAGTCGACGTTCCAACGTCTCCATTCCCTGGAGACGCACATAATAATCGGTCGCCGGTTTACCTGTTCCCTGCCGACGACTTCCCTGTCGACGACCTGCTAATCGTGAAAACGCACCTCGACGATTGGCCATAATCTCACCTGCCTTTCTCTGTTCCGGAAAAGAAGCATGAAGAGAGCTTACCCAGGCCGCCTCTCACGGCCTGATTTCTAAACCAGAACAAATCAGCTCCAGGAACGCAAGTTATTCCCGGCGTTTTCCCGGGCCCGAATTAGCTGACCGAGCCCTGCCGGCGACAAGTTATATCACCCAGTAAAAATAGGTAACCCGGATTCCTGCAGCGGGAGTGGATATTTCAGCACTTTCCCCTGGCAATTCAATCTTTCTGGAGTGGTACCGTCAAAACGAAAGTAGCCCCCTGGCCACCTGGCGACTCGTACCGCAACTGCCCCCCCAACGCCTGCGCCAACTGCCGGCAGAGGGCCAACCCCAGGCCCACTCCAGGAGCCGTATTCGCTGGGTCATGAACCGACTTCGAGAAAGGTCGAAACAGGTGACGAACCTTTTCGGGCGGGATTCCTGGGCCACGATCTGTCACCCTGATCTCGACGTGCGCATCCCGAATCAACCAGTTAACTTCGATGGTCGCATCTGCCACGGACCGCGCATACTTACAGGCATTATCAACCAGGTTGAACAGGATCTGCTCCACGGCTGCTGGATCGGTCCGCATTACAGCATCTTCTGCATCAACGGAAAAATCAGCCACCAGTTGCATCTCAACCTGCTGGGCTCGATCAGTCAACCGTGACACGACCCGCTGCCATAAATCCCTGACATCGACTGCCTCTCGCTGAGTTCCGCGTTTACCGCGTTCAAGTCGCGCATACTGGAGCACATTTTCCACCAGGTGCGAAAGGCGTTCCGCCTCGACTTGCAGTGTCTCAAGGTAACTACGTTTTTTCGCTTCGTCCTGCACCATCCCTGTCGCCAGCATCTCGGAATACATGCGAAAGGTCGTCAAGGGTGTACGCAACTCGTGGGTTACCGTCGAAACGAAGGCACCACGACGTTCACTCAACGTAACCACTCCCTGGAGCACTGCAGCAATCGAGCAGGCTGCCAACACGATGCAGCACCAGGCGATCAGCAAACTGCCCCGAATCGCAGAACTGGGTGCAGCCGCCTCGACTCCTGCTTGCCCAGGGTTCACAGCCAGTTCACGGGCTTCCTGGGGGTCCACCACCAGTTCCACCGGCAAGGTGGCCAACATCCGCTCCGGAAAGACCTCCCGTTCATCGTTCACCGGCACCAGTTTGACGCGACGCAAGTAACCCGAGATATCAGCCAGCAGGACCTCACGCAGTTTTTCCCAATCCAGCCAACATCCCTGCACAATCACCTGGGAACCATAAATCACCCGCCTGGCCAGGATCAAGTGGTCATCAATCCAGATAGGCCTCGTGACTCCCTCCGTTACGTGCGACGTCCCGGACAGGCCCCCCCCCGCACGCTGCTGAGCCATTTGGTTGATTGCGAAATTCTGAATCCCGATATTGCGTTGATTCCAGAGCTGCTGTCGTGACTGCTGGATGCGCTGTTGACGCACCTGTTCCCGGGGCGGCTGCTGTTGCCGTGGTACCTCCTGCTGAGCTAACTCCGCGCCGGAAAATGGATCCCCCTGTGCAGCACCTTGCAATTGACGCCGGGATTCCTGCTGGACCGCCAGGTTTCCCGTCCCCTGCGGGGACGGCATTTCGTTACCTGCCTGGTTCACCTGTTGTTTCAATTGATTCAATCCCAGGTCGATGACTTGGCTCGAGTCATCCGTGGCCGTGAACGTATTGCCGTAGGCGTAACCCGAACGTGTTTTCCCGCCAACATCCGCCGCCACGTACTTGGGCAACATCGCCTCCGGGACCATCGCTAACAATTGCTCGAAGCGAGTGACTTCCTGCAACTGGGTCAACAACCGAGTCCGCTCGTCCAATACCTGGTCCGCCAGGCCAAACTGGTGAGCCATCTCATTTGGTGGTACCTGGGGAGATGACCACTGCCCGTCAGGCGTCACCTGGAAATGGAGCCTTACGAAACTTGCCGGTTGCAGCAACAGCGGCGAGGGCCGTTGCTGGGCCGGACCCCCGGCTGTTTTTCCAGCAGGGTCCTTGGACTGCCCAGGATTGGATTTCCCCTTCCCCGTATTTTTGCTGTCACCCGGCTGGGCAGCAGCCGTATCGAGCGGCTGCAAGGAAAGATAATCGTGGTAAGGACGAATTGCCTCTTCCGCCACCAGCGGAGTCAATCGCCAGTCCATTAAACGCAGGCTGTTACTGACCTGTTCAAAAAGAGCTGCCTGCTGCTGTTCATCCCGCAGTCGTTCACGTGACTGCTGGATCTCCAGGTCCAGGTCCAGGGCATTCCATGTAAGCCAACCCATGGCCGGAATCACGATGGCCAGGCAAGCCCCGAACAACAACCAGATTTGCCACGGTTTTCGCAACATTACTCTACTCCTGGTCCGCAAACATGTAACCTTTGCCACGCACAGTCACCAGGACCCTGGGCTCCGAGGGGTCGTCACGCAGTTTCTCTCGCAGGCGGGCGATGTGCATATCAATGGTACGCGTCGAAATACCCTGGGGTGTAATACGCCAGACATTGGCCAGCAACTCATCGCGACTAATCGCCCGTCCCTGGTGATTCACCAGGTAACGCAGCAATTCCAATTCCCGTTCTGACAAGTCGGATCGCTGCCCATCGTCGCAAGTCACTTCATGACGATTGAAATCAATCCGGCCACCGGCAAAGACGGCCTGGTCAAGATCCAGTGGCCGGTCGGGAGAGCGTCGCAAAACCGCTTCCACCCGGGCCAGCAATTCCTTGACACTAAAGGGCTTAACGACATAATCATCCGCACCGGTTTTCAGGCCCTCCACGCGATCCCTTTCTTCTCCACGGGCCGTCAGGATGATCACCGGCTGCGTGGGACGCGTCTTACGCACCTCGGCCAGGATCTCGATACCTGTCTTGCCTGGCAGCATCAGGTCCAGCAATAACAAGTCGTACGACTGCTGCACTGCCATTTCCATTCCACGGTCTCCACAGGCAGCTTCCAGCACCTGGTAGCCGGCGCACTGCAACACTTCCACGATTCCACGTCGAATCGCGTCATCATCTTCCACGGTCAAGATCGTGATCGCTGCCATACTGGACTGTCCCTTCCTGCTACCGAACCGGGATCCTGGACTAAGAACCTGCCTTCATTCTAGCACGGGATCCAGAAAGCTCTGTAAAGGGTTTGTAACGGCTGCCAACTGGCCTGCAAAGGCAAAACGGTCAGACGCCAGCCTCCCTAGCGGTCTTTTGAGCGATCCGCGTGTTTCCTGGCCACCTGCACTTCCACAGGCGACCGATGGCCGATGGCCAACAAGCGTTCTTTTTTCAGAAAGTATCGGATCTCACCCAGTTCCACGACTCCGGGCGGCAACTGTTCCTGAACCGATGCAAAGGCGCGTTCTGTCATGATCACCACATGGTTCGAGCCCTGGTCCAGGAACTCCAATACAGGCACTGTCGCTCGCGGTGCCCAGCGACCCTTGCTGGCAAATGGCTGCTGAATCGCCTTCCCGTTCGCGTGCAGCACATGGATCGGCTGCCCCAGGTAGAAAACCCAGCTGGGCTCCATGGCTCCCAGGGCCCCAACCACCGGGGCCTCGTGATGGTGCCCGATCAGGCTCAGCAGTTGACCTGATTGTTGATGCGCGTCGACCACGACCGAGACATACCCGAAAGCTGCGGCCGCAAAGGCCACGGCGGTCGTCGCCACCGTCCAGCTGGCCATCTTTACTCGATCCGTGCTGATCAGGACCGCTGCGATGAACCCACCCGCGACCAGGATCATCCCGAACCAACCAATCCATTCGGCGCCTGGCAAATACCTTTCCGCAACCAAGGGGATTCCTACCAGGATGGCCACGCCAACCAGCAGCAAAGAGCCCATGGAAACGTAGGTCCAACCTCCGGCAGCCCGCGACGATTGCCGCCGCCAGTGAAAAATATAGGCCGCCGTCAGCACGGCCAACCCCGGGTAACAGGGCGTGATGTAACTGGGCAGCTTCGTTTGTGCCAGGGAGAACAGGCCAATGTAGACACCGACCCAGCAAAGCAGAAAGACATAGCCGGCCTGGCCGGCCTGGTCACGGCCAACGCGCCGCCCGGCACAAACCAACATCGGAATGGCAAAAATCGACCACGGGAAAAAACCCACCAGGGCTGCAACCGGGTAGTACAGGAACGAACCTGCATGCCCTTCCATCGGTTCCATCGCACGATGCAGGTTGTGTTCCAGCAGGAAACCTCTCAGCCAGGCGCCGTCCGTACGCATCCCAACCCAGACATACCAGGGCAGCGCAATGAGCGCCAGCAGCAGCAACACCTGAAGCGGACGCATCGCCCAGAGCGTCCGCAAAAAATGCCGCGGAGAAAAATACCGAACAAAAGCTATTAGCCTGTCGATCCCTCGACGAATCACCGGCACTCTCTCATCAACGTTGATCACAGCGGACGAATCAGCGACGGGCCAGCGCTGGATTAACATGAACATCCCGATCACCGCCATCGGCAAGATCACTGCCACCGGCCCCTTGGCCAACACACCGATTGCCAGTAACGCATACATCCCCAGGACCACGGGACGACTGGTCGGGAAACAGGATGTTGTAAGCACACTCGCCGGCAACCAGTTGCAACGCACTCCGGACTGGCCAACATCTTCGCCAGCGCGATGAAAATTACCCCACACGTAGACGGCCAGCGCAGCGGTCGAAAAGAAGACCAGCACCGCATCGGGAGTGGCCGCTCGGGAAGCCACTCCAAACATCAGGCTGCTGGCGAGTATCAGGGCTGCCCACAGGCCAACTCGACGATGGAATAAATGCTGACCAATGAAATATGTTAGTAACACGGTGCCGGTTCCCAGTGCAGCCGACCAGAACCGAGCAGCAAATTCATTCACGCCGAAGACGGCGTAAGCGGACATCATCAGCCAGTAAAGTAAGACCGGCTTGTGAGTCCGCAATTCATCGTTAAAAACCGGGGTCACCCAATCCCCACGCTGTAACATTTCGGCAGCACAGCCGGCGTTGCGAGGCTCATCGCGATCCCACAAACGCGGCCCACCCAGGTTGGTGAAAAAAACCAACCCGGTGACCGCACCAATAATGAACAAATGATACCGATTACGAATCATCTACCGCACCTTCCATGGTGACGACACCAGACAGCCGAAACCAACCCCGCGAGCGTCCTGTCCGGGAAACAGGACTGCCAGTCGATTTCCTCAGTGGAGAGTCTAAAACAGCCTTCCCGGCGGGACAACGCCAGTTTCGCCGTCAGAACCAAACCAGGCCACTCATCTGCTGTTTTACCTCCCCTGCAATCTTGGTATTCTCGCAGGCAATATGAACCATCCAGACACGGCGGCTACTTCCGACCTCACAAGCAATGCGATCGAAAGCACCCGCTGGCCTTATCTCGGCGCCCTGGCTTTCGCCCTGCTGGCCCTGCCTGCTTTCTCGCTGGATATCTCGCTAGCACGCTATCTGCGTGATATCCAACTACCTGGAGACCTGCGTGACCTGGTCCGTATTGCCGAAGTCTTTGCCCACGGCTGGGGCGTGCTGTTCATCGTGATCACGGTGGCGGTGCTGGCTCCCCAACTACGTCGCCGGCTACCACGGATCATCGCCTGTGCCGCTGCTTCCGGCCTGACAGCGTTACTCTTGAAGTGGACGATCGCCCGTCAGCGCCCTCACACCTGCGACCTGCAGGGATCGGTGTGGTCCACCTTTCACGGGCTGTCCCCCTGGCTCTCTGGTGAACGCATCCCACAACTGAGCGGCCGCCAACTAGAATCATTTCCCTCCGGCCACACGGCAACTGCTGTGGGCCTGGCCATTGGGCTTTCCTACCTGTTCCCACGCGGGCGTTGGCTATTCACATTTTTTGCCCTGCTGGCTGCCTTGCAGCGAATGGACTCAGGCGCTCATTTTCTCAGCGACACGCTCGTTGCGACTGCCGTTGCCTGCCTCATCAGCGGCCTCTGTCTCGATCGCCGTGTTGCAGGTCGCTGGTTTGATCGCCTGGAAAAACAGGCCCCGGGGCAATGATTATTTGCCTTCCCAGGTCGGAACCTCTATATTCCGCAAAAGGAAGTCTCTTGAGAAGGAAAACCACAATCATGGCAGCGGCCTTATTATCCCTGAGCCTCTTACTGGGTGCCCAGTTGTCCGATGGCCAGACGGCCTCGGAGTCGTCGCAGGCCGGACGTGCGTTCCACGAAATCAATCATGACATGCGGCTGCAGCTAAAACAGCAAGCAACTGCCAAGCGACCTGACGAGCAGGCACACGCTGTTCGCCAACTGGTGACGCTCTACGGGGAGATCTGCCAACACCCGAAACTGGCTACCAGTGACACGCTTAAATCCTACCGCGTGAAACTGCGCAGCCGCTTACTCCGCATCCAGCAGGAGTTGCAACGTGATATTGCGCGAGCCGAGAAACAGGGCACTGCCCCTGGTGGCAGCCTGGCGGATGCGGCGACGCGTGCCGTGGCTGATCAACTGGCACTGGTCGGCTATTCACTGGGCGGTCCTGGCAAGGTTTTCGCGCAAGGGGGAGCCGGTGTACCTGATTACGGACCGGACCTGGTCGAATTGATCCAACGCAGCATTGCCCCGGGTTTCTGGGACGTTAACGGCGGCCCCGGAACCATTGTCTACTATGCTCCGCTGCGAGCGCTGGTAGTGCGAGCTACCGGCGAGATCCAGGGGGACGTGGGTGGTGCTCTCAAGGGGCTTCGTCGAGCTGGCAATTAAACCCCTTGACCATGAAAACATTCGCCCATGAATTTCAGTGAACCATTTCACCAGGCACTTCCCTACGATGATTTCCTGGATCGCTACGCTTCGCCGCAACAGCGTCAGCGCTGGGATACTTTCCATGACTCCGTCACGTTAACCTCGGAACAACAACTGCTGCTACAAGGTTTCACGCGGCGCCAGCGTGTCCTTTGCCTGGCTGGTACCTGGTGTGGTGACTGCGTCGAGCAGTGCCCTATCTTTGACCATTTCCAGGCAAGCAATCCGCTTCTCGAAATTCGTTACCAGGATCGAGACCAGGATCCCCAGCTCCAGCAGGCCCTCGAGATCTGTGGCGGGGCCCGTGTTCCCGTCGTCGTATTCCTGAGCGAAGACGATCTCTTCGTGGGACGTTACGGAGATCGCACACTCTCCAAGTACCGTCAGATGCAGGCTGCCGCCACGGGGCCAGCCTGCCCCACCGGACTGGGAACTGGCGCTGAACTAACGCTTGCCGTCGTCCAGGAATGGCTGGACGAATTCGAGCGTGTCCAACTGCTGCTACGAACCTCGCCCCGCCTGCGAAAAAAACATGGCGACTGATCGAGCGGACCTTCCCAGAACCGGCTTGGCCCGCAACAATGAAGTCACGTTCCCGGTGGACTCTCCACCGGCGCAAACATCCCGCTCGTTACCAGAAAGGCCAGTTCGCGTGCCTGCCACTCAACAGGAAGTCGCCCAGACCCTGATCGAAGATTTCTCCCTGTTTGACGACTGGGAAGAGCGTTACCAGTACATCATCGAACTGGGAAATGGACTCGACGGGATCGAGGAATCCTGCAAAACGGAAACCAATCGCGTCCAGGGCTGCACCAGTAACGCCTGGTTAGTTGCTGACCTGGATCCGGAAACCGCACAGATCACCTTCCAGGCCGATAGTGATTCCCAGATCGTACGTGGCCTGATCGCAATCCTGTTGACACTGTTTTCCAAGCGACTTGCTGCCGAAATTCTCAGCTTTGATGTGACTGCCATCTTCACCGAAATGACGCTTCATCAACACCTCAGTCGTTCGCGTGCCAATGGCCTTAACTCGTTAATATTGAAAATGAAAGAGTTGGCCGTCAGCTTCCCTGACGCAACTCACTAACCGCTTTCTTCCGGAACCACCCACCCATGTCACCCATGACTGTACTCCTGATCTACTGCATCCTGATTATCCTCGCTTCACTGGCTGGTGGATTACTCCCTGGCCTACTCCAGCTGACGCATACTCGCATGCAGATCCTGATGAGCTTCGTCGGTGGTTTAATGCTGGGCGTCGCAGTCCTCTACATGTTGCCTCACGCGCTTGCAGAACTCGAAAACATCCATCACGTGACGCTTTCCCTGCTGGGTGGCTTGCTGGTGATGTTTTTCTTGATTCGTATTTTCCATGTGCACCAGCACGGCGCACCGGATGAACCGCATGTTCACGAGGAACACGCTCATGACCCCCTGGTTTCCTCGGCTGAAGATTGCCACTTACATCAGCATCGCCTGAGCTGGATTGGCCTGGCACTGGGACTGGGACTCCATACCATTCTTGACGGGGTTGCCCTGGCGGCCAGCGTGATGGCCGGCAGCCATGCTGAAGCCCCGGGAATCCTCCTGGGAATTGGGGCCTTTGCAGCCATCGTGCTTCACAAACCACTCGATGCACTTTCCATCACCAGCGTCATGCGAGCCGGTGGCTGGTCACCCCGCACGACCCTGGCCGTCAACGCAGGTTTTGCCTTGATGTGCCCACTCGGCGCCCTGGTGTTTTACCTGGGCGCGGGCAGTGAACTCGGCTCTCACCAAACCCTGGTCGGACTGGCACTGGCCGCGGCAGCCGGTATCTTTCTCTGCATTGCCCTGGCTGACATCCTGCCTGAACTGCGATTCCATTCGCACGACCGATTAAAGCTTTCCATCGCCTTGCTGCTGGGCGTCCTGCTGGCCTATGCCGTGGGCCAGCTGGAACCTCCTCATTCCCATGGACCCCATGGCCACCATTCGGCTCACGAGCACTCGGCTCACGAGCACGCAGACCCATCCTGACAGGCTTACCTGCCTGCCTGCCAACGCCTGGCGAATTGCACAGCCTGGGCGCGATTAGCAAATTTCTGAATCTTCACCTGCGCACCCCGACGCTGCTCTGGCGTCAGCTCATCCAGGATCACGGACACCCATTTTTCTGCCAATTTCGTACCGTGAAAAACGTTGGCTTCCCGCTTTTGCTGACGCCCGGCAGGCAGCAGTACCAATGCTACATAGTGCGGATAATCCTTGAACGGATCATCGTACGGCAACTTGCTCAAGTAGCGAAACAACCGTTCCTCGAGGCCAGGAAACTCCCCGCCAAAGTGCTTACGAAACAGGACCAGGTGCTTGGGAACCATTCCACGTTGCAGGACGGGGTAACTTCCCTGGAAGGGTCCCAGCTGAATAATTTCCTTCCAGTAAGCAGTAAATTGTTCCTGGCGACTCTTTGCCAGGTAATGGGTTAATGCCCATGCCGATGCATAGCCCGTTGAGGTCAGGCGTTGCGCTGTGACCGTCTGCTGGATCCACTGCCCATCAAACTCACGTTTGTCCTGGCCTTTCAAGAATTGTTCCATTTCAAACATGCGCAGATCATTTACCTGCCCTGCCCCCTTCCAGCGTGCCCCCCGACCTACAGAAGTTGGTGCAAAGTACTCTGCCAATCCTTCACTGATCCACATCGGCCATCGCGACAATCGCTGCTGGATGCCGATGTTGTGCAGGATCTGATGGACTCCCTCGTGGGCAATCGTGCTTAACGATTGCTGTTGAGCTATCTCCGGATTGGTCTTGCGAATACCCGATTCTTCGTACATCACCACCTGGTTCGTCAGCGTGTTGTAATAGGCCACCACGCCGCTCGGCATGCGGCGATAGGCCTGGAATTGCTCCGCATCGCGAAACATGATGACGACCAGGGGCACTTCCGGAGATACCGTGGGGATATCTCGATTCCTTGCGTAGCCTCGTAACGCCGGCAACATACGCTCCAGGATGCGACGCGTCACCGTCTCGAATTCATCGCTCGTATTGTAAACGTAGAGGTAAGCATCCGTTGCTTTCGTGCGAAACCCCTTGAGAGGCCCCTGCGAGGTAAGTCGCTGCGCGAGCTCGTCCTGCGAGGTCGCCACGAAGGGCCGCTCAGTGGAACGCGTCCCCTGCGCCGGCCGTGCAGTCAGTTGCCCATCGGGCAGTAGCAGCACCTGGTACTCGCCAACGGTCACATAAACCTTGGCGATCACAGACCGCCCCTGATCATCGAGCGCGGTAACCCGTTTCCCTGCCCCTGGCTCCAATCGCCCCGCCGGCACCTCAAAGCCATAAGGTCGCGGATCCACCACCTCTCCCGGCTGAGCCCAAACCTGAAAGCCCCCCGTTAGAAGGGTTAATATAAGGGCCAACAGCAGATAAATGGCCTTGCCATGCCATGTTCGCCCTGGTTTCAAACGACTGCTCCTTATGGGACTCTGCATGCACCTGAACTCTTCCTACAAGCACCCCAGGGCCAAATTACCCAAGCCAGAAAAGAGCCACAACCGACAAACACCCTACTTCAAGCCTTAAAATACCTATTTTTCCCAGTGTCTAAAACGAAACGTTTGGATAGTTTAATTGTTGAATCATAATAGCGTATGAATAGTTCTAGCGCAAGGACGCTGTTTTTGCGCCCACGCTGTATTGAGAATTGAGTGCTGAAAAAACTAACTGTTGATCGCAAACCCGCACTCTGCGATACTTTACGACAAAGTATACCGTTGGCAAATTAGCTTTCTGCCGCCCCCCAAAACGTCCTGTTCAGACGGACACTTGGCGGCTTCGCGGAAAGCTGTTTTCTGACCTCCCCTCCCTATGGAGTATTGAACAGATGACACGGTCGATCTCTTTCCGCTTTTCCGCTTTCGTCCTACTGCTAGGCACTACCCTGTTTGTCTGCCAGCACGGGAAACTCTCCGCCGCCGACCCGAACTTTGTCGGCGTCCTGGCGATGGCCGTCGAGGACGAGGGGATCAAACGCCTGGAACTCTCGGAAGAAACGCTCGAGAAGTTATTGGCATTCATTGGCCAACGCGAAGAAAAGGTCGTGAACCTGGTTCAACAAATTCGTGGACTCTCACCTGCTGAGCAGGAAGCCAAGTTGCGCCCGTTCCGCGAGGAATCCGAGAAACTGGCCATGCAGTTGCTGACCGTTGCCCAACGTGAGATTCTCAACCAGATGCGAGTTGCCAACAAGGGCATGGATTCGCTGGTCGATCCGCAGGTGGCGGCCGTGCTGACACTGACCAAGGACCAGCAGGAGTCGATCAAGAAATTGATGGCGCAACGTAGCGAGGCATTAACCCAGGGAGATGATGAGCAACAGGCCGCCGTCCGCTCGGAATACGAAGGACGCCTGAGTGGACTCCTGACGGCAGAGCAGCGTGGTCGCTGGGAAAAGCTGTCGGGTGTAAAGCTCGCAGAACAGGTGGCAGACAAGCCGGCAGATAAGCCGGCGGACACGGACACCACGGACAAGCCGGCTGACAAGCCCGCTGACACCGACACTCCTGCTGACACCGACACCGCCGACAAGCCTGCCGATACGGAAACCCGCCGCGTCGGTCCCGACGGTAAAATCCAGGTCCGCTTCAACTTCCGCTATGCACCATGGAAAGACGTACTGGACTGGTTTGCCGCGACCGCAGAGCTCTCACTGCAGATGGATTATCCTTTGCAGGGAACCTTCAATTACATCGACAAGAATTACTATTCTCCAGACCAGGCGATCGACGTGATGAATGGCGTCCTGCTCACCAAGGGTTTCACGCTCATTCGTCGCCAGAAGCAACTACTGATGGTCAACCTGGAAGACACGATCCCCGACGTTTGGGTTGAATTCGTGACACTGGAAGACCTGGCATCTCGTGGTCATTACGAGATCGTCAAATGCCTGTTCCAACTCGACAAGATGACGGCCGAGGAAGCCGAGGCAGATCTCCAGAAGCTCATTGGCCCCCTGGGGAAAATCTCCGTCTTTCCAGCTGCCAAGCAGTTGCTTGTCCAGGAAACGGGCGGTCAGCTACGACGCATCCAGGCCATGATCGAATCGGTCGAAAAGCCGCGTCAAGCCGTAACGGAGCCCGTGACCGAGTTGACCCTGAAATTCATCACCGCCGAATCCATCTTGCCCGTGGCACGCGTCTTAATGGGGCTGAACGAGGAAGAGAATCGCGGCGAGAATATCAGCATGGCAGTGGACCCGCTGGGCACCCGGATCTTTGCGACGGGCAGCGAAGAAAACCTGGCTATCTTGAAGGATCTCATTATCCGACTGGACATCGACCCAGGCACCACGGCAAGCACCCAGGCACCTACCGAGCAACCCCAGTTAATGACTCATCCCATCCAGGTCGCCAATCCCGACACAACGTACGAGGTGCTCCAAACGCTGCTGCAGGGGCTACCCGACATCAACATGACACTTGATGCGACCACCAACAAGATCATTGCCCGTGCTCCCCCATCGGCACACCGGATCATCCAGGAAACGATTCGCGAACTGGAAGGCGAGGTACCGCAGTTCGAAATCATCTCGCTCAAGGTACTCGACCCCGCGGTGGCCCTGGCCATGATCGGCAACATGTTCGGTGGTGACCCGGAAGCCGAAAACCCAACAGGGCCCAAGGTCACGGCGGACCCAATCACGATGAAATTGTTCGTCCGTGCCACGCGCACAGAAATCGATGCGATCCAACAGATGATCACGCGACTGGAAACTGAAAACACGGCGGACAATGGTGGCAACCTGCGACTCTTACCCTACACCGGCAGCAGTGCCCTCGAGGCTGTGCAACGTGCCGAACGATTCTGGACTGGAGGCAACCAGATCCGGATCGTGACACCAGAGGAAAACGACGACACTTCTATCTTCGAATTCCGCGAAACATCACCGGGTGCAAAGCCCGTTGAACCGGCTCCGCAAGAGCCTCTACCCCCGGCAGAACCGGAGAACGAGAGTGGCACACGCAACACGCCGCCAGCAACTCCACGCAAGCCCGTCAGTACCGGCCCGCAAAAACGGGCTAAATCCGTTGGTGGAGACAAAACCACCCAGCTCGGCTCACCGATTCACTTTGTCAGCCAACTCCAGGCTCCCGCCCAGCAACCGGCCGCCAAGGCAGCTCCTGCCCAGCCAGCGAGTGGCAATGGCAAGCCAAAATCCGCGACGCCGGAAATCCGCGTCGAACTGACTCCCAACGGCATTCTCGTTTACTGTGAAGACAAGGAAGTCCTGGATCGTTTCGAGCAACTTTTACGACAGATCGCTCCGCCGGCATCGGCCATGGGACAACGCAAGATCACCGTTTTCTACCTGAAGTACATCAAGGCAGATATTGCCTCGGCGATGGTTCAGCAAGTGCTCAGTGGTGGAGACACTGCAACGGGTGGCGTCGGTTCACTCATGTCCGACATGACCTCCAATTTACTTGGTGGCGGCGGTGGACTGATGGGCATGCTGCTCGGTGGTGGCGGCGGCGGTGCAGCCGACGCGAGCACCACGGCTTCATTCCAGGCCTCGGGGACGGTCAGTATCGTACCTGACGCAAGGCTCAACGCCCTTATCGTCCAGGCCAACGCAGAAGACGTAGAAACCGTATCGCAATTACTTAAGGTAATCGATAAGGAAAGCAGTGAAACAGATGTTCAGACGAAGCGCAAGCCACGCTTGATTCCCGTAATTTATACCTCTGCGGAAAACATTGCCGCCGTGATCAAGGAAGTCTATGCCGATCGCATTTCCGGGGGTTCAAGTCGTGGCGGCAGCCAATCAAGACAACCATCCCCGGAAGAATTCATGCGTGCCCTGCGGGGCGGTAGCAGTCGTGGTGGCGGCAGTAGCCGTGGTGGTGCTAAAGCGGAAGAGCCCAAGATGACGGTGGGCGTCGACGCACAAAGTAATTCCATCGTCGTTTCAGCGCCGGACCAACTGTTTGAAGAGGTCGAAGACCTGGTACGCACGATTGACCAGGCAGGCACCCAGACCAACGACACCACGGTTGTTCGCACCTTGAAATTCAGCAACCCAGCGATGATCCAAAAAGCCCTGACATCGATTCTCGGCGAATCAGTCACCACCTCGACCACGTCAGGCAGCGGCAGCAGTCGAACCGGATCCAGCCGAACCGGATCTAGTCGCACGGGATCCAGTGGTGGCGACCAAGCATCCAGTGAAGCCATCCGACGACGAATGGAATTTTTCCAGCAACTCCAGCGTGGTGGTGCCGGCGGTAGCAGTCGTGGTGCCGGTGGCAGCAGTCGTGGATTTGGCGGCAGTACAGGTGGCAGCAGCCGTGGATTTGGTGGCAGCACAGGTGGCAGCCGTGGATCCGGTGGTGCACCCAGCAGTGGAAGCCGAGGCAGCGGTGGAAGCCGTGGGGGTGGACGCTAGAAAAAAACAGCTGGTCCAGAACTGGCTTTACGGGGAGTAGTCAAGAACCTGCGAAACTAATGCCCCCAGGAATTGTTTAATACCGAGGCCGCCGTCAACCTGACGGACCCAACCTGCCCCGGAGTTCTCCAGCAGGAGAACCAGGTACAACTAACACAACTTAAGATGACCGTTGGATTCTTACACTAAGAAGGACACAGGGGATGGAAGCCGGTGAAATACTCGTCCGTCGAGGACTAATCGACCCTGACCAACTGGAGAAGTCTCGCCAGGGAGTCGGCGAGGGAACCAACGTGGTCAACGTGGCAATCGACCTGGGCTACGTCGATGAAGACGTTGCCCTGCGTGCCATGGCCGAAGAAGTCGGCCTCGATTTCATCGATCTAACCCAGACCGACGTTGACCTAACCTTACTGGAAACCTTTCCCACCAAACTGATCTATCGACAGAACCTCTTTCCCGTGGCCCGCAGCAATGGTCAACTGGAAGTCGCCACGAGCGACCCTTTCAATCTCTATCCTATCGATGAGGCCAGCGCTGCCACGGGACTATCGATCGTCCCGTTACTGGCATCTCGATCCGAGATCGACAAGCTCATCAAGCGGCACCTGGGAGTCGGTGGTGAAACGGTCGACAACCTGATCGAGCAACAGTCCGACCACGACGTCGAATTACTCAATGACATCGAAACGGATGGCTCCGAGCTATCGGAAATGGCCCAGGAAGCATCCGTGATTCGCCTGGTCAACGAAATCCTGATGGAGGCCCTCGAGCTACGGGCCAGTGATGTCCACATTGAAAGCCAGGCTGACGGACTCGCAATTCGTTACCGCATCGACGGTATCCTCCACTCGCAGCCTGTACCTCCCGAGATCAACCAATTCCAGGCTGCTATTATCAGTCGCCTGAAGATCATGTCGCGATTGAATATCGCTGAAAAACGGCTTCCCCAGGATGGCCGCATGAAACTAAAAATTTCCGGACGCCAGGTCGACGTACGTGTTTCGATTATCCCTATGATCCACGGGGAAGGTCTTGCCATGCGTCTGTTGGACAAGACCGCTATGGTCTTCAACCTGCAGGGCCTGGGAATGGAAACCGATTTGTACGAGCAGTTCCACGAACTGATCAAGTTGCCTCACGGCATCCTGCTGGTCACCGGCCCCACGGGTTCGGGTAAGACCTCTACGCTTTACAGCTCCCTGCTGGAAATCCGGGACTCCACGACCAAGATCATTACCACGGAGGATCCGGTCGAATACCAGCTAGACGGAATCAACCAGATCCAGGTCCACAGCAAGATTGGATTCACCTTTGCCCATTCGCTGCGAAGTATCCTGCGGCATGATCCGGACATCGTGCTGGTAGGTGAAATTCGTGACCAGGAAACTGCCGAGAATGCTATCCAGGCATCGCTTACGGGTCACCTGGTTTTCAGTACGCTCCATACGAACGACGCCCCCTCAGCGTTCACTCGAATTACCGACATGGGCGTGGAACCGTTTCTCGTCGCCAGTACCGTAGCGGGCGTGATGTCACAACGATTGGTCCGGGTGCTCTGCGAGCACTGCAAGCAGCCGTACACCCCGGACCGGGAAGACATGCCGGAAGATTTCCCCTGGGATGAACTCGCCGACCGCCCCCTTTATGCTGCCACCGGGTGTCGCGAATGTCGCCAGGTGGGCTACAAGGGCCGACGTGGCATCTTCGAGTTGATGACCACCAACGATGACATTCGAACCTTGGCCAACAGCCGGGCCAGCAGCTGGGAAATGCGAAAAGTGGCTATTGAATCGGGCATGCATACCCTACGTATGGATGCCTGGAGAAAGGCGTTCGCTGGCCACACTTCCCTGGATGAAGTGCTTCGCGCCACCAGCAGCCATTAACAGCAACCATTAAATCCCGAGACGTCACGAAAACCCTGTTTTTTTTAATCGCCCCATCATGCCAGACTTTGAATATACAGCTCGCGACCTGCAAGGCCAAAAAAAGGTAGGGACGATTAGCGCAGCCACGGAACGGGAAGCCATCAACCTGCTCTCCGGAAAGTCACTCTTTCCCATCAGCGTATCGACTGACGAAGCCAAGCGAACGGTCTATCGCAGTAAGGGAGTCAAGGGCCAGGTGATGGCTGCGACCTACGCCCAACTCGCCTCGTTACTACGCAGCGGTGTCCCCATGCTGCGTTCGCTGGCGGTGATCCGGGAACAAGCTTCGAACCCCACGCTCACACAGATACTCGACGACATTTACACGGCAGTCGAGGATGGCCAACCCATGGCGGATGCCATGCAAAGATACCCACGTGTTTTCAGTGAAATGGCTGTCAACATGACCCGGGCTGGTGCCGAGGGTGGTTTCCTGGAAGATGCCCTGGAACGCGTCGCCCACTTTACCGAACAACAAGAAGATTTGAAAAGCCGTACCATCGGTGCCCTGGCCTACCCGGTCTTTCTCGGGGGGATCGGTTCACTAATCGTGGCTGCCTTGATTGTCTTCTTTGTCCCCAAGTTTGGCGAACTCTTCGAAACCCTGCGGGAACGCGGTGAGTTGCCCGTCCTGACAGATTGGCTTCTCTGGTTAAGCGACACCTTGAATCGATGGTGGTGGCTGCTGCTGATTGGCATCGTCGGTTCCTACCTGGTCCTCATGGAAAGACTGCGATCTGACGAGGGTCGACGCACCGCTGATTACTGGAAAATGAAGCTGCCCCTGGTAGGCAATATTTTCCAGAGCCTGGCCGTGGCCCGTTTCTGTCGCGTGCTGGGAACACTTTTAAACAACGGTGTACCGATTCTTAAATCACTGGGAATCAGCCGAGAGGCTGCCGGCAACCGCATGCTCTCGGAGGCCATTGAAGAAGCGTCCGAGAACATTTCGTCAGGTGCCTCGCTGGCCAAGCCACTGGCTTCCAGCGGCTACTTCCCCAAGACCGTGGTCGAAATGATCGCCGTGGCCGAGGAATCCAATACGCTGGACAAGGTCCTGGTCGAAATCGCCGATGGCCTCGAAAAACGTACGTCACGCCGACTGGACCTGGTCGTCCGCCTGCTAGAGCCGCTAATGCTGCTGGTTCTCGCCGGTGCCGTTCTTTTCGTCGTGATCGCCCTCTTATTACCTGTTATCAAGATGAGCAGTACCATTTAAAATAGCGGATACCATGTGCTGTTCATGTCCACCCGGACAACGAACAGTGGAACTTCAAGTCACTGCACTTATTTGATCGTAAATTTAAGGAGAAACTTACTGTGAAACACACATCACAACCTCGCCGCGAGAAAACACGCCGCGCCGGCTTTACCCTGATGGAAGTCCTGCTGGTGATGGCCATCCTGGTCATCATGGGAACACTCGTCGTGGCTAACTTCTCAGGTATCCTGGGTAAGAGCAAGGAAAAGAGTGCCAAGATCCAGTTACAAGCACTCGGCAAGGCACTGGACCTGTACCAGATCGACATGAATGGTTATCCCGAGGGACAGGATGGACTCTACGCCCTGCAAGAAGAACCGCCCACCGACGTTGGCGGTGCCACCAGCTGGGGAGGCCCTTACTTGAAAAAAGCCATTCCGATGGACCCGTGGAATCGCGAATACGGTTACGAATCCGGTTACGATGAAATGGGACAGAATTACTACCGGATCTGGTCCCAGGGACCCAATATCGACAGCTCAGACGACGACATTGTTGAGCAGTCCAACCAATAAGAATCCGGGAACACGCAACCTGGATCTACAGGTGAAACCATGTACACACGATCAACACCACTACCCGTTCGCTGTCCACAGCGTCGGCTCGTTGATCGTCATGGTTTTACCATCATGGAACTGTTGCTGGTCATGTCCCTGTTAATCATGGTCGGTGCCATCTCGGCCCCAAACTTTACCGGCTGGGCCGAGAACCAGCGGCTGCGCAAGTCAGGCGATATCATTCGTACGGCCTGGAGCCGGGCTCGCATCAAGGCCATGAAGTCAGGTCAGACCATCGTTTTTCGTTACGAGATCGGTGGCAGTCGCTACCGGATGGAAGCCTGGCAAACACCGGGCGAGATGGCTAATTTCGGCATGGCTCCCGGAGCCGGTGACAACACGCCCCTGCTGCTTCCCAATGCCGAGGGTGACGATCCTGAACTGGCTGCTGAAAACGGCACTGGCACCCAGGGGCTACCTCCCCAGGCTGGCGGTCTCGGGTTACAGGCCGCGGAGCAAGTTTTGCCACGCGGCATCACCTTCGTGGGCAGTGAAATCGAGATGGATGCCCGGGACCTGTTCGCAGGTGAGCAAGCGATGGCTGACGGCCAGGCCATGGCCGGTGACATGTCGACCAGTTGGTCCTCGCCAATCCTCTTCTATCCTGATGGCAGTGCCTCGCAAACCAAGCTTCAGCTCACCGACAGTAAAGGTACTCGTTTCGTGATCGTCAGTCTGCGTGGCATGACCGGGCTGTCCCAGTCCACGGACATCATCACGCAACAGGACACCATGGACCTCGAGGCGGAGGACCCGGGACCATGAGACAACCTGTTTCAAATCAACGCCAGGCACCTGTATCCGCTCAGCCGCGGAGCGGTCTGACATTGCTGGAAGTCATGATTGCCCTGGCCATTCTGGGCACCTCGCTGGCAGCGCTTGGCGAGTTGATTCGCATTGGTGCCGATGCCGCCGATCGGGCCACGGAACTGACCGAGGCACAATTCATCTGTGACAGCGTGCTGGCTGAAATCAAGTCCGGGGTGCGACAACTGGTACCGATCACCGAGGAGCCCTACACGATTACTGCCCCGGGCATGGCTGCCAGCATGGGTACCGGCCTGGACACCACCATGGACATGGAAGAAACCGGTTGGCTGTACACCGTCATCTTTGACTCCGTCGACGACCAGGGCCTGATGTACGTGGAAGTCACGGTCATGCAGGATCGCATGGATGGTCGTAAACCAGCGATGGTTACCCTGACCACATGGATGATTGACCCGATGCTCGACCAGGAGGCTGAACCAGAAGACCTGGAAGCCCTCGAGGAAGAAATGGACGCTACGGGGGGAACTTCCACCGACAGTGCCGCGGGGGGAGGTACCAATCGTTAACTACCTGCCTACCAACCGGCGTCGGACCAACCGCGGTCTCACGCTGCTCGAATTGCTCCTGGCACTCGCGCTGACCTCGCTGATCATGGCGGTCATTGCGATGAGCCTGGACATCTACATGCGCACGCTCGACCGGCGACAGGCGATCATCGAGGAATCCCAGTTGGCTCGTGCCATCCTGCAGCAGATTGCCAATGACCTGCGCAGTGCCGTCCAGGTGCAAACCGGTGACGTGGAGGAAGGACTGGCGGGGCTTGATGGAATTGACCTGGCCGGCGGAGTCGGAGACCTGCTGGGCGGAGACATTGCTGGCGACTTGCTCGGCGGCGGCGATACGGGCCTGGAAGACCTGCTGATGGAAGAGGACATGGCCGTTACCGACGACCTGGCCACCTCCATGATCCCTCCCGCTGTCCCGGGACTGTACGGCAATCAATACCAGCTACAGATGGATATTAGCCGCCTGCCAAGGGTCGAGGAATACCAACGCCTGATGAACCTGGAGGACAACTTTGCCCTGACCGATATTCCCAGCGACGTGAAGACGATCACGTATTACGTCCAGGGGCAGGACATGGTCAGCATGGAGTCCATGGCCGAGGAATTGGATGTCGTGGAGGACGATATCCGACTGATCAACGGCCTGGTACGACGTAACATGGATCGGGCAGTCACCCAGTTTGCCGCTGACAATGGAAACACCGATGCGCTCCTTAACACGGGAGATGTCATCGCACCGGAGGTTGTCAGTATTGAATTTCAGTACTGGGACGGCCTTCTCTGGCTACCCGAATGGGACTCGGAGGTGGAGGAAAGCCTTCCCGTGGCGGTGGAAATCCGTCTCTACCTGAAGTCCGCTCGCAACAATCAATCCTCCTCGATGCTTTCCGCCTTTTCGATGGGAGACGACATGGACGAGTTGGAGACCGGCACAACCATGTATCGCCTGGTCGTCCGCTTACCCGTGGGCAAGTTCGATATCGAGGCCGACCCAACCAATGAATTCGAGGCCATGGGACTATGATCAACCACATTCCTACTTCTGCTAACGGCAGTCATCCGGCGCATAATCGCCGGGAGCGCTGCGGCATGGTGCTGGTGGTCGTGCTGGTCGTGATCAGCGTGCTGAGCCTGGCCGCCTACACTTTTTGTGACCTGATGGTGACTCAACACCAGGCAACTAACCTCGGGACGCAGCAAATCCAGGCACGCTGGCTCATTGACTCGGGCGTCGATGCCGTCCGACTCTACTTGCTCCAGGACAGGGAAACCCAGGAGTCGACAGGGGGTCATTACAATAATCCCACGTACTTCCAGGCAATCAATGTCGTACCGGACGTCGATCTACAGCACCTGGGGAACTTCACCGTGATCGCACCCCAGGTCGATGACGAGGGAGGGTTGCTCGGAGTTCGCTATGGCCTGGAGGACGAGTCGACCCGTCTTAACATCAACATCCTGCTGACCGCTGACGAGTTAATTCCCGATGGAGGCCGCACCTTGTTGATGGCGCTGCCGGGCATGGAACTACTGGACGATCCTGAATCCATCGCCGATGCCATCATGGATTGGATTGACGAGGATGATGAGCCACGAGAATACGGGGCCGAACTGGAATATTACCAGACGCTTCAACCCCCTTACGCTCCCAAGAACGGCCCGCTGGAAACCGTGGAGGAATTATTGCTTGTACGGGGTATCACCCCGGAACTCCTGTTTGGTCGCGATCTCAATCGGAACGGTATCCTTGATGAGGTTGCTGGTGGCGTCGGTGGGGGTACCGGAAATCCACTGGCCATGGGAGCTGGTGGCATGGGGATGAGCATGGGAGCATCCGGAACTGGTGCCATGAGCGGTGGCGCCACCGACAGCTCCTCGCTCGGCGTGGCGGCGATGGACCGTGGCTGGAGTGGGTACCTGACGTTGCACAGCAAGGAAAAGAATGTCAACGCCCAGGGCGATCCTCGCATCTACCTCAACGGAGATGACCTGACTCAACTCCACAAGGACCTCAAAGACGTGTTCAACGACGAGTGGGCGCAGTTTATCATCGCCTATCGCCAGGCAGACGGGGACTATGATGGCAACGAGGACGGAACGAGTGCTGGCGAAATCAAGATTGACCTTAACCAGGCGGCGAAGCGTCCTGTGAACCAGGTCCTGGACTTGATCGGCAAGCAGGTCGAGATCTCCACCGAGGGTAAAAACGTGGTCCTACGTTGTCCTTTTCCGGAAGATGGCGTGATCGCCTACATCACCCAGTTAATGGATAACGTGACGGTGAACGAGAGTCCATCCATTCCAGGCCGCATCAATATCAACCAGGCATCCCAGTCCATCCTGGCGGGAATTCCTGGCATGAGCGAGGAAATTGTTGAACAGATTATTTCCCAGCGACTGGTGGAACCAGACCCTGGTGACACCTCCCAGCAGCACGAAACATGGCTGCTTACCTCGTTGATTGTAACGCTTGACGAGATGAAACAGCTCATGCCGTTTATAACGGCTCGTGGAGATGTCCACCGAGCGCAAATCGTGGGCTATTATGAAGATGGAGGGGCTGCCTCACGAGCGGAAGTCGTTTTTGATGCTACCGGAGAGCTCCCCCGCATAGTATTCTGGAGAGATATTAGTCACCTCGGCCGGGGATACTCTTTGGAACTTCTGGGGTTCAATTATATGGAGGATGGGACCAGCGTGGCCCCGACTCCCGCCCTACCAACTAACTAACTTACGTAACCGACACCGTTTCCTCTTACCTGGAAACCGACGGAGACAAGCAACATGGCTCAAATACTCGCCCTTGAATGGGATACCGATGAGATCAGGATCCTCAGCGCCAATCTGCGTGGGACCGATGTGACCGTGGAATCGGCTCACAGCTTTCCACTGGAAAACCAGGATGGGGATCTTGTTATTGGCTCGGACAGTGACTCCGAAGCAAATGACTCTGCATCCGGATCGCTACGGGAATCTCTCGCCGCCGCCCTGGAACAACAGGACGCTGCTCGTGCCAACGTGCTAGTTGCCGTGCCTCGTTCCAGTGCCGAAGTGCGAGTGCTGCAGCTTCCACCGACACCGGAGGATGAGCTACCGGACATGGTACGCATGCAGGCGCTACGCCAATTCTCAACGATGGGAGCCAACTGGCCACTGGACTTCATCCGCCTCGAATCAAGCAGTGCTGATGAATCTGACCGCGTGCTGGCCACGACGATTTCCCCACAGCTAATCGCCTCCATTGAAGGTGCCTGTAACTCACACCAGGCTACTGCCACCCGACTGGTGCTCCGTCCTTTTGCCTCCGGGTCACTGACTCAGCGAGCTCTCGGATCCCAGCTACCAAATTGCTACATGGTGGTTGAATTACTTGGCAACGAAGCGGACCTGACGGTCATGCTCGACAACCAGGTCGCCTTCATGCGAACCATTCGACTTCCCGGCGAAGCCGATGTCACCGTTCAATCGCGGGCTATCATGGGAGAACTGCGACGCACGATTGCGGCGGCCCAGAACCAGACGCAGGGTACGTCCATCGAGCAGATCGTGCTGTGCGGCGATAGCGAACTGCATCAGAAATTACAAAACGCTATTAGCCAGGACCTGTCCCTGGACACAACCACGGTGCAACCCTTTGAACAGGTTTCCCTCGGCCGCAAGCTGGCCAGCAACTTACCCGCAAACGCGGAACGCTTTACTGCTTTACTCGGAATGCTCAAGGATGAGGCCGACTCAGGCGCCCATGTCATCGACTTCCTGTCGCCTCGCAAGGCACCCGAGCCGCCCAGCAATCTCCGCCGCAATGTTAGCTACGCTGGAGTGGCTGCCGCCATCATGGTGATGGCTGCCGGCGCCTGGTGGTTCCAGCTAAGCAGCCTAAGCGGGACGATTGAGGAACTGGAAGCGCAGTCCGCAAGTAAGGATCGGGTAGTCAAGGAAGCTACGGCGGTCGCTGCACGTCTCATTGAAATAGAAAAATTCACGCAGGGACAGATTGTCTGGCTCGACGAACTGGCTCGACTTTCAGACACGGCCAAGTTTCCGGGCCCGGAAAAAGCAATTGCCGACAGCCTCCTGATGACCTCCAAGGCTACCGGTGGCGGCAGCGTCGTCATGCCTTTACATATCACCGAGAAGGCGTCCAACAACTGGGGACCCACGATCACCCCGCTACGCGACGACACCCATGGCATCCAGGACCGCGGCTTCAAAGGCGACCCCAGGAACCGTGATTACCCCTGGTCCCTGACGCAAGTCGTTACCATTACGGCCGATCCAGCAACCCAGAAAAAAACGGGCAGCCGTCAGCGTTCTAGCCGCAGCCCGTCCAGTCAAACCCGTGGTCGCACACGCAATTAACCTAACCATCACCTACCTATTCGCTACGAGTTTCCGTTACTCTACGCAAAGGCCAGCAACATGCAATCCAACGAAAAACTTTTAGGCGGTGGCCTAGTCGGCCTCCTGCTAACCGCCGGACTCATCTATGGAATCCCCATGGTTGGCAACTCCTACTCGAGTCGCAACGACAAGATTGCGTCCCTCGAACTGGAGATCGCCGACAAAAACGCCACCCAGCGACAACTCGTGAAAGACAAGGCCAAGCTGGCAAGCCTCGAAGAGCAATCGCTGTGCCGCGATCCCGACCTGGCCCAGGCCCAGTACAAGACATGGTTGATCCAGACGGTCAAGAATGACCTGAAGTTCCGTGACGTTACCGTCTCCTCGCTGCAAATGCAAAAAAGTGGCGATGAGTACCTTCAGCACACCTTCAAGGTGACCGGCAAAGGCAGCCTCAAGCAATTGACCGAATTTCTTTACCAGTTCTACCAGGCGAACTACCTGCACCGGATTCGTCAACTCTCCATTCAACCGATCAAGCCGGACAACCGCCAGTTGCTACTGACCTTTTCCGTTGATGCCGTAGGCTTACAGTCCGCACCTGTCGACAAGCAACTCAGCAAAGAAAAGGCATCCGTCCTGGCTCACGCCGAACTGGACAAGTACCTTGTGCCGATTGTCCAGCGCAGCCTGTTTACTCCAGGGAACGACTCGGCACCTCGCTTTAGCCGCCGAGGCAGCGAGGAAACAATCCTGATTAACGAGTCCAAGAAGTTTAAACTGTCGGCTTTTGATGACCAGGGAATCGCTAGTTACGAGATCGTGAAACACGATCTTCCCGAGGGCGAAGCGACCATTGACTGGGACCCGCAGGGTAATGTCACGATCATGTCCAAGAAAGTTGGCACCTACACGCTTGAAGTGCGGGCCACAGACAAGGGATCGCCTGCGAAGACCAGCGAGATCGCCAAGGTCAGCATCCGTATTCGGGAACCGGCTCCCGTTCGCGAGCCAGAACCGGAAGCTCCCAAGTTCGATTTTGCCAAGACGGCATTCTTTATCGCCTCCGTCGAAGTGGGTGGCCAGGCGGAAGCCTGGGTGCAACGACGCGAATCTGGCACCACCTTGAAACTGCGTGTCGGCGACGTTGTCGACATCGGTTCAATCAAGGGAAAAATTGTCAGCATTACGCTCAAAAAGATGGAGCTGGCTGAGGGTAACGAGCGGCTGATCGTGGAGGCTGGCAAAGCTCTCTCGAGCGCCAGTTTTGTCGTCCAGAAAACAGCGACCGAATAAGACGACTAGAAACCGTCTCTACCCAGGATTTGCTAGCATCTCTTCGGTGTCGCCCGCGTCTTACGTAAGCCATCCAGTCTCCCTGGATTGGTGATCTGTGGCTTGGTTTCGATCCTGAAACCCTCTTTCTTAGGCCGTTTTCACCGCTAGTCCAACCTCACCTGTAAATGCGGAACTTAACTGCCCAATTTGGCTTTTTAACCTAAGTCCGGCGGTAGAGATTA
>PVBE011407786.1_pt1 | contig 27364 bp, 33 predicted proteins | sample 1631181 | NCBI WGS metagenome assembly PVBE01 (sample SAMN08397723, study PRJNA350692) | Marine metagenome, whole genome shotgun sequencing project. | isolation source: water | place: Pacific Ocean | collected 2012-04
CCCAAAGCGTCGAACGCATCCAGTATCCGTTCCTCGAGCTCGTCCGTGAACACTGCGAGCTGGACCTGCTCCTTCATCCCTTCAAGTCTGCCCTCCCGAGCGCGGTCCAGAAGGCCGTTGTGGGCAAGGAGCTGCTCGATGGCCGCAGTGGTGATGACGAAACCGTCGGGAACCTCGAATCCTTCCCGATGGAGCCGGATGAGGTTGTGGCCTTTGGAGCCGACATCACCGACATCCACCTCTCCCTGGGAGCGGAGGGCTATGACGAGATCGGGCCGGGGCACATGGTGCGCTCGGTTCCTCTATTTTAAAGCTGTTTCGCCGGGCCGTGGCCCGGTAGGGAAAACCTATTTCAATACAGTATCCTTGTGGTGACTTGGAGCCGAATGATACTCGATGTCATTGAATACACGGACCCGTACTGTACCTGGTGCTGGGGTTCCGAACCCATCCTACGAAAGATCCAAGAGGTCTACGGGGAACAGGTCCGGATCGGTTTCAGGATGGGGGGGCTCGTAAAGGACATAGGGCAGTTCTTCGACCCGGCCAATCGCATCGGTGGGAAGGACTGGTACAAGCAGGTCGCCGAGCACTGGCTGGAGGCATCCTCACGCCACGGGATGCCGGTCGATCCTGAGATATTCTTCGACATCAAGGATGAGGTGTTCTCCACTTATCCGGCGAACATCGCCTACAAGTCCGCCGAGATGCAGGACGAGAGGTTGGCGAAGAGGTTCCTGAGGCGGATGCGTGAAGCTGCCTCCGCCGAGCGACGGGCGATCCATCGTTTGGATATGCAGGCGGACCTGGCGGAGGAGGTCGGACTCGACCGCGACCGGTTCCTGGAGGACATCAACAACGGCCAAGCGGAAGGTGCGTTCAAAAAAGACCTTGCGGAATGCAGGTCGATGGGTGTCAGTGGTTTCCCCACCTTTCTCATTAGGAACCAGAAGGGCGAACGGATACTCCTTCATGGATACGTGTCGTTCGGGTCCTTCGAGGCGGCTTTCACCAAGCTTGCAGACGACACCCTGAAGCCACGAACGATAGTGCTGACTGAGCAGACCGTTCTCGACCTCGTTCGCAGGTACGGGAAGGTGGCCCCGAGGGAGGTAGGCGAGGTCTTCGACATCACGATGGAGGCCGCGACTGGACGGCTCGAGCTGTTGAGGGAACGAGGGCTGCTGGCAGAACAAAAGGCAGGGAACGGCGTCTTCTATTCGGTGCCAGAGGATCTGGAAGAATAACGATCGATCCGCTCGAACACCGGATGATAGCGGTTAAAGATGTCGAGCGAGGGCGCTCGTTCACGAGGAGTCAGGTATGCAACAAGCGAACATATCGTTCACGTCATAGAAGATATTGGAGAATTCCTTGCTCGCCTCTTTCAGCTCATCCTCCCCCTTCTTTGTCAGCGTGTAGGCCTTCTTCTTGTTTGCCTCGATGAGGCCCTTCTCCCTCAGCGTCTTCAGGGCAGGATAGAGGGTTCCGGGGCTCGGCTTGATCCCCCGCCGATTCTCCAGGTCCCGGGCGATCTCGGCACCTGTCATGCTCTCCTTGCTGAGGTTCCAGAGGATGAGGTAGGACAGGAAGCCCTTCATGTTGCAGCATTCCATACCAATATTATCAGACAACCGAGATAAAAACATTCCCGTTCCCGAGGACGAGTAGATATCGGTTAACCGATAACTATTTATGGAAGTATCGGGTATAAGATATTGGATAACCGATAAAGTGGTGAACATGATGACCTGCAAGATATTGTGCGACGACAAGGAGATCGCGACCTTCGACTGTACCGCTGACGGGTGCAACATCCAGTTTACGGATGAGGGAAAGGACCTGTGCAAGGACGGCTCCAAGGGATGTTGCTGAGCAGCGTCCCTTCCTTTCTTCCGACAACATAGGGGGTGATGGGAACAGGGTGATCAACGAATGATGAGACGTCAGTCGAAGAGACTGAGAGGAGGGGGGGGGTTCACGGGATGGGCTCCATCCTATTCCTCCCCTCGCCGTTGTGAAGAGTTTTTTTCAAGTTACGTAAAACCATCGATATTGACGGGAGCTGAGATGCACATAGCCGTCCGTGCCAACGTCCAACCTACAGACCCGGGTGATCCTGAACGCGATCGGGAGGATTGACCCGATATCTGGCGCTCAACCTTCCACGAGATGGACCAGCACGCCCAGGGCGATCAGCACGATCCCTGTGATGAGGCGCTCGTGCTCCTCCAGGAAATGCCATTCTATCCTCTCCATCCCGCTCAAGGCCAGGTTCACCATCAGGACCAATCCCAGGACCGTAACGATCAGATAGATCACTGAGACCATGACGATGCCTGGCCAGCCACCGGTACTGGCCAGAAAGAAGTAGGAGACCATGGCGATGCACGGGGAGAAGAACAGCGCTGTGGCCAGGGGGATCGCGATGGCGAACCGTGATCGTTCTGAATATGCATCGGTGTCGACGGGTCCCTCGTGGCCGTGGTGATCGTGGCCTCTGAAGTCCAGGGCCACGTAGACAAGTCCCACGGCGATCAGGACGAGTGGGGCGGCGACGCCCATGATGAACTCGTGGGTCGAGGAGAGAGTATGGCCGACGACCCCGATGAGGACACCGACCAGGATCGTACTCACAGTGTGCGGGATGGCGATGAGGGCTGCGATCCAGGAGCTTTCTGCGCGGGTCCATCCCTCGGCCCTGCTGATCATGACCAGGGGGATCCAGTGATCGGGCATCAATGCATGGTTCACGCTCAGGGCAAGGGCCCCGATCGCAAGTTGGATCATGTCCATCCTTCGCTCTCCTCTCTGAAGCCTGGTTTCATTGGTAGGTTGTGACCGGAAAATCTTCAGGGCATAAGAGATTAATAGACAGTGCACCACTCCCGGCCCAGAGGTGCATCACATGCCGATCGTGACAATCGAGACGTGGCCCATGGAGAAAGAGATGAAGACCGACGTGATCCGAAATATCACCGAGGTGTTCGTGGGACTGGGCATCCCTGCCCAGGCGGTGACCGTGGTCATCCACGAGAACGAGATGGAGAACTGGGGGAGCGAGGGGATCCAGCACTCAGTGAAGTTCGCGGACATGAGGAAGTGACGGGACCGACTCAGTCGGGATCGTTGCCGGCGCTCGGCACCCCGAGGACCATCCTCACGTGTTCTATGCCTGCATCCATGAAGATGGGCCCGTGAGCTGTGAACCCCAGTTCTTCGTAAAAACCGCGGACGGCGCACTGGGAGTGCAGGACGACCTTCTCCATGCCATGCTTCTGACAGTGATCAACAAGGAACACTACAAGCCGCTGGCCGAATCCCTTGCCCCGCCATCCCTTGAGGACGGCGATGCGCTCAAGCCTTGCCGTCCTTCCTGTGGTCCTGACGCGGGCGCACCCGATGGGCTCGCTCCCGAGCAGAACGAGGATATGCTCGGCTCCGTCATCCAGCCCGTCCAGCTCCCTGTCGAGCGGGACGCTCTGGCCTTCAACGAACACCTCCCGACGGATGGCAAGTACCGTCTCGAACTCCTCCCGGCCACATGTGAGGCGAATCTCAAGATCCTCCACAGAAGCACTGGTAGCGGCCGCCCCTTATAATGATGAGCCCCCTTCCACTGCAGGCCGGCCCCATGAAAGGTAATATTTAAGATGCCATAGCAGTTCTCACGTCACGGATGGTGTCACGTATGCCCGCTTGGTTCACCTTTGCCCTGATTACACTGCTGCTCTGGGGGTTGTGGGGGATCTTCCCCAAGCTCGCTACCAACCATATCGATCCGAGGAGTGTCCTGGTCTTCGAGGGCATTGGCCGGTTCGTTGTGACCCTTGTGGTCCTTGCCATGATCGGCTTCCGACCGGAAATGAAAGTTGAAGGTGTGTCGTACGCTGTGCTCGGTGGACTGATAGGGAGCATCGGTGCCGTGTTCTTCTTCTATGCTGTCAGCCAGGGCAAGGCGTCCGTCGTCGTGACGACAACGGCGCTCTATCCGCTAATCACCATCCTGGTCTCGTACCCGCTCCTGGGCGAGGAGCCGTCAGCACGACAGGGTCTCGGGATGGTGTTCGCGATGATCGCCCTCGTGCTGTTCTCGGTGGAGGCATAGGCGTCCAGATCACCAGACACCGGGGACGAGCCGGTGTGGCACCTTCCTCGTGTACTCCTTGTACCCGTCGAGGTTCTCTTGGAGGAACGCGTCCTCTTTGGCCGTGCGGAGGGTGATGACGGCGATGGCGAGCACGCCCGGAATAAACGCTATCGGAGAGCCAAAGAACAGGGGGACGCCGATGAGGGCGGGGATGCTCCCTGCATAGCCCGGATGGCGGACGTAGGCATAGGGGCCCGTGTCGACGACCCGATGGTCCCGTTCCTTCTGGATACGGACAAAGGCCTCGAAGAACCGGTTCTCGCCCATGGCCCAGGTCCCGACGGCGAACCCGAAGGTGTAGAGGACGAAGCCGAGCGATGAGAGGTAGGGGTCGAGCAGCGCCCATTGTGGCACCCAGGCGCCGGTCCACCCGTAGCGTCCGATGTCCAGCCCGACGACCAGAGGTTGGAGACGGGCACCAAGGAGCATGAATAGGGGCATGAGCCAGCGGTCCCAGGGCTCGGACTCCTGTCGGTTCCCGAACCGGTGGGTTACCATGGCCGGATTATGACGGTAAAAAATACGCCATTGTGGCGAACGTGTACACGAACATGATGCCCAAGAACTGCCACGCCCGGAAAATGTTCGTGTGGCCAGCACCGACGAACAGGAGGATCCCCGTCAGGCCCACAGAGAAGACGCTGATGGCAAGCATCTTCACCGTGGCATGGAGAAGCCCTTCTTCCTTCGGTCCCGTCGCTGCCTTCTTCTCTTTGGCCATGTGCATCACCTCCGTTCAGCTATTTTCGCAGGCTCTCTACCGGGTGGAGCTGGGCCGCCTGGTAGGCGGGCAACACCCCCGACATGCTGCCGGTGAGGAACGAGAACCCAAGTGCCGTGCCGATGAGCCCTGGTGTGATGTAGAGGTGCAGTGAGAAGCCTCCGGCCTGGGCCGCCGCTTGGGCGACGAGGGCGAACGAAAGCCCCACACCCACTCCCAAAAGCCCTCCCACGAGCCCCAGCAGCCCCGACTCGATGAGGAAGATGGCGAGGATGTCGCCGTTGCGGGCGCCCACGGCCTTGAGGATACCGATCTCCCGCTGACGCTCCATCACCGAGGTGTACATGGTGTTCATGATGCCGATGCACCCCACTACCAGGGCGATGGAGGCCACCCCGATGAACAGCACCTGGACGGCGAGCATGATCCCCGATACCAGGTTTATCATCTGGGTGGCAGTCTGGACCGAGAAGTCGGCCTGGCCCCGGTGGTCCTCCAGCTCCTCCTTGATGTCCTCGGCGACTTTGGTTGGATCGAGACCTGGGCGGACGATGGCCACCATCATGGACACCTCCTCGGGCTTGTCCATAAGCTCCCGCACCATGTCCTTGTTCACGAAGATCTGGGCGTCGTCATTGGAGTTCCCCTTGCTCTTGAGCGCTCCCACGACCTTGAACCTGTGGCCCTCCAACACCAGGCTCCCCCGCACGGGAACGGGCTTGGCGAAGATCTTCTCGGCGATGCGGTAGCCGATGACGATGTTGGAGCGGTCGGTAGGCTTGAGCGTGCGCCCCCCGGCCAGCTCGGACCCCTGGCCTTCGAAGAAGAAGTCCATGTCCTTCGCGTCGATGCCCATGAGGTAGCCGATGTACTTCTCCTGGCCGTACTCGATGGTGACCGTGCCCGAGAGCATGGCCATCACCCGGTCAACTCCGCGGACCCGCTCCACCACCTTGGCGTCGCGCTCGGTGAGGGTTCCCGCGGAAACCCCGAAGCTCCCCATCCCCCCCTCGCCAGTGAGGATCATGATGAAGCCGGTCCCCATGCGCTCGAACTCGTCGTTAAAGTAGCCCTCCAGCCCCTTGGTGATGGAGATGAGGCTCACCACCGCAGCCACGGCGATGAAAACCCCCAGGATGGTCAGCCAGGAGCGCAGCCCCCGTCTGGCCAGGTTCCGTACCGCGATGATGAAGTATTCGCCGATCATTGAAGTCCTCTGTCGAGGGTACTAATCCTCACCGAACATGTGCTTCAGCGGCCGGATGTAGAGTACCAGCGCCAGAACGATGAACGCCCACCAGTAGGGCAGGACCCAGTCGGCGAAGTAAGCACCAACAGGCACCCCGATAAAGAACCCGCCCTTCCCGATGAACCGGATGTCGATGAAGTCCAGCTTACTTGCTTTATAGTCCAACCACTCGTGCCAGCCCATGTCCTTGGGCTTCTTCTTCGTGGGTTCGCTCGATTCGTTGGTTTCTTCTTCTGCCATGGAGTATCACCTTTACGGGCGGAGTGTCCTTACCCGAACATATGCTTGAGCGGCCTGATGTAGCAGAGCAGCGCCAGGACGACGATGGGTATCCAGTAGGGCGTGATGTAGCCGGGGAAGTGCGCCCCTATCACGAGCCCGAACAGCAACCCGATATTCCCGATGAGCTTCACGTCCACGTAGTCGAGTTTCGTCACCTTGAAGTCCAGCCACTCATGCCAGCCCATGTCCTTGGGATCCTTTCCCTTGGGTGTGCTTTCATCTTTCGTATCTTCTTCAGCCATGATGGATCATCTCCTTTCGCTACTTTCTGAGGCTCTCCACGGGGTGGAGCTGGGCTGCCTGCCACGCGGGCATTACCCCCGACAGGCTGCCGGTGAGGAACGAGAACCCAAGTGCTGTGCCGATGAGACCGGGTGTGATGTAGAGGTGGAGGATGAAGCCGGCGGCCCCGGCCCCCGCCTGGGCGAGGAGGGCGAACGAAAGCCCCACGCCCACTCCTAAAAGCCCCCCCACGAGGCCCAGAAGGCCCGACTCGATGAGGAAGATGGCGAGGATGTCGCCGTTGCGGGCGCCCACCGCCTTGAGTATGCCGATCTCCCGCTGGCGCTCCATCACCGAAGTGTACATGGTGTTCATGATGCCGATGCCGCCGACTACCAGTGCGATGGAGGCAACGCCAACGAACAACACCTGGATGGCGAGCATGATCCCCCCCATCAGGTCCATCATCTGGTTGGCGGTCTGGACCGAGAAGTCCGCCTGGCCCCGGAAGTCCTCCAGCTCCTCCTTGATGTCCTCGGCCACCTTGGCCGGATCGAGCCCCGGACGGACAATGGCTATCATATTGGACACCTCCTCGGGCTTGTCCATAAGCTCCCGCGCCATGTCCTTGGTGATGTAGAGTTGGGAGTCGTCCTGGGAGTTGCCCATGCTCTCGAGGATCCCGACGACCTTGAAACGGTGGCCATCCACGACCAGGTTCCCTCGCAGGGGCACGGGCTTGTCGAAGTAGCCATTGGCTATCCTGGAGCCGATGACTATGTTGGAGCGGTCGGCGGGATTGAGCATCCGTCCCGCCGACACATCAATACCCATTCGGTGGAAGAAGAACCCTATGTCCTTTGGGGAGACGCCGATGATGAAGGTGACGTACTTCTCCTGGCCGTACTCGATGGTGGTGGCGCCCGAGAGCATGCTCATAGTCCGGTCCACGCCCCGAACCCGGTCCACCACCTTGGCGTCCCGCTCGGTGAGGGCTCCAGCAGAGACCCCGAAGCTCCCCATCCCCCCCTCGCCGGTGAGGATCATGACCATGTCGGTGCCCATGCGCTCGAACTGCTCGTTCATGTAGCCCTCCAGCCCCTTGGTGATGGAGATGAGGCTCACAACAGCCGCCACGGCGATGAACACCCCCAGGACGGTCAGCCAGGAGCGAAGCCCCCGCCGGGTCAGGTTCCGTACCGCGATTATGAAGTATTCGCCGATCATGGTATCACCTCACTCGTACCTCAACGCCTCCACGGGATGGAGGTTGGCCGCCTGCAGAGCCGGGAGCACCCCCGAGATGCTCCCCACCAGGAAGGAGAATCCGATGGCCCCCACCCACAGGTGGATCCCCAGGTCGGGCTGCATGGCCGGGATGCCCGCTGCGGTGGCCCCTATACCCATGAGCAGCCCCAGACCGGCGCCCACTATGCATCCCAGGATGCCGCCCACGGTGCCCAGCATCCCCGACTCGATGAGAAAGATCGCGAGGATGTCCCCGTTGCGCGCCCCCACGGCCTTGAGTATACCGATCTCCGGGGTGCGCTCCAGAACGGATGTGTACATGGTGTTCATGATACCGATGCCGCCCACCACCAGGGAGATGGCGGCCATCCCCACGATCAGGCCCTGGATGGCCAGCATGGCAGCACCCGCCATCTCCGCCATGCCGGCCATGGTGTTGACCGCAAAATCCTCCTTGCCCCTGGAGTCCTCCAGCTCCTCCTTGACCTCGTCGGCCACCTTCTGCGGGTCGAATCCCTTCTTGGGCCTCACGTAGAACATGGACACCTCGTCCCCCACGCCCAGGACCTCCTTGCCCTTCTTCCAGGGGACGAAGAAGTTGGAGTTGTCCTGCTCGTTCCCGAAGTCCTCCATGACCCCCACCACGGTGAAGGTGTGGCCGCGGACGTCGACCTTGCTGCGCAGGCGGACGGGCTTGTCGAACTTGTCCCGGGTGTACGCAACACCCACGACGGCCGCGTCGCGGTCCGATCTCAGAAAGTCCCTGCCCTGCTCCACCTCGAACCCGAACATCCTCTCGATGACGCCGTCCATGAGATGGTTGGGGGTGATCACGAGGTAGCCCCGGGTTTCCTGCCCGCTGCGCTCGAAGGTCACCACGGTGAAGATGAAGGGCGCCACCGAGTCCACCCCGCGCACACGCTCGATGACCTTCTGATCCTTTGAGGTCATGGGCTCGATGGCCATGCCCCCCGCGCCCATGGTGCCGCCCACACCGGGCAGGACCATGATCAGGTCGTACCCGACCTTCGAGTACATCTCGTCCATGTATTTCTGGAGCCCGGCGCCCATGGACATGAGCGCCACCACGGAGGCGATGCCGATGAAGATTCCCAGCACGGTGAGGAAGGACCGGGTCCCGCGACTGCGCAGGTTCCGGAACGCGATGCGGAAGTAATCTGCGATCATCTCTTTCCCTCACTCATAGCGCAACGCCTCTACGGGATGCAGGTTCGCCGCCTGCATGGCCGGGAGCAGCCCCGACGCGCTACCCACGATGAAGGAGAACGCGATGGAGCCGATCCACAGGTGGATCCCCAGGTCGGGCTGCATGGCCGAGATGCCCGCGGACCTGGCGCCGACGCCCATGAGCAGCCCCAGGCCAACGCCCACCAGGCATCCCAGGATGCCCCCCACGGTGCCCAGCATCCCAGACTCGATGAGAAAGATCATCATGATGTCCCCGTTGCGGGCGCCCACGGCCTTGAGTATGCCGATCTCCTGGGTGCGCTCCAGCACGGACGTATACATGGTGTTCATGATGCCGATGCCGCCCACCACCAGTGATATGGCGGCCATGCCGATGATCAGGCCTTGGACGGCAAGCATGCCGGCCATGACCATCGCGCTCATGGTGGCTAGGGTATTGACCGCAAAATCCTCCTTGCCCCGATGGTCCTCTAGCTCCTCGCGGATGTCCGCGGCCACCTTCTCCACGTCGAACCCGTTCTTTGCGGTCGCGTAGATCATGGACACCTCGTCCCCGACGCCCAGGACCTCCTTGCCCTTGTCCCAGGGGACGTAGATGGTGGAGTCCTTCTGCACGGCCCCAATGGCCTCCAGGAGGCCCACGACCTTGAACTCGTGGCCACGGACGGTGAGCTTGCTGTGCATGGTAACGGGTTTGTCGTACATATCGCCCACGAACTCGGTCCCCACGACGATCGCGTCCCGGTCACTGGTCCGCAGGGGCCGGCCCTGGGTCACGTAGTACCCGAACATCTTGCCCACCACGTCGTCCGTGATGTGGTTGGGGATGACGCCGATGAATCCCTTCCTCTCCTGGCCCGCGTGCTCAATGGTCACCAAGGACATTATCATCGGCATGACCAGGTCCACTCCGCGCACCCGCTCGATGATTTTGACGTCCTTGCTGGTGAACGGTTCGATGGACAGCCCCCCGGCACCCATGGTGCCTCCCACACCGGGCATGATCATGATCTTGTCATACCCCACCTTCGAATAGGCATCGTCCATGAAGTTCTTTAGCCCGGTCCCCATGGAGACCAGGGACACCACGGCAGCGATGCCGATGAAGATGCCGAGCACGGTGAGGAACGAGCGGGTTCCGCGACTGCGCAGGTTCCGGAACGCGATCCTGAAGTACTCGGTGAACACGGTATCACTTCCCTATCATGGTCCTGTGCCCTCCCGGGCAGGGGCTCACTTGGAGCCCCTGCGCCAGAAGAAGCGGTACGCGCCGTACAGGCCGCCGACGAATACCAAGAGACCCGTCACTATACCGATGACAGCTCCGGTCCCCATGGTGAACTCGAGCCCTAGGCGCTTGATGTCCTCTGCCCCGTAGATGGTCAGTTCGATATTCTCCGTCTTGGTGTAGATCTTCCGACTGGAGTCCTGATATTCTACGGTCACGGGGAACTCCAGGTTCCCGGGTGCGGCATCGGCATTGACCTTGAGCTCGAACTCCGCCGTCTCGAAGTCGTCGGAGTCCATCTTGCCCACGTAGATTCGGTCCGAGGACAGGACCTCCAGAGCGTCGGTGGGGGCCACCGAGACCGTCAGGAACTTGATGTTCTCTGTGCCCTTGTTCACGAAGTTCAGGGTCACGGTCCCCTTCTGTCCCGCCTTGTAAAGGGGCGACTTCTCAAGTCCGATCTGGAGGCGCGGGACCTCGCCCGTGAGCTCGCCTATGGGATCGCCAGCCAAGTAGAGCCGGAGCAGTGTGTGCTTCTCCTCGGTATACTCGTGGTTCTGGGTGTCGCTGAATCTCAGCTGGAGTTCGAGGTCAGAGGTTGCCGCAGCGAACACCTCGGGCACGTGGATTGTGTAGGTGAGGGTGGCCTTTGCGTTGGCCGCAAGGCTCTCCACGAACGTCGTGGGCGAGGAGAGCACCTTCACTCTCTTGGGTACCAGTAGCTGGGCCACCACGGACCGGGCCTCCTCGGCGCCCACGTTGAGCAGCTCGATGGACACGTCCTGGGTGGTCCCCTTCTTGAACAGGTCGGGGGCAGCCACCCGCAGGTCCAGGTCGGGCTTCGAACCCACCACGAGGGTGAGGATGCTCATGCGGGTGAAGCGTTCGCCCAAGCTGTCCAGGTAGGAGATGCCTACTGGGACCTTGTAGATACCAGGAGCGGCGGTTCCTGCCGCCGACAGGTCGAACTGCACGGTGCCCTCGGTACCTGGAGCAAGGCTGTCCAGTACCCGTTCTGCCGACGACTGGCTTGTTGCGAAGGGGAGGGTCTCTGACGAGAGGACCAGGCCAACGGTGATGCTCCGCAGGGGCACGTCCGAGGCGCTCTTCAAGGTGAGGTAGACGCTGGCGTCCCCGCCGGGCGGGATGCGCACGGGATCGGTTGTCGTACCTGCAACGAGCAGGTCGCGTCCGACCGCCTTGCGCACGTTCAACGCGAGCTCGAGGCTCTTTGTAGCCGTTGCGCCTTTGCTCTTGTAGGTGAGGGTGAGCGGAAGGATATAGATACCGTCCGCACCGTCACCGATCCCCAGGGAGATGTACACCTTCTTCGCGGATCGGGGGCCCATATCCCCCAGCCATCGGCTGTTACCGGTACTTAGGAGATAGAAGAGGCTGGAGTCCGTGGATCCCTTGGGCGTGGTGCTGATGTCCAGCTGAACGTCCTGGGCCTTCCCAAGGCCCGAGTTCTCGAGGGTAAGGGCTGCAGTGACGGTCCCGCCCGGTACGAGGTGCTCGGGTTCAAGGACAATCTCTTTGAGCGTGAAGTCCGCTCCGGACTCCACGTCGATGCTCACCTTATTGACTGTCACTTCCTCGCCCTCGGCGCACGTGTCGGGGCAAGCGGCTATCTCAAGCTCATATGTGTCCTCCGGCGCGTCCTCGGCCACGATGACATAGAACTTGCGGTACACTTCCGTCTTGGGTGCGAGACTGCCGATATGGAACGATTCGCTCTCACCCGGTTTCAGGCTGAACGGGTACTTGGGCCGCACCTCAAGCACAAGATCGGACGCTGTGTTCTGTGCGTAGTTGTCCACCTTGATGCTCACCTCCACCTGGCGCCCGGGCTCGGCAGGGGCCGGGTCATAGCTCAATCCGAGCACGCGGATGTTCGGCTCCGTCGGGAGGAAGTCGGCCCCGGCCGAAAGGGCTAGAATCAGGGCGCATACGATACCGGCTACGATCTTCTTGTCAGTCATGATTTCTCACCTTTCTTTGTATCCTTCTTCTTCTCTTTCTTTGCTTCCAAAGCATGGTTCTCTTTGTACTTCAAACGGTCGACGACAGCGCCGTCCAGGAGATAGACGGTCCGCTTCGCATACGTGGCGAGGTGGTCGTCGTGGGTCACCATGATGATGGTCTTGCCCTCCTTGTGGAGCTTGGAAAGCATGGTCATGATGTCCCGCCCCATCTTCGAGTCCACGTTCCCGGTGGGCTCATCAGCGAGTATGATATCGGGATCGTTGCACAGCGCACGAGCGATGGCCACGCGCTGCTGCTGGCCCCCTGACAGTTCAGAGGGCAGATGGTCCATGCGGTTGCCCAGCTCCATCTTCTCCAAAAGCTCAGTGGCCCGTTCAAACCGTTCGTCCGAGCTGTATCCCTGGAATACCATGGGCAGCATGACGTTCTCGAGAGCGGTGAGCCCCGGGATGAGGTTGAACTGCTGGAAGATGAACCCGATATTCTGCCCACGGATCTGGGCCAGATCGCTCTCCTCCAGTTCGGCGATGTCCTGGCCCTCCAGGAGGATGGTCCCGTCCGTAGGCACGTCCAAGCATCCCACCATGTTCATGGCGGTGCTCTTCCCCGAGCCCGAGGGTCCCATGATGGCCACGAACTCCCCCTGGTGAATGGTAAGATCGATACCGCGAAGGGCATGGACGGCAGCGTCACCCTCGCCGTAGATCTTCGTGACCCCCTTGAGGATAAGCAGGGTGGTCCCCCCGTCACCGCTGGTTTTCTCGTCCTTGGCCATGGTCTCACCTTCTGTTCTTGTCTCCTATCTCTTCAGAGCCTCGAAGCTATTCTCCAAGGGAATGCCGTGCTTCTCCTCGAGGAAATTGAAGATGTCCTCGTAGATCTCTATGACCTGTGTGTACTCGTTCTCGAGCTTGCGGAGGGTCTTGATCCGGTACTCCAGGTCAGCCCGCTCCTCGGGCGATGCCTTGGAGCTCTTCTGCAATCCCTCGAAGTCCGCAAGAGCAGTGCGCACCGCATCACGGAGCGTGCGGGACATGACGGGAATCTGGGTCATGAGGATGAGCAAGGCCTTCCCCAGTTCGAGGGTCATCACCGAGAAGTACAGCTTCTTGCTCCCCGGCCGGGTCTCATGCCGGACCTTCTTGAGCCCCACTAGCAGTTTGAGGTTGGTGGAGAGGGAGGAGAGGCTGTAGCCCGTGCGCGCAGAGAGCTCCTGCATGGTGACGGGCTCGGGAGAGAACATGAGCGTGAACATGATCCTGCCAAAGATGGGGGACATGCCCATGGGCGCCATGACCGGGATGACGTTCGTCAGCAGATCATCCTCGATGCCCTTTATCTCCGATGCGAGCGTTTTCATAGCCATGTCATCCCCTGGATATTCGAATTTTATATTATTTACTGTATTTTTAGAACATTCCGAATTTAAATAATTTTAGTATATACTGAAAATACCGAATATCATCCGACACTCTCCTCTCCTTCGATGATGAACCTGCCTATGAGCATCATGAACCGCTCCATTAGCTGATAGTCCTTTTCCATCCCATCGACTATCTCGAGCCGCTTCCGGAGTGCCTCACGTTCCTCTGCGGTCGCGCCCTCCTCATCCAAGCGCTCCTCCACGGCCAAGTACCCCTTGCGGATGCGCGGGAGGTCCCTGAGCATCACCTTGACCTCTCGTTCGTACCCGATGCGCATGATGTTCATCATGATCTCAAGGAGCTTCTTGGATCTGATCGATATGTACGACTTCTTGCTCCCAGGTCGTTTATCACGTCGCACAATACCCATACCGTCGAGGGCACGGACGTTCCTGCTGAGGGTCGGAAGGCTGTAGCCCGTCTTTTCCGAGAGCTCCTGCATGGTGACTGGCCCCTCTACCAGGAAGAGCTCGGCCATGATTCTTCCCAGAGCGGCGGGGAGCCCGAAGCTGGTCGTGACATCAACGAAGAGCTGATGGAACTCTTCATCGGCGGTCTTGATGAGAGCGTCATGTGGCGATGTGTGCGAGGTCATAGGTGGACAAGTATATGGCGTTTGTTACTTTTATATTTTTCTTAATTATGAAAAATAAGCAACAAGTGAAATCTTCTATGCTACATATCCGTTTTTGTTACAATTTAGAAACGCTAGGCGGCGGATACGTCCGGCCGGTTTCGTAAGGTTTTTAAGCCCCGCCGGGTAATATAACTACGGAGTGGTAACTAGGTGTTGCCCCGGAGTGTGTTCATCTTGGTAGGGCGAACTTCGTTGGTCGTGCTCATCGCATTAACATTGCTCATGCTCCCCGTTGTTGGGAACGGTGAGGGCACGGGGACAGGCACCGGTTCCGGCACGGGTGCACCCCAGAACACCGCGGACAATGCAATAGACTTCTCCCAGTTTTTCAGCGAGAGCGAACAAGAGATGCTCGAGACAAACGAGGAACTGGAAGCCGTAAGAGCGAACCTCCAGATAGCCATCCAGGAATGCTCGGCCAAGGAGGAAGAACGCCTCCAGAAGTGGCAGACGCTTGAGCAGAAACGTGTGGTCATGGAGCAGCGTCAGGAGGTCCTTGACCAGCGGACGGAAGAGCGTGTCCAGAAGGAGACAGTGCGCGACGAGAAACAGGTGAACAAGAACAACGCTGATGCGGCATTATCAGATTGCCAGGACTGCTCGTGCCCCGAGGGTGAGGAGAACTGCGGCTGCGACTGCGGCGACGAGGAGGCCGCCGTAGCGACCGCTCAGGCGGAGCTCACTGCCGCCCAGACCGAGCACACGACGGCCGAGACCGAGTTCAACGATGCTGATGAGTATGCCGCCGCCGCTTGTCTAGTCCAGGGCGACCTTGACGGTGTTGACCTCCGGGAGGGCGGATGTAGTGGCGGCGCTTGTGTGACCTTTTCGACCGATGAAGAAACGATCACGCAGGACGTCGAATCACTGACAGAAGAGGACCCCTTGGCTATTGAGACATCCACGAACGCCGAAGCAGACGATGTTTTTTCAGATATGGATACACCAGAAGCGACGACCACCGACTTCGATGCAGCGGCTGGCGACTTCCTGATAAACGGCGTGGACCGGCTCGAGGACCTCATAACCTACACCGAGACTATGGCGGAGGCCTATGATAGACTGGAGACAGCTATGGAGGAGGACAACGAGGAGCTTACGGCCTATCTCGAGGGAAAGGACCCCATGGGTCTCACACCTGCTGAGCTCGAGGACCTCTTCACGTTCGTGATGGAGACAAAGGATGAGCTACCTGTGGACGACAACCACTTTTTCGACGCCATGCACTACCTCTCGAGCGAGGAGGGCGAGCTCTTCCTGGCGGATGTAGAGGAGAAATCACTGGCCGGCACGATCAGTGGCCTGAACATGGACAAGGAGAACATCGAGAACGTCATCGACGCGCTCCAATCGGAGAAGGAGTTCTATACGATGCTCCTGTTCTGGGCCGCGGATCCCGAGGACATCGCCTGGGTCTTGGAGGAGATCGCCCTCATCGAGGAATTCCAGGACGCTCTCAAGGACGAGGTCACTCGGATCGACACTGAGATGGTTAAGCTCAACGAACAGCGAGAGAAGGCAGAGGAGGCGAAGACGGCCATCGTGGAGAGCTTAACGGCGGCCGAGGCGAAGGTGACGACGGCCACGAACGCCCTCAACGAGTGTAGTGGGGATACGGTCGAGTGCGACGAGGACACGGTGACACAACTCCAGCTAGATCTGCAGACGGCGGAAGAGGAAAGGAACCTGTTGCAGACCCAGCTCGATGAGACGAACACGCTGCTCGAAGAACTGGACGCGAAGGGGGGTGCGCTCGAGGAGGAGAAGGAAAATATCGAGACCACTGTGGACACCTTCGACGATATCATCGGTGGCGAGGAAGTGGACCCTGACGCGCTCAACACCCTGGTGGGCATCACAACAAACAGGGCGACGGAAACGGTCGACACCATCGATGAGCAGATAGATCTGAAGAAGGACGAGCAGGGTCAGATCACCATCACGATCGACCAGAGCCAGAACGACCTGGAGGACAAGCAGGCCCAGACCGAGAAGGAGCGGCAGGAGCTGGCGCAGAGACAGCTCGAGGAGGCCCAGAAGAAGGAGCTGGAGCTTCAGCAGACCAAGACCGAACTCTCCACGGACCTCACAGCAGCAGAGGAAAAGCTCGCCTATATCGAGGAACAGCTCAAGGCAGCGACCGAGGAGGGGGACAAGAATACGCTCGAGGATCTCAAGCAGCAGATCCTCAAGGAACGTGAGGAGCTGGAGACCAAGCTCGGGGAGATAACGAACCAGATCGATGACGCGCGGGACCGTCGCCATGAGATCGAGGATAAGTACGGTGTAGGCAATCCCGAACAGCGGACCGCTGAGAACCAGATCGACGAGGCGAAGGCCCAGGAGACGCAGCTCAAGGAGAACCGTGAGCAGCTCACCACCGACATCAAGGAGAAGGACCAAGTGCTCGCGACCATCGAGGAGCAGCTCAAGGGGGTTTCCAATGACGAGGAACGGAAGCAGCTCGAGGAGCAGAAGGCGATCGTGCTCAACGAGCGCGAGCAGCTATCCACACAGCTCGAGGACGTGACACAGGACATCGAAGAGGCCGCTACCAAGCGTCAGGAGCTCGAGACGAAGTACGAGGAGCAGTACGGGGCAGCTCCGCCGGAGGCCGAGCCCAAGGCCACCGATACAAAGGAGGACAAGCCCGGGACGGTGGAGGAGGCGACCAATGCTTTCGAGTCGGTCATCGAGAACATCGAGCAGGCCGGCGTGGGGATCGAGGGCGAGGAAGCCGTGACCGAGGCCCCACCCAACACCAATCCGAATGTTGAGTTCCTCAACGCCGTGACGGAGACACTGGAACGGGTGGGCCAGTCAACTGCCAAGGAAGAACCTGACGAGGGGACGCCCGAGCCGTCGGAACCCGAGCCCCCGAAGAAGGAGAGAAGACGGCTCGAACCGGTGATCATCCCTCCGCCAGTGGCGTCGTACATCGATCCGTTCCCCACCCAGTACAGCCCTATAGGGATCATGACGATTATCGAGGAGCCGCTCGTTGCTGTGAAGGCCGCACCGCCCCCGTCACCACCCTCGACATCGTCGCCCGTCACCCCTGCAGGCCCGGTCCAACCGTTGCAACCCGGAGAGATCGTAACAGCACCGCCCCAGCTCGATCCGGTGGATGCGGCAAATCTAGCGGCCGTGTTCGTGGACGGGGAACAGCTCGAAACGCCGGACGGCGCTACCATCCTCGTGGACTCGACGACCAACGAGGTGTACAAGGTGACCCAGGAGGGAGTGGAGACCACAGGGACCGACCAGCTCCACATCCAGGAACGGGTGGACCCCCTCACAGGGGATACCGACTACTATGCCGTTGTGGGCAACGTGACCGATGAGAACTCCACTCTCAACGATATCGCAGCAGGGAACGTGACAGACATAACCGAGGGAGCCATCATCGAGATCCGCTACCTGGACGATGCCAAGAACGTCCTTTTCATCGGCCCACGATGCCAGATGACAAACCTCACGGACGTGGATGTGCGCGTCGTGACCCTCAACGATACGGTCATCAACGCCACCAAGAACGAGACCAACGCCACCGTGATGCTGTTGGACATCTCGTGCGTCCCAGCCGTGATCGTGGACAAGGACGATCCCGAGGCCAACGTCGTCACATTCCTTGAGGAGATGGAATGCTTCGGTGCCGATGTGGGCCGGTGCTTGGACATCGAACTGTACATGGTGGTCATAGGTAAGGACGAGAACCTCTGGGAGGTCCAGTGCATCGAGAAGCTCTATTCAGGGATCGAATGATGGTGCGGCCGACCACGGTCATGAAAGTCCTGATAATCCTCACCACTTCACTGGCGCTCGCCGAGCCGGGATTCGCACGCGTCAACCTTAGCCATACCACGGGAAAGGTCTGTCCCGGACAAAGGATATCCATGGCCGTGGACATAACGAACGAGCTCAACACGGCAGCATTGTTCACCGTGGACGTCAGGTTCTCACTGCCGGGCCGTTCGCTGCGCGTGAACGAGGTTGTGAACATCGGGACGGGCGAGAGCTACAGCTACCCGGTGACCGCCAAGCTCCACGCGGTGGATCCAGATACTTATCCCTTCACGGTGACCGTGTCCACGGACATCACCAGGGGGGCCGAGGTCGTCGAGGGTACGTTGGACGTGGTCGCCTGCACGGACGAACCACCCGTGTCCGAACAACCTGCTGCCCCGGGCGGTAATAGCGGGGCCATCTCGGCCAGCCTTGTCGGACTTATCATGCTCCTACTGCTGGGCGTCGTTGTGCGCATGCGCCGGAACGTGAACCGGGCCGCCCAGACCCCTGTCTACCAGGGCTACTACAACCAGCCGGTCTATCGGCGGCCCTACTGATCATGACAAGGACGATGCATCGCTTCCTTCCAGCGATTCAACGGTCTCCTCGAGTGCCTCTAGCGGATCCTTGCCCTTGATGCGCGCGACCCTATCCCTGAGACCCGCGATCTTCTTCTCGAACCGCCCCCGTTCCTCGATGTCGAAGGGGAAGAGGTCCTCCTCCGCCTCGTCAAGGCGCGCAAGAAGGCTGGGCTTGAGGGCAGGATCATGTTCCTTGATGTCCTTCTCGATGGCCTCGAGGAGCTTGGTCATGATGCGCGAGTTGGGCGTCTCGATATAGGTGCGCTTCTCGTGCTTGCGCTTGCGTGGCTGGTGCGGGCGGTGGGTCCGTGGCGGCATGTACACCATCCTGAGGTCGAACGTGCTAGAGAGCCGGGACATGAGGCCGATGATACGTCCCAGTCGCCGGTCCACCTCCTCAACGATATGGAAGCGCTTCCGGTTCACGGTAAGGGTGTCGGCGATGGACCGCAGGTCGTCCACGAGGCTCTCGGCGCGTGGGGGGTCCTGGCAGGTGCGGACCTGACGGTCGAACTTCGCGAGGTCGCGATCGACCCGCGCGAGGACCAATTCCTGAGTGGAAAGTTCGAGCGGGAGGTCGGCGGTATCGACCCCCACCGAGGCCAACATGTTCAGGAGTCCTGTATGGACCTGCATGACCTCTTTCCGTGCTTCGGCGTTCTCCTCGCCGGTGAGCGAGCGCTCGATGTCATACAGGTCGCGAAGGAGCTCCCGGGCGAGGTCGACCTTCGGGATATAGCGCGCCGTGTCGATGCAACGCTCAAGGCGCTGCCTGATCTCTGGCGTTAGCACCGATGCATTGAGCCGTACATCGGACCTGTCCTTCCTCTCAGTGGCGTGTTCCTTATCCGATCCGCTCTCGAGCGCATCGACACGTGAGAGGATGGCGTCCTGCTGCGAACCCATCCGCTCGAGCTGTAAGAACATCTCCTTCTGCTGGGCGAGCAGCTTCCGGAGTAGTTCGGTCTCCTCCATCGCATCGAGCCTTGAAGGGTAATTTTTTAAATACCTCCCGCCAATCCAGAAAACACACTCTTGTGGGGACATAGTGTAGCTAGGCAGCACGGTGGGCTCCAGAATCCATTCACGGCTGTGGAAACCCGCAAACTAGGGTTCAAATCCCTATGTCCCCACTCCTTCACCCTTCCCTGTCCGAACACTTTTTAACGCTTCAGGCTTTCGTCCAGCGCCCATGTCCATCGAGGAGGAGTTCGGTGTCAAGATCGTCGCCGAGAGCGCGATGTGCCCCATCTGCGGCAAGGATACCGTTGTGGTCTCCAAGCGCGAGCACATGGGCGGGGATCTCGAGGGCGTGACGGAGATCTTCAACCAGTGCCGCTCGTGCTCGTATTGCGCCTCCGATGTGTTCCCTTCAGCAGGAGGTGAGCCAAAACGCTATACTTTCCGCGTGCGTTCCAGCAAGGACCTGGATGTACGGATCGTGAAGTCCTCCACCGCGACCGTGCACATCCCCGAGCTCGGCGTTGATATCGAGCCCGGACCCGCGTCCAAGGGATATATCACAAACGTGCAGGGCGTGCTCGAGCGAGTGAAGGACGCGATACACATGGCCCGGTCCTGGGAGACGACGGACGAGGGAAAGGCGCGCTGTGACGAGAAGCTCGCCTCCATCGATGCCATAATCGATGGGAACTCCTTTACACCCTTTCGTCTAATTCTCGAGGACATATTCGGTAACTGCATCATCATCGCGAAGCAGGCCAAGGCCGCGGCCCTCTCACCTGAAGAGGTCGATCGGATAGTCACACGGGGATAGAGAAAGGGTGGGCGCCCGGCCTCTTGTGGACCGGGCGCACACAGAAGGGCGTCTCACCAGTTCTCGGCAAGGAGCTGGAAGTGTTCCTGACCATGGGCGCAGGCGGGGCATTCCGCGGGGGCCTCGGGCCCCTCGTGGACGTATCCGCAGTTGTCGCACTTCCACTTCACCGACCGGTCCTTCTTGAACACGGTGCCGTTCTCGATGTTCGCAAGGAGGCCGAGGTAGCGCTTCTCATGCTGCTTCTCGGCGACGGCGATGGACCGCATGACCGCAGCGATCTCTGGGAAGCCCTCCTCGTCAGCGATGTCGGCGAACCCCGGGTACATGGTGGTGTGCTCGAAATTCTCGCCGGCAGCGGAGGCCTTGAGGTTCTCGGCGGTCGAGCCGATGATACCTGCAGGGAAAGCCCCGGTGATCTCGACCTCGCCTCCCTTGAGGAACTCGAAGAGCTTCTTCGCATGCTCCCTCTCATTGTCGGCCGTCTCCAGGAAGACGTTCTGGATCTGGACGAAGCCGTCCTTCTTGGCCTTGGAGGCAAAGAAACCGTAGCGGTTCCGTGCCTGGGACTCTCCAGCGAACGCTGTGAGTATGTTCTTTTCGGTCTTTGTTCCTTTCAGTTCAGGCATTTTCAATTCACCTTCTCAGACAGAGTTATGGTCATCACTTCAGACCTTCGCCGACCATAGGCCGTGGACAGTACAGTACTCCCTGACCAGAAAGACCTTCTCGGCGGTACAGTTGCAGAAAAGGGCCTCAGGTGCCTGCCCCGGTTTCAGGAACGCTTTGTGCGTACCCGTGTCCGTGACTAGCTCGATCATTTCGATGTAGTGCTCAGCCTCCATCGGATGTGCCACAGAGCCCACGGTCACCTTGAGTCCGGTATCTGTATCCTGCACTACGGGCACATGCTTCTCCTTGCCCTGGTCTTCGTTCTTTCCGGGAAGCAGTGTCATCCGCTGGCCGCAGCACACAAGCTCGGCGCCACCTCCGTGGATCAGCTCAACGATGTTCCCGCAAAACTCGCACTCATACACTTCCAATCGGTTCGTCGTCATAGAAAATCACCTTTTTCATCTTCAAGCTTTATGATCAGTACCCGCCGGAGGGTGGGGCGTATCACAGCTATCACAATCATGGTCGCAGCTAGCGTGCACGGTGTGTTCTCCATTCCGTGCCCTGTAGTCCTTGATGGCCGCGTGCAGGGCATCGGCGGCGAGGTTCGAGCAGTGCATCTTCTTGGGCGGGAGCCCGTCCAGTTCGTCCGCCACGTCCTGACGCGTGATCTTCATGGCCTCGTCCACGTGCATGCCCATGGCCAGCTCGGTGACCATGCTGCTCGTGGCGATGGCAGAACCGCACCCGAATGTCCGGAACTTGATCTCGGAAATGATGTCTTCCTTGACGTTGATGAAGATCTCCATGAGGTCGCCGCAGACAGGATTACCTACCTTCCCGTAGCCGTCAGCTTCCTCGATGACGCCGACGTTGCGGGGATTCATGAAGTGCTCCATCACCTTCTTGCTGTAGCCGATTTGTGTCATGTGACCACCTTCTCATAATGGGGATAGGTTTCTTAACCTTTCGACTGTGCCCCGGGCGGCGTCGACCACCGCGGGCACCTGGGCCATTGTGTTTGACCGTCCGAGGGTGAGCACCATGGACCCATGTGCCTGCTCATGCTTGAGCCCTATAGCGAGGAGTACATGGGACGCCTCCAGCGTGCGCGAGGTGCAGGCCGAGCCGGTGGCCATGGCGATACCGTACATGTCCATGCTCAGCAGGATGCTCTCGCCTTCGATCCGGCCGAACCGGAAACTGGCGTGATGGGGTAATCGTCGCTCGGGATGACCGGTAAGATGGGAGTCCTCGATAGCGAGGATGCCTTTGACAAGCGCGTCCCTGACACCCTGCAACCGATTGCTCTCTTTGGCCATCTCGTCCCGGGCCAGACGGGCCGCTTCTCCCATCCCCGCGATGGCGAACACGTTCTCGGTACCCGAGCGAAGACCCTGCTCCTGGCCGCCGCCGGGGAGCACCGTCTGGAGCTTCACACCGGGAGCAACATAGAGGGCGCCGGCACCGGGCGGCCCCCCCATTGCATTCCCGGAGAGGGTGAGCAGGTCGATACCGTCCCGCTGGACATCGATGGGGATGCGCCCCGCCGTTGCGGTGGCGTCCACATGAAGGTATCTGCCCTTCTCATGGACTATCGTGGACACTTCCTTGATGGGTTCGATGGTGCCGATCTCGTTGTTGGCGTACATGACCGAGGTCACAACGGTGGCATCGGTCAACAGCCCCTCCAGCGCCCCGAGGTCGATGAGCCCCCTCCCGTCCACCGGAGCGAGGGCCAACTCGAAACCATGCTTAGCGAGGTCCTTCATTGGATTGAGCACGGAGATGTGCTCGATGGCGCTGGCCACCACGGCCTTTCCCTTGCCCATATTCCGGATAGCGGTACCCCTTACGGCGAGATTGTTCGCCTCAGTGGCGCCGCTCGTGAAGATGAGCTTGCCCTTCTCATCGGCATTGATAAGAGCGGCAAGCCGTTCCCGAGCGTCCTCCACCGCTTGCTTGGTACCGAGACCGTCCGAGTGCAGAGATGATGGATTCCCGACGTCCTCTACGAGGTACCTCTGGGCAAAGGCGAGGACCCGCGGGTCCACTGGTGTCGCCGAGCCATGGTCCAAGTAGATTCGGTCCATCTCCATCTCTCCGATCAGAACCACATGGCCGCGTTAGCGTCCAGGGCGAGGTCATTGAGGGTGGCGGCTCCGACGATCTTGACGCCGTCCCGCAGCTCAACCTTCTCCCAGCCGAGCATCCGCTTTGAGGCTTCGCACACGTAAACGGGGATTCCCATCTCGACGGTCTTCTGGAGCATCTCGCCCACGCTGGGGAAGTCGCCGAGCTTGATCTTCTCGGCCTCTCCCGGCCGCAACACCTTTAACGCCATCCCGAGGTAGTACACAATAGGTTCAAGGTCCATGGCCTTTGCCGTCTGTGCAAGGACCAGGGGTGAGTACTGCCGCTCGGGCGCATCGCTCGTCTGGACATAGAGGATCGATTTTTCGTTCTTCATCGTTCCGATCTCCTTGGAGGTCTAATCCGCCAATAGTATTATGTACGGGATAACTATAAATACTTTATTGTACTAATTACAATGTAGTAATCATAACAAATCATGTTATTGGAGTGCACGAAATCATGGCCGATGATGCGATCGAACGCGGAGTGAAGCTTCTCAGGGACCATGGATTGAAGGTGACGCCCCAGAGGCTCGTGATCCTTCGATACCTTGAGAAATATCGTAATCACCCTAATGCGGACGAGATCTACAATGCCCTGAAGTCACGGAATCCCTCGCTCTCGAAGACGACCGTCTACAATACACTTGAGACTATGCATAAGCAAAGGCTCGTCGATGTACTGACTATATCTGAGTCCGAACGCAGGTACGACCTTAGACGAGAGTCCCACCATCACTTCATGTGTCAGGAATGCGGGCGGATCCTCGACATAGAGATCGCATGCCCGAACTGTCACCGGATCATAAACGGAGAGCACCGGGTCGACGAGGTCCACGGTTACTTCAAAGGAATCTGCAGCGAGTGCCTGACCAAGGAAGATAAACTATGAGTGAGAGATGGACCATGGAGACCACCGAGATCAAACCGGGCGTGTACTGGGTCGGTGCCATCGACTGGGACGTCAGGAACTTCCACGGGTACCTGACCCAACGGGGGACCACATACAACGCCTACCTCATCATTGATGAGAAGGTCGTGCTGGTTGACACGGTCAAGGCACACCTGGCCGATGAGATGCTCGCGCGTATCCGTGCGATCATCGATCCCGCAAAGATCGACTACATAGTCTCTAATCACGTAGAGATGGATCACTCCGGCTCCATCTCTGCAGTCCTCGAGCACGCTCCGAGCGCGAAGGTCATCACCTCTACCATGGGCGCCAAAGGTCTCAAGCGCCACTACAAGGCGGACTGGGACCTCCAGGTGGTCAAGAGCGGCGACACCCTGTCCATCGGCAAGCGGACACTGGCATTCGTCCACGTCCCCATGGTCCACTGGCCCGACTCCATGGTCACCTACATCCACGAGGACCGTCTCCTGCTCCCCAACGACGGGTTCGGCCAGCATATAGCTTCCTCTGAGCGGTTCGACGACGAGCTCGACTGGGGCATCCTGCGGGAGGAGGCCGCCAAGTACTACGCGAACATAATCCTCCCCTTCGGCGCGAACGTCCAGAAGGCCATGGAGTCTCTTGGCGGCCTCGATATCGACATGATCGCTCCAAGTCATGGCATCATCTGGCGCTCGCATATCCCTGACATCCTGGCAGAGTATCAGAAATGGTCGACCTATGCCACCGAGACATGCGCGGTCATCGTCTACGACTCCATGTGGGGCTCGACCCAGAAGATGGCGCACGCTCTCGGGGACGGGCTGCGCGAGACCGGCGTACATGTCCACCACCACAATCTCAAGCACACCCACATCTCCGATGTGATGACCGACGTCCTCACGGCCCGACTGGTCTGCATCGGCTCACCCACGTTGAACAATGGTATACTCCCGACGGTGGGGGCGTTCCTCACCTATGTAAAGGGCCTCCGCCCTGAGAAACGGTTCGGGTTCGCCTTCGGCTCCTATGGCTGGGGCGGACAGGCCGTCAAGGAGATCGAGACCGTCATGGACGGGCTCAAATGGGAGCGGCCCGAGGACGGGGTTCGTATCACGTACATCCCGGACGAGGATGAGCTCGACGCGGTGCGGGAGACCGGCCGGGCCCTCGGGAAACAAATAAGAGACTGATGTAAGATAATGAAAAGGAGGAATCGACATGGCAGACATAACCGTATACTCAACGCCAACCTGCCCCTATTGCAAGATGGTCAAGGCGTTCCTGAACGAGAAAGGGGTCGAGTTCAAGGACATTGACGTATCGACCGATCGCGATGCGGGCAAGACGATGATCGAGAAGTCCGGCCAGATGGGTGTACCCCAGATCGAGATCAACGACAAGATCATCGTGGGGTTCAACAAGGAAGCGCTAGAGAGGGAACTTGAGAGTGTATGATGTCATCATCGTGGGCGCGGGCCCCGCCGGAATAACCGCGGCTGTGTACGCCGCGCGGAAGAAGATGAGGACGCTGGTCCTCACCAAGAACATCGGCGGGCAGGCGGCCCTCTCGGGAGATGTCGAAAACTACACAGGCTTCCAGTTCATCACCGGAATCGAGCTGGCCCAGAAGTTCGAGGAACATCTCAAGGGCTTCGACATCGAGGTCCGGATCGACGTGGAGGCGTCGTGCATCAATAAGGAGGGCGACCATCTTCTGGTCAATACGCCATCGGGTGATATCTCCGCTCGGAGCGTGATCCTCGCCACAGGAAGACGTCCTCGGAACCTGAACGTACCGGGCGAGCAGGAATACCGCAACCGGGGTGTGACCTGGTGCGCCACATGCGACGCGCCCCTGTTCAGTGGTATGGACGTGGCGGTCATCGGCGGGGGGAACTCCGCCATGGATGCTGCGCTCCAGCTGGACACTATCGCGAACAAGGTCTACCTGGTCAACAGGAACGACGATCTAGCAGGTGACGAGATAATGAAGGAGAAGCTACTGGCCTCCGAGAAGGTCGAGGTTCTCAATCTAGCAGAGACGAACGAGATCATCGGTGATGACTTCGTGACCAATCTCAGAGTGCTCGTGGACGGTGAGGAGCGCCTACTGGTGGTCGGGGGCGTGTTCATCGAGATCGGCTCCGTGCCCGTTAACGCTCCAGCTTGCGAGGCCGAGAAGAACGAGTGGGGCGAGGTCATCGTCAACGAGCGGTGCGAGACGAACGTCCCCGGACTGTTCGCAGCGGGTGATGTCACGGACATACCGGAGAAACAGATAATCGCTGCGGCTGGTCAGGGATGTATCGCACTCCTCTCGGCGTTCAAGTACTTATCAACCCACAAGTTCGAAAATGAAACGAAATGAGACGTGACTGACGATAGAACAGTAACTATTGGAGTGATCAAAATGTTATCGGAAAGGATGCAAGAGGCCTTGAACAAGCAGGTCAACGCGGAGCTCTACTCCTCGTACCTTTACCTCTCCATGGCGGCCTACTTCTCCGCCAAGAACCTGCCAGGATTCGCCAGCTGGATGACCTGTCAGGTACAGGAGGAGATCGTGCATGCTATGAAGATACATCAGCATGTGCTCGGGCGTGGTGGGGGAGCGACCCTTCTACCTATCGAGGGCCCACCCCTCGACTGGGAGTCACCTCGGGCCGTGTTCGAGGCTACCTATGCCCACGAGCAGAAGGTCACGGGGCTCATCAACGGCCTCGTCGACCTTGCACAGGAGGAAAAGGATCATGCAACAGTGAACTTCCTCCAGTGGTTCGTCGCGGAGCAGGTAGAGGAGGAGGAATCCGCTAGTGGGGCGCTCGAGAAGGTAAAGCTCGCAGGGGACGGCGCAGGTCTGTTCATGCTTGATCAGGAGCTCGCTCAGCGGATCTTTACAATCCCCCCCGTCCCTAGTGAATGAATATGATGGAGGAACTGACTATGGCTAACGATGTTGAGATTTGGGATCACATGACAAAGGACCATGCACGGATCATAGGATTCCTTGAGGGGCTGCGCGTGAGCTTCGGCAAGGAGCCCTCGGTGATCAGACAGGCTTTCGAGCGGTTCCGTTGGACACTGGAGAAGCACTTCTTCACAGAGGAACGTGCCATCTTCACCTTCCTCAAGCAGGAGGATGAGACCGGTGGGATGATCAATGACATCCTCCGCGAGCACAGTGAGATCCTGGGGATGCTGGATGCGCTCGGTAAG
>PVBE011049076.1_pt1 | contig 27361 bp, 45 predicted proteins | sample 1631181 | NCBI WGS metagenome assembly PVBE01 (sample SAMN08397723, study PRJNA350692) | Marine metagenome, whole genome shotgun sequencing project. | isolation source: water | place: Pacific Ocean | collected 2012-04
AGTGGGCCATATGCCAACGCTTTGGTATCGCAGCGCATTGTCAGCGCAGCTAGGTTGTAGGTAAGCACAACGGGGAGGGCGAAAGCCCTCCCTTTTTATTTTTTTATCACGGGGGGGGATAATCCCCAACCTGCGACTTGACAATCCGGTCAAGTCTCTATCGCACTGGGAGGTGCAACCATGTATATTGGAGAAGTAGTAGAAGTACATAGTGGCGATGACCACTATGGGTGTGACTGTGGGGACCGCCCGCAGCATACCGATGGTGGTAACTATCATTACGATAGTTACCACTGTGCTGGTCTAGTTGGCACTCAGGGTGAAACCCTGACGAAGACCAGCGCAACATTCGAGTACTGCTCGATGTGTGAGCAGTACACCGAGGCGCCAGTACGCCTTGAAGGCAAGCTGGCGCATAAGGAGAGCGCAATCCGTTTCTGGGTGTGTGAGTGGTGCGCTACGGAGGTGCGCACCACCTCCGCGCACATCGGTACGTCCGGGTAACCAAAACGTACTGTCAGGGGTCGACATAGACCTCAACACCGCCGTTGCTCGTATCTCGGCGGTGTTCATGAAGGGTTCGCCCAGCAATCTCGCTGGGCCCCACGCCATAAGGAGGTATACCTATGGCACTCTTCACCACCCTGCTAGTGGGCCTCGGCCTGCTGGCGCTACGCCACTTCGCGATAATACACATCGTGAAGTACGGCTGCTGTGCTCGGGGCTGCTTCAACGCCCTGCTCTCAGCAAACAATCGCTATGGCATGTGCGATACATGCTATGGGATTGTGTTCGGAGCCGACTGGGAGGCGGATTGGGAGAGGATACAGGCGCTTAGAACTTCTCCCTTCGGACGCTTGAAGGCACGATGCCGACAAGCGTACTACCGCCAACGCCTATACATCCGCCACGGTTAGACCGTTAACTAGGCTGTTGGCAAGCACAACGGGGAGTCCGAAAGGACTCCCCTTTATATTTTTTTATCATGGGATGTATAGGGCACTGACATGCTAATGATAGCATGGTGTCCTTAATCATCGGCGCCAAGGAGGCGCAAAAACAATGCCACACAATGACGAGTGGGACGAGGACCTTGAGGAGAGTCGTGACGACTATCACGGCATCCTTCCCGAGGATAGGAGAGAAATAGACTCCTGCCTCGACGAAGACGAGTAACCAAGACGCATCGCTCGGTAGAGAGAAGGGGACATCGAAAGGTGTCCCCTTTTCTTTTTTTTAAATGGAGTTGTGACTAAGGTAGGGACATCTGTCTCAAACCAAAGCCCTAGGCTAACTCTGGTGGTGTGTTCCTCGAATAGGACCCACCAAAACTGCCGCATAGGAAAAGTCGGTGAACTACGCCGAGCTTACACCTAGTCCCGAATTGCCCTGAGTGATAGGGCCCTGCCGATACGGCGACGGAGACTACCATGTAAGCAGAAGCAAGGAGACCCGACTAGAACTATACGGCGGCCACTGGTTGTAAAGGACAAGGTCAAATATGATAGACCGACAACCCGTGGCAGAACCGCGTTCTAACCTTGGCGGCATGCGTTACGCGTTGCTGGAGAAATTCTTCGGTACAGCGTGGCGTATGTTCTCGATGGACTGTCAGACTCAGGAGAGTGTGGCGGATACGTTGAAAGACCTGGAATCACTTAACGGTCTAACCGTGGCTGGAAAGACAGGCATCAAGTATTACTCTGGTGCAAGTCTGAAAGGCCTCGGCTTGGTAATAGACACTAAAGTGGGTGTCCAGAAACTCTCGAAGCGTATTCGTCGTATCCTGGGACCGCAGTACTTCTGGGAAATCTTCTCGCCAACGGCGGTGCGTATCAATGCAACGTCGGACAGCGAGAGGCTCTGGGACGGCATTTGCCTTGTAGATAAGGCATTTGCTGTGCGAGAGTTGAGCAAACACATCGCGGATGACCGTGGAGAAGGCTTCTACGACGTCCCGAAGTGGCGGCAATGGTATCTGCGCCTGCAGCTCAGGCGAGCCAGAAGGGCCCAATTTACATATCAGGGTCCGGATGGACAGGTCAAGGGTCATTGTCTTCTAGTCAAGGGGCTAAACAAACGGACTGGATATCATATCCAAGTCCCAAGGGTAGCCTTCAAGACGGAAGTCAAGAGCCCGGGCTATGCATATCTTACGCTAGCCCCCGTGAAAACGAGTGCCCTGTATATGAACATCCAGAGTGTGATTAACTTCTCTGAAGTTTTCGCACAGGATACATATCTAGCTTGGCTGCACAATACCTGCCAGGAGTTTCTGGAGAAAATCCGGACTGGTAAGGTGGGCGATGCGCTGAAAGCTGCGCTCAACAAGAGGCTCAGAACCATCTCTGATGATGATGATGGCAACGAACTGCTAGCGAAAGCTGGTCAGTATTGGCTGCTGGACTTCATTATGAGTGGTGGGGGCCTCTGGTTCAAGGGTGTCATCAAGGCCATGGGAGCCGGGTATGTTAAGCACCTCGAGGTGTCTAACGAACGGTTCCGTCTGCCAACCCCAGGTTTCACTGTCTACCTTACGAGTTGGACGGTCTGGGCAGAAGCAGTAGGCCCTAAAGCCCCTAAACCTATCGCAGGCAAGGTTTTGTATGATAAGTCTCGTGCTAGCATCGTGGTGAGTGATAGAGGCCATGTTGAATTGGCTGACTGCTCGTGCGATTACTGCACGACTTGTACGGTACTTGGAGGCGCTGATCAAGATGATGCAATCTCGAACTTCGTCACTAAGTATAACGGCAAGCGGACTGCTTTGTGCTATCGTAGTCCGGCGATACTAGGAGAGTATATGCTCTTCGAAGTATTACCGGCACCACGAAAGCTCGGGCTGAAACCCATGCCGTCTGTCAAGGGACTAAACCTTGACGGACTGCCCCCTCGTATAGATTCAGTTCCGTACGAGATGGACGATCTCGCAGCAGGAGACGACGCATGGATAAACCAGCACATCAGCTGGAGTCTGGGTATCAACAACGCTGCTAAACTGATTCTCCGTAATTCTGGAGCATTGGGTAGTTATGCCAATGTACTAATGGCATTAGCAGCCGTTGACAAAGCCCTACCTCTGATACTTCCCGCCAGCATGGAAGATGTCATCGACGCTACTGTGAAGAATGGTATCGACTTGTCAAGTGTTCACACCTGGTGCCGAGCCCAAGCAAGGTATCTGAAGGGCGAAGCAGGTATACCAGAGGTACTACGTGAGCGGATTGACGTGTTGGCACCACCCGATGTAGAGGAGTATCACGACTACATGCGGATACACTGGCTAGATGAACTCGACCAAGCTATCGCTGATGAGCGAAGTGCCTTTATCAAGGCGCTCAACAGGCTAGCGGAGCTGATCGTTTCCCCTCCAGCCGCAGTTTGGGACTGGGTCGGGAACCTCGCTTCAGGAGGTATCCTCAGAAGGGCATACTCGACTATCATTCGAGATGCTATTCTGAACAAAGGTGCGCCTGACGCAGAGGACTTCGAGTTAGCACGTATAGCATCCGAGAGCGTTCTCCTAAATCTCTCTAAAGAAGAGACGACGGAAACACTCATGGGTGCCATGTGCGGAGTGGCCACAGACTCCAAGCTGTCAGATGCTGTATTGTTTCAGCTAGGAGAGAAACTCTGTGAACACAAAACTCGCGAGTGCGAATGTGAGCAAGGCAGAGCAGCGGGTATGGCGCAAGCAACAATTGCAGCATTGCGTGATGTCGGCTTGCTCAGTGAGCCTCAAATCGTTGACGGAGATATCTTTCAGTACCTCAACGACAGGCCACACCAGCCTGAAGTGATAGATGTGCTGGCTAGCTATGGATGGTTCCTGGAGAAACGCTGGGAAGTTGAGCATTTCTCTGACGTAGAACCATCTGAGAAGCAGCGGCTAAAGGATGATTGGGAGAAGGTGCTCCAGAGTCTTGTGAATAACAAGACTGCAGTCTGGGCTCAGCCAGACTCTGATCAGCCTATGCTGATGGCTTCACTCGCCAATGGTGAGAACATCGAGATCGGATGGCAACGGAACAAGCACACCGATATTTCCGGAGGACTGGTGGTCAAAAGCTATCGTCCGACAGACGGAAGTGGAGACTGCTTCTTGTTGCGATGTATCCGGGAGTAACAAGCTTTACCCGTAGGTTAGAATAAGGTTCTGTCACATACGTTGAAGAAGGGTGCCCTCGCCAAGGGGCACCCTTTTTCTTTTTTATGGCGGGGGGGCACAGGATTGGGGCATCCTGTTTTAAGGGACCTACGGAGTACCTTAACTGCGCTCCGCTATCGCTACGCTAAAAACGAAGGTAACACAGTGTAATAGTGTTATCTATAAGGTCGGTGCAGTACATGTCGTTATACTGTGCCGTGTAGTTTTTGACGGAAGTGGCATTCTTTTTTACCTATCCCTGCGGGGGTGGGGGGGGTGCCACACTATCCGGGGTACCCCCCCCCAGGGGGGGTGGCTCCAAAGGAGGTACCGGCTCATGCCTAAGCCTAACGCCACGAGCGTTACCGCTGATGAGCTGCGTGCCGCCATTTCTGCCGGAAGCTCCACACTAGTGATGTCTGGCTATGTGGACTTTCGGGGGAACCTGACGACCAATAGGTCTGTAGTTTTAGACCCATCGGTCGGCGGCCAGGTAGTTGATGGCCACAAGGGTTCCTATGTAGTGGGATGGGACGTCGCACGTAAGGACATTCGCATGTTCTTGCTCGACGCCATCGGCGAAGCAGTTATTCGCAAAACCACTGCAGCAGAGAAGGCGGAACTACCGCAGCTTACTGCGCGTATGCTCGAACGGCTGACCAACGCGAAAGTGCGTATGGTTAACCGTCCGCCACAGCCTCAAGCAGCGTAGAGGTGTAACCGGTTCGGTGAGACGTCACACTCTCCCGAACCCATTGATGTACAGGGTCCCGTTCACAGAAGGCGGGGAAGGTTTGGTTTCGGTGCCAAACTTTCCTTGCTGCTGGGAGGTGGGAAATAGATAGAGGAAAGGATATTGCCAGAAGTAACGGTTCCCCTTCTCCCATCCCTTAGGGTCTCTTAGGTTCCTTGTATACAAATCCGACAGGAGGTGCTATTCCTAGTACATAACTCCATTACCCGTTGGTGGCGTAGCTGCGTTGTACCAACAACCCGGTTTCGGTGGGTTCCGGGCTGAAAAACTCACCGTAAGTAATGATCTAGAAAAAACTTCTGGGGGGCCCTGTTTGAGGACAAAGTGTCACCCCTCACGCAATAGCCCTTACCGAATGTGTACCCTATAGTGCAGTAGTCGGGGGTTAGTTGTACCCTTATGTTAGCCTATGGTTTCCACGCTCCATATGACTACCCGACTACTGTACTCTAGGGGACATATTATTCTTCTCCCCTTTTATAGGTCAGGGTACTCCACATTATTTATTATAGGAGTACCCTGAACAACTTAGGAGGTAACATCAATGCCATTACGTACTAATGCTTCTGTAGCACAAGCAAGCCATACGGCTAAGAGGACCATGGGGGAACTAAGTACTGAGCTCAAGGCATTAGAGAAGCGGTACTATAGGTTACTAAGCAGAAGGAAGAACCTCAAAGACCCTCGTGATAAGGATATCCTTGAGCTTGAGATAGGGTACGTAAGTAAGCGAATACAGTCATTAGGTATAAGCATAACGGCTAGACGTAATGAGTTATAGCCATTGGTTATGTCTTCTACACGGTTGTTGTCCTAGATACCTTCTACATATAGGCCACATCCAGAGCCATGAGCTATCTAGAGATGACAATCGTGCAGAGGACATACCCTCTCTGGGGAACACGGTATAAATGGGTTTGAATCCCATACGCCTAGAACCGGTGTAAGTAAAGCTTGGCATGTAGCACTTGCCCTATACACTGGCTTCTTATCCACTGGCCAAGTATGCCAGGTGTTCCCCTTCTTTTTTTAGAAAGGTATCATAATCTGTTATCCCGCCGCTATCGCGGCGGAGTTTATGATATTGCAGGGAGATAGGCTATTAGCTCAAAGACATAATCTCAGGAGATACGGATGATAGAACCGCATTATACAAAAACGTATAGAATATCAAGCCCCCCGGCAAACTATACCCCGCGGGGCCGTACAGTTAGTAACCAAATAGAGGAAGCATTAGGTGACCTAATCTGTCGAGAGATGGATAGCGGGTACTCATCAGAAGCAATAATGGGTTTAGTTATTGACGTGATGTCTGCTACTACAACGTCTCATAAGATTAGACACTTTCATAACTATTACACAAAGAAGAAAGGAGATGCGGAATCATCAGACTGGAACACAGTTGAACCTGAGTTGGAATATCAGGTAGCCAAAGATATTGATCCCTTTGAGGAAGTTGGCTCTACTTGGGAGGCAGAGCACTATGACCCACCCTTTTAACTGTAAATGGTGTGGGAGGGAAAGCGACAAGGAAGAATGCGATTTATGTTGGCACAGTAGATTTTCAATTGATAGCAATCTATCTAGGTCATGGCAAATCATAATTGCGCGAACAATATTTCATTACATTAGTAAATATAAAGGAGCCAAAAATGCAAACAGTAATGAAGCAAGGACAGGTAGTAGGGGAATGGCCTGACTTAACTGAAGTACACAATCGAATAGATGTATTCTGGTCAAAGTTTCAAGCATCACAGATACGTAACGTAGCATCTAAGGTACCAACCATGCAGGTTCTTTACAAACTATGTAATAGAGCCATTAAATTGGATGTAATTGATTATTGTTCTTTGGCTTTAGAGAAAGCAGAACATAGGATTCGAAATGCTAATGTATGGCGTCTCAAGGAGCCGGGACAGGAGAAGTCCTTTGTTACTCGACACCCAGATCATATGCAAGCATGTGTGGATAAGGGTTACATCGTAATTGCCTCTGGGATTGATTGGGTAGATTAGGGGTAATTATATGGGAATGGATATACATGGTAAGAATCCAAAGAATATAGGTGGGGAATACTTTAGAAATAACGTATGGTGGTGGCGGCCACTTGCAAACTATGTTTGTGCTATTGCCCCTGATATTACTCAGCACTGTAACCAGTGGCAAAGTAATGACGGTGATGGTTTAAATGAAACTCAATGTAAACAACTTGCTGAAAGGATAAGAGAAGACATTGGGTCTGGTGCTACACTCGCATATGAACAAGCGTATAAAGCTGGTTTGCAACATATGCCAGATGAGTCCTGTGATATATGTGCAGGTACAGGATATAGAAAAGAAACTCCAGATACGGGAGCAGGCGATATCCCCTGTAATGGATGTAGCGAAACAGGAAAAGTAAGCGCATGGGAAACACACTATCCATTTGAATTAAGTAATGTCGAGGAATTCGCAGACTTTCTAACAAACTGTGGTGGATTTGAAATATGGTGATCCAAAGAAAACCACAAAGGAAATAGTTATGATAAATAAATTAGGTGGAATATTCTTAAACTTTCTGATAGTTGCTACTCTTGTATATTTAGTAACCCATTTAATAGGGTGGCTAATACGCAACCATTTATCCTGGTAATCAAATATGAATGAGTATACCGAAGAACCAGATGGAAGCCCAGCGCCAGATATTACTAAGCAGGAAAAGTCATATGAGCTATGGGAAGTAACTAATACTATCGATGCTCTCTTAATTCTGGAGAAGAAGTTAGTTATCGCTGAAACAAAATTACATAAGTTAGATGTCAACAACCTTACTTATGTTCATCTTAGTGAGACATCTCCAGAACTAAAGAATGATGGACAACGTAAAGCTACGCTAAAGAACCTTGAGTGCGATGTAGACTATATAAAATGCCGAGAGCGTATTGCAATGCTAAAGGCTCAAATACGACATGACGAAAGGTTACTCCATCTTCAAATAGGAGCTTAAAAAAAGTTCGTGTTACAATGACCCCAATGGGCCTGCCGAAGGGGTGTCGACCGTACGAGTTGTATGACTCGACGGGAAGTGAGTTCGAATCTCACCAGGTCCACTGGAGGCTGTTATGGATAACGTATTAGTAACGCCAATGCGTAGGCGTTACAAGGGTATTATATTAAAAGCCATACAACAATCAGGGGATGAAATCACATGGACAGACGAGTCGAAACTAGAGGGTTATGGAGCTATTTGGGCTCCTCCAGACAAGCCAATAATGAATTTCTGGCATTCTCTAGATATGCTAATTACTTCCTATAATAGTGTATAATTCATGCACCTTGGGGAGCAACTCAAAGACTTATCTGGCGGGCGGAGCTCCCCACTTGGGCCCTTAATCCCTTATTGGCCCTAGCAGCCAGACCACATATTTTCTTCCCGACGGGAAGGAATCGTACATTATAACGACAGTCATTGACAATTCGTAGATAAAAGTTTATAAATCATATATAAGGAGCTAAAATAAAATGTCTTCACATTGGGTAGTTGTTCATGGTTTTCTGGGTCGCGATCCGGAACTTCATTATTTGGAAAACGGTACACCGGTTTGTAACTTCTCAGTAGCAAGCACACGAAAATGGAAAGCTGAAGATGGAGAAGGTGGAGAAGAAACCACCTGGTTCAAGGTATCTGCTTGGGGCCGCTTAGGCGAAGTCTGTTCTGAATTTCTTGGAAAGGGTCGAGCAGTTCTTATTCGAGGAACACTCAAACCAGACGAGGGTGGCAATCCTCGTGTTTGGTTTAGGGATGATGGAACTCCTGGTGCATCCTTTGAAATAACAGCACAGTCAGTTGACTTCGGTTCAAGGAATGACCACAACGATAATGAATAAAGATGGGATGACTCAGATACAAATTAAATATTTCCTAAAGCGTATTAATGAGGCAGAGATAATAAAGCTAAAAGAATCAACAGACAAAATGCGAGTTCTCTTAGACCGTGCCGAATACAGAGCAAAGGCACTCAAGACGTTGAAGTTACCTCCCTTGAGCGGGACTAAGATAAAGGAAGTAATAACCAAATATGCCGAAGAGAATATCCACTGGAAATATGATTGGGGATCAATACCCATCAATCTATTCCTGGGTGTACAATTCTGTGATAGTACTGATAAAAATTGGGCCGAAGCATCAGATGCTCAACGTCGCGCTATTGCAGAGGCAGAAAAATCAATCAGAGCAGAAGCAACCGCAGTACGTGATAACATAATATTTGCGGGAGCACAGCAAGCAGAAGCAGCACTACAGAACTTTATTACATGGACACACGATTAAATATGAAGGCACAGCAGTTGGCTAGTGCCCTAGAACTATTCAGGTGACAAAGAATGAACGAGCAGTTTTAGTAAACGAAGAACGGTCAGCTGGACGTAACCTTCGATGGGACCGAGGTAGCTTTTGCTACAGAGAGGAAACTCGTCACTGGAAACCCCAGAATACAAACAATGCAAATAGGAAAGAAGATAAAGAAAATTGAATATCCGACAAGAAAACCTATCCCCGTTGAATTACCAAAGAAAACCCCCGCCAAGAAACCTGTAGAAGTACCCGAACCGGTACGAGTTAATGACAATTGAAAATGTTGTGGGTCTTAAGATTATTCGATGGAACCAAGTAGCAAATGGTTTTGGGAGTCCACGATACCCAAGCTTTATGTGGGGTCAACAACGGTGGGTAGAAGCAACATGTCAAAGTTGCCACAAAGATAATATACCAGGTGATTGCTGTACGTGTGGTATTTATGCTACGGTTGACCATGAGTTACTAATGCATTATCACAAAGATGATGCAGTAGCTCTATTGGTAGAGGCGTGTGGAAAAACATGGATACATACCAAAGGTTTTCGGGCAAAAGAGGCAGAGGTAATTGGTATAGTAAATTACGACAATGTCTTTAAACAACTAGAGCCTGGTAAACCCATCAATACTGAGCAGTTGCCTATGCTAAATGCTACACATTATTACAATGTGCCTCTTGTATCTATAGATGTGGCATATGAAATGGCGCGTATTACATTTGAAAGAGAAGGAGTACTATGTCAGTTGAAAAAAAGCAAATTGCCCACGACAGAGGTTGTGGAATAAGAAAAGCGGGTATGATTTATCACGTAGTAGATGAGGATACTATTGGGAATAGTGGGTCAGCATGGGCATTCGCTGTTGACCCTCCTATTCCTATGATAAACCCAGAGGGTATGGGGATATCGGCACAGGGTATTTCGGTACTTCCCCGATGTAATATGCTGGGTATTCAAGAGATAGATGATGCAGGTGTACCCATTTTTGATGCTTGGGATTGGGTGGGCTATAACGGTTATCCCAATGCCGCTGACTTTCTTATGGAGGTCGAGGCAATGGGAGTAAGTAGATTGTTCCCTAAAACAACTGGTTTCAATAAGCTAACGGCAGCCAGTTATCATATCCTTGTACATCCAAGAGCCATTATCAATGAAGCCAGTAAGATACATCAGCGACGGCTAAGTTGGGAAGGTCACCTACGGTGTCCCCAGTCTCACGATATTCATATTACACCTATGAAGGACGAAGAAAGTACCTGCGCAAGCATGTGGGTGGAATGCGTTGAGGGTGCAACACGATTTACTAAACATACTCGTATGGGGAGGAGAGAGATGCCTAGTTTTAGTTATCTATGTGGCACAGCTCCACAAAAGCCTAAAATTAGTTTCGGCCCTGGAATATTCATGCGATTTCCGCTACGGCACTTTGAAATAGTAGTAGATACAGAAATGGGCACACATGAAAAGGCTCTTGAGATGTTAGGAAAATTAGGTAGTGGAATGACAGATAAATATAGAATGGTAAATTACTAATGGATCAATTGAATTTAATACCCGCAAAAGAATATACTCGTGGAACTACATGGATAGAATTAGCGAGCTTACCCGATAATGAGTTACTTATTGGACCAGAGCCCACTAAAGCGTTTATAAATGACATTTCTATTAGAGGATTACTTAATCCTATTGTAATAAGTATCCCAGAGACAGCACATTCAACTCCAAATGAAGCTGGGGTTCTTGATGCCGCAGACGACCCCCCATATATTGTAGATGGGAAACGTAGAATTAAAGCAGCTCGGGAGTTGGGCTTAGATAAAATCTATGCAGAAGTAGTTACTGGTATGCAGCCTATCGATGAACTTGGTTGGTCATCTGCTCTAAATTCTCAGCGACACTCTAATCCTGCAGCCGATGCGTTAAACATCAAGAAGTTATTGGAAGATAATCATACTGAGACACAGATTGCTCATATCTTAGGTTTACCAGTACAAACCATTCGTAAAAGAATGAAACTACTGGGTCTTGAACCAGAGCTTATGAATGCCTTACTTGACGGTCAAATGACCACCAGTACAGCAGAATCTATTGCCAAACTAGGCGTAAAAGCTAGGTTGCCTCTTATTGCAAAGGCTATAGAGGGAGAAACAATCTCAGGTGCCGACGTAAAAGAGGTCAAAAATTCCCAAATCAAGCAGATGATGGCAACTTTACCTGCTATTGATACAGAATTCAGCAATAATCTATTGGGGAAGAAAGTTGATGATGTTGCCAGTACGGCAACAACCCCAGAAAACGAAACTGGCAAAACTTGGTCACAAGTTAAGTATATCGGTGTTAAAAATATTCCTTTGGGAGATCTACAAGAAGACCCACACCTATCACAAAACTTCAACCAAATGTTCAACCAAATGAATCCCGGAGACACTACTACTACTCCGATATTCAATGAACGAGAGGAGCTAGAGCAATGGTTCGGTTATGAAGACTTTAAGGTACATGGATATAGAACTTTTGAGCTCCGTATAAGGCCGTTACACATCAATACAGGTATAAAAGCACACCTAAAGGAGCCAGAAAAAGCATGACAATACCAACACACGCATTTAGTTTAGCTGGAAGTATGACACCATATCTTTTGACAGAAGTATCCTTTGACCTAGATGGTCATGCGAAAGTTAAAGGCGTAGTTGACGGAGAATTACATTCTGTAAAATGTCGAGCACTACGCCTTGCTATGGAAGACCACGGTATTCATTATGTAGATAGTCACATTATTCAAATGCGTCCAATAATAGTGGAAGGCATTGAACCTGAAGAGATGGCTCCACGAGTACACATTCAGATTCTAGACTTCTCACATAAAAGACGTAACAGAAATTATGGATTCTCTATAGATGTTGAATCAACGGCATTAATGTCACTTCTAACAATGGCTTATACATCCAAGAATATAGACCCGGGTTTACTGGGACCCAATAAGGAGGAACTAAATTAATGACCGGTAATTTGGATGTATGCTTTGATTTCTATATTCTAGATGCCATTAGGCATAATTCTACAACTTCAAGCATAGCGGGAGAAGCAAAACATCGGTTAATCACTACAGCCATTCCTCTAGCTCATTGTATGTACGACTACCTGTTCATGATTTGTATGGGAGAAGGGCGTCATGCCCGTCAACATGCAGAGGGTACACACTATGCAGAATTGCCTAGTAGTAATAACAGGAGTGCAATATACAAGAAATCCAAAGGCTTTAACCCAAAAGAAAATCTATCCATACTTAGAACTTTATTCTCAGATCAAGATTGGGAGAGTTCTTATGGCGGTAAGAAATGGGCTGAATTAGCAAGCTTCGCCAGTCGTTACGAGAACCTTAGCCCTATTATATATATTGACCACCTTATTGACCTAGAGCATAATGGTGGAAATATCTTTAATAAAACTAGCGTGCGGCATTATATGAATTTCCAGGTCAACTGGACACACAGTGAGCTTGGCTTCAAGAATTTCTTGGATTGGAAATTTCATAGCTCCGATATACTTGTAGATATGTTAATCCATCGCGATAAGAGGCCCAGCAGCATGTGTATTCACACTGCTCGCCTCTTGTTAGCGTATTGGGAAAGCGTAGGGGTAGGGGGACTTGTACCTTCTTGTTATAAATTCGAGCCAACGTCAAACAACAATTTGTACCGAAAAATAAAATTACGTAGTCTATTTGAATATATGCCTATCGAATGGGGGGATAAGGTCTTAAGTGATGTTCAAACATTTACAAACAATTATGAGGCAGAAAATGACGAAGAGGCGAAAGAAACAGCAAAAGACAAATACGAGGCGTGGAAGAAGCTCAATGAAAACTTCCAAGCCCATGTCATACATCTCGAAGCAACAAACCTCTTGGCGTAACAAGAAAAAAGTAAAGAAGGAAAAAATGACATCTGTATCAACAAGTTCCTATCCAACACCAGCTAAAATTAGTTCGGGGACGACAATTACACCTGAATATCATACCGTTTCTGCGTGTCATGTGGGAAATGTATCGGTAGCCCAAATAGGCAAAGGTTCTCTATTAGCAGGAGGATGGTCACGAAAAGCATCAGCAAGAGACGTAGCAGTTATTGACCTAACTGCTACTCAGTATTCTAGAAACGGTCTTGGTCTAGTACAAGGAGAGAATAATCCAGCATCTATTGCTTTTAAAAATACTATTGATAATGCTGCGGAGACACCGTTACCCTGGCTATCCTTACAAATCCAAGACTTTAATGTTCCTTACTTCGAAGATAAGATATGGCAAATCCTGGCGAAAGAAGTGGCTGCACTTACCGAAAAAGGTACTGATGTATTGGTAGCCTGTACCGGTGGGCATGGACGAACAGGGCTAGCTGTGTCAATTTTACTAGGTTTACTGATACCAGATATAGTAATGCCAAACCCTATAGAGTGGCTTCGTAAAAATTATTGTACCAAAGTCGTAGAGACATGGGAACAACATAAATACGTACACTCTATATTAGGCATAGATGAACCAGAGGACAACGATTATATTGCAACAGCTACCAGCTCATATACATATGGTTACGGAGCTTATGAGTCTAACTTTTTCGACGGATATGGTGATGACTACGGTCAAACTAAGCTTTGGAAAAAAACTAATGAAATTGATGGCATTAGTCTGGAAGACTTAGCAGAATTATTGCGTGATTCGGGTTATTGGTATGAATATGATCCTAATGCAGACGCGCGTCATCAACTGGCAATAAAATTTCGTCATACTGGCGTAATGCATTATGTTGATAACTGTACTCACGAAGACGAAATAATACTCTTTTCAGGAGAAATGGTTGGTTTAGATGACTTGGAGTGGCAGGGAAAAATAATAGGCGATGATGACAAATACTCTTGGGAGTGAGTTCAAATGATTTATGAATTCGGTGATTGCGAAGACCCCTTGACGGTAGGTGGAAAGGGAGCCTCGCTCTCTCGTATGAAAAATCTAAGATTACCTGTACCAGAAGGATTTACTGTTTCAACAGACGCGTGGCAGGCACATAATACTAAGGAAATAACCTTTACTAAATTAATGAACCAAGTAAAGAAAGCCATAGATCGTTTTATTCCAGGCTTTGGAGAGGGAACACTTATATCAGTACGCTCAGGTGCTCCAGTATCAATGCCAGGTATGATGGATACAATACTAAATATTGGTATTGATCTATCTAATAAAGAAATGTCTCATGATTCTGCCTTGAGGGCAGTTGACTTTCTAAGATCTTATGCTCGAGTTACGAATACGGAGATAACTGCTGGAGCATACGAGGAAGCGATAGATAAATTTATAGATGATATTGCTCGCATAGATAACGTATTATGGGTCAAAGACCTAAATGTCGAAAGATTGCGAATGATAATTAGATTAATAGCTCGCAAGATTCGTGAGTCTGGTGTAGTAGTGCCTCGTAAACCCAGCACACAGCTTCGGCACTCTATGGCTCTAGTATTAGCTAGTTGGTCTAATGAACGGGCTAAACTCTATAGAGAGCAAAAGGGCATCCCCCATGATATGGGAACTGCCGTCAATATCCAAAGAATGGTGTTTGGACAACAAGGAGGCGCGGGAGTATATCTCACTCGTAGTCCTGAAACAGGCATAAAAAAACCAATGGTAGATTGGTTACCAAATGCCCAAGGCTCTGAAGTTGTAGATGGCGTCTCTCTGGTCAAAGGCTATCCTGAACTCAAACAAAAGTATCCCTTTTGTGCATTACAACTTGAGGGGGCAGCTAAAATCCTAGAGAGGAATGGGCGCGATGCTCAGGATATTGAGTTCACTATTGAAAATGGTAATTTATGGCTATTGCAATGCCGCTCTATAAAACGTACCTCTCAGGCAACATCTAGAATAGCAGTAGAACTACTGAGAGCAGGCATTATTACCGAGGAAGATATCATTAGAATTCCCCTGCCTCCTACTACTACGGAAACAACAGTAATAACTACAGGCAAAGAGCTTATCGGCAGGGCTACTCCAGTAATAAAAAGAGCTGTGCGCGGCAAACTCTATATTATAAAAAATAATATTACTAAACCAGAAGAAACCATACTATTTAGACCGATTACTACCCCGGCAGACTTAGACGTAATGCTACAATGCAAAGCAATTGTTACAACATTAGGTGGACCAACGTGCCATGCGGCACTAGTAAGTCGCGAACTCAATATACCCACCTATGTATCTGCTTCTGGAAGCATGAAGGGCTCTTATTACTATGGTGATAAACACAAAGTTGTAGAGGGCTCTGATATTACTATTACAGAGAATGGTGAAATCTATAGAGGCCTACTCACAATAAATTCGAAAACACGTAGTGACAAGTGGAGAGATGAGATGTCCAAAATTCAACAGGAGGCCTGGCAACAATCAAACTGAGCATATGATGCTGAGTTGACAAGAATACAATGAAACTTCTACTATTTTTAATTGGATGGTTATACGCTTTATTCGTACATAGAAAAACAGAAGAGAAATATACAGGACGGCTAAAAGATTATGGAAAAGGAATACACAAAGAATGAAATAAATCAGATGCAAGAACGATGCGCTGCGTATGAATATGGCTCTCTTGATGTAAGCGATATCTATGATATGCTAATAGAGGGACACAGAGGATGGAAGAGAAAAACAAAAAAAGAAGTAGTAGAATATTATAAAAGACATAGGCTTAATACATGGGGACAAAACAGACAAAGACAGTAACCCTAACATCAATTGCCAAGAAAGCAGGCGTATCCCGTTCCATTGCCTCTAGAGCAATACATAACCAAAGCAGACTTTCTGGTAAATATAAGACAAAAGTATTCAAGGTAATGAAGGAGCTGGGTTACAAAATAATAGAAGATTCCAATACAGGTCAAACCTTAGCACTTGATAAATACGGAAAAGTATTCAAGCCCCAAAAAGGCTTTCAGGGGAAAAAGGTAGTTCAAAACCCCGAGGAAACAAAGGCCTATGAAGACGCAACATTTAAAGATATAGATGAGCCATGCCCTGAATGTGGTCATACTCAAATAGAATTTATAAGAGGAGATGGCCGCACTCGTTACTGGTGTAACAATATATACTGTTTCTATATCAAGCCTATATTTCCTGGAGAGAAGCGAGGACTTGAGGGAGAATAACCATGTATACATTTTTGAAAAGACTAGTCCACACCTGGCCGTTTAATAAAAAACTACGGACATGGACTGGGAAAAAAATGACCTATAGGATAGGTCCAATATGGATTGAATTCGCTTTACCAGAGGGAAAAGTGAGTCTTGCATTCGGTCTTAGAGAAGAATCGTCATGGAGATGGACTAGGTATTATGAGCATCCTAAAGTACAGACCGGTGAATATGACTGGAGATTAGATTGGTAGAATAAATATTTACTTATAAAATAGATATTTACACCATAAAAATTATGAATAAATCATACAGGGTAGTCCTAGCGGCTGCATTAGCTGCGGGTTTTATTACCTTTGTAATACTATATTACATTGGTATAGCCAATAAGCAACCAATACAACCAGAAATAATCGAAAAGCCAAGGATATCAGGCACATTAGTAGAGGCGCAAATCCCTGCCCAGACACTAGATGAACAACAACTCATTCAAATCCTACCAGGTAGTCGAGTTATTATATGGGATAAACCATACGTACCAACAGAGGAGATGGTTCCGAAACAAGAACCAACTGCACCACCTATATTACGAGCACGACTCTCGCACTATTGGCCTGAATGGGGACCACCTAATTGCCATGCGGCAAATTGGACCGGTGAAAAATGTACAGCGCTGTTAACTGACGGAAAACAATGGCAACATTGGACTTACTGGGCAGGTAGAGGCACCGCATGTCCAAGAGAATTCAAGCGCGGGACAGTCTTCCGCATACCAGAATTCGGAGATTATATCTGTATAGATAGGGGTGGAGCTATTAATAAATTAGAGGATGGAACCTTCTTCCTGGATTTACTAACTGCTACGCAGCCATATGTCCCCGGCGGAGAAGTGGTTAGAGATCAATATAGTCCACGCGGTTCGTTTGTTGTAGCAGTAACAATAATTGAAAATTAGAGGAGATAAACATAAAATTTAAGGGAAGTGTGATGCAACAATTAATTAAAGGTATCGAAGAAATGTCTGCTTGCTGTAGTGCAGGTGTTTGGGAGTATAACGCCACTGGTTTACCAAAAGAGACATCCCCATTTAGTCGTTGTAATAATTGTGGCGAGATGAGTGAGGTAATATTTTTGTCCCCAATGGGAAAGGAGATAAAATATCATGATGCATACGAAGAAATACCAAGAGACCGAAACCGATAACGAAGAAGCAACAAATAAGTCTAGCCTAGCCAAATATGTTGCTAGCTACATTCGTGAGGAATCTGAAACCGGCACATTCGAAATAATTGATAAGTATGATAACCTAATCGAAGTAATAACTAATGCAATCAATACCTACAAAGGAGATGCGCAATGATTGGGGCCCATGACGAAAGTATGCTAACCGCACTAGAGGGTTGTATCGCGGCATGGGACGACGATGATTATAAGTATGAAGTAGATAGACTAATGCCAATAGGCGATGCAATAGAACACGCGCGCGAAGTAGTACAAAATATAAAAAGAACAACTAAGCTACCAGAACTCGAGGACTACCATGAATTATAATACAGATTGGTTACTTGGTCAGATTGATAGAGGGTTCGACGACGGACTTTTCTTTTCTGCAAACGAGGGAGACCCTCTCGCCAAATATATTATTAGTGAGCTAACTGATGTACTGGAAAACATTGATACACCAGATAGATTGGTGCGAAGTGCAATTAGAGTACTAGAAACTGCAGGAGAAAGTATTGGGACTTTATTGCAAGTACTTTATAAAATGCAGACAGAACCAGAGTAACACTACTCTTCCGCTACATCTACCACTTCACTAACTTCAATGGGGGTAACATCAATCAGGTCATGCTTTTTACTCCTTACCGTTACTTTTGCATCACCAACTTGTACTATAACAGTCTCTGGTCCCTGTAACCATGCTGGTTTCTTTGCTAGATAGTCTTCCGCATCCGTATCGTCAGGAGGAGATACTTCAGTAACAACCTTATCGTGTAACTCAAGGTACAAATCGATGAAAGCTTTACGATCCTTTGGTTTAATATTTTCTCCCACCGCATACTTTAGTATTTGGTCAACAACCTTGGGGTATGCACCAACAACCTGAGAAGCAACTGCATCACGCTGTTCCGATACTACTCCACGCAATACAGGAATAACATCTTTAGCATAACGTTCATAAGTACGCTTAGAAATACCCAGGGTATCACAAGCCTCTTGGAGACACATACCATCCATAAGCTTACCAAAAACATTGATAACCTGAGCCTCTCTAGTAACTAAATGAAGAGACATGTCCTTTTCGGTCATATGATAATTGTATCATAACTAAAGGGTCTGGTATAATAATAAAAATCAACAGTCAAAACCATAAAAATATGAATGAAGCCAAATTTGTAACTGAACTAGGCAGCATGCTTAAGTCCCACGGCTGCCTGTGGCATAAATTTCGAGACAGACAGAAGTGTCAATACTGCGGCAAACTAGTATATAAAACCGACAATCTACCCTATGATGGGCAGGCCATATTTTACGGGCGAGCCATACCTATTGAAGCAAAATATGCACGCAAATCTTTTGCATTAAATGAAATACGCCCTAATCAACGTCAAGGAATGAGTGAATGGGTGAAGGCGCAAGCATCCCCTGCTTGGTTAGCGTTATGTATGGGTCATAAACGCGTCAATGTAAATAGCGACTTACGGCGAAAGGCCTGGCTCATACCCTGGTCTGCTTGGCTTATGGTTGAAAAGAAACTTATTAATAATGATTTAAGAAGTCTTGCATATTCAGCAGAATTTCGTTTAAGAAAGGATGTCAAATGGGCTAATGCATTACGGCTCCTATTTGACTATGAACTAAAGTGGCATAAGTGGGATACGGGAAAAAGTAACTGGTCTATCCCTCTACACCACGTATTCAACGAACACTACGGAGATGTTCATTACTAGGAAGAAAAGAATGAATTCACAAGAACAACCTTCACCACAACTTTGGGCCGCCAACATCGAAGATGAACAGGCAGGCGAATCCCTGGGTCTAAATGTAGAGGCCGTACAACATTTTGTACTAAAAGAAGATAAGGGAGATGCGGCAGCCATTAGTGAGCGTGGTCAATCTGTTGTCAAATTGGAGACACTCAAAGTATTATCACGAGTTGGTGATGTAGCTGACAATGAATTCATTCGCCGTGCTGATGATTTTATGGAGAATGGGCATAATATCTCCTATGAAATTGAAACTGTTAGTGAGCTAATAGATATAGCATTACCAGATAGCGCCTCGCCCACAATGCGTAGTTACTACAATACATATGCAGGGTCTATTCTGCCCTATATGAAGAATGAACAAATCCCCGGCGCACATTTATTAATACGTAATGGTAAGCTGACTCATAAAGCTAAGGCTGCCATTCCACAGCTAATGGATATCATTCATGGAATAGATGTAGAGGATGCCGAAGACGCTAAAGCAAAGTTTGAAAATGTAATCGGTGTTATAATAGACCCTAGCTCCAGCGAAGAAGAAATCAGAGCGCTCAATCAACGAACAAAACGCTTCCCGCCATTCGAAGTCTTCGAATTTGTGCAGGGTCAGGATAGTGTCTTATTAATAAAAGCCGATTCACAAACACGTAACTACATTCAAAATAGACTAGGCGGCAAGGCCGATTGGCACCTTGGTCATGCATGGCCATCAAGTCCAAGCAAAATATAGTCCTCCTAGGGCACATATAAATACATAGCTGTACTAATAAGGGATGTCTTTTGCATTTGGAGGACGAGGTGAACTGGATAGCGAGAACCTTTGATGAAGATAACCGATTACTAGATTATAAGATAGTTAAAGCAGATACAGAAAAAAGCGCAAAGCAAAGGGTGGATGACTGGGTCAAAGAACTCCAGCCTGGAGTTGAAAGCTGGTTTATTTCCCCAATAAATATCGAGTTCAGCGCGACCAAAGGTCGGATAGATCACCGCAATTCTTGACGTGGTCAATCATCCATGCTATACTTATCTGAGCGCGACACTTGTAAGCAAATATCTCTGGATATCTTTCCTCCCATCGTCCTGCGATGGCCTTCCACCGCTTACTGTCGACTTCCGAGATATCCAGAGACCTTTGCTACTTGTGTTAAACGCAGTTAGTACTATAGGAAGAAGGAGTTTATTATGGACCAACAGAACGCCCCCCCTTCCGCCATGATTCTCGAAGTACCCGCAACATATATTGGCAAGAAAGCCCGGAATTTCAAGGGCTGGTGCCAGGAATGTATGTCGGTGATTGTCCCCCAATCAGCAGATGCATGCCCCGGTTGTGACACTCCTGTTGTCTGGAAAAACAGCAACGTAAATGATAAGAAACAGGAGCGGAGAGAAAATGCAGAGTTTGACAGAGGGATAAAAAAAAAGAGGGTTTCGAGGCGCTACGGGAGAACAGCGACGTTCGTCCTGGAGTTGGCCCGGTCGACTTGGCCGAGCCCCAGTGAAGTCAACTTCAGAGAATTTAAAAACGTAAGCGAAGCCAAACGTATTGAATCCAGTGCTAAGGTCTATGGCGAAGACGCCATAAGAGAATTAGTACGGAGTTATGTTTCCAATGGAGAGAAAGGACGTGGCATTATTGCTCATCTAATGCGCGCAATTGATGGTGGTTTCATCGAGGGAGGTAAACAGACTAAGCCAACCGAAGTAATTGAAGGAACGAAGCCAATGGGGGGTAGAGATATATGGAAAGGTATATAAGGTATATAGATGGCAGAATATCAGAAGAAGGAAAAGTTCAACCCACGAAAGGCGTTTTATTGGCCTGACGAAGCATCAAGCTTAACAGTACAACACATAAAGAAAACAGCAGAAGACGATGATGCCCGAAAAGGCATTTCGCTCGGCATTGAGGGAGTGGATGAATATGTAACACCTTTAATGCCAGGTCAAGTTATGTCAATCGTAGCAAGACCACAGAACTATAAGTCTGGCCTGTTAGAGTGGGTAGCCATGCAAGCAGGCAGAAGAGTAGGCGCTCAATCAGCAGGGAAAGAGAAAAAAGGGTTTACGGAGGCAATCATGTTTGTCTCCACAGAAAATTTACTAGAAGATATCGTTGTTGGCGATATAGCTAGAATAACTTCACAAGACCCAGCCAAATTAGCTAACGGAGAAGTGGCAAACATGGGGGCAGTCGTAGAGGCAGCGATGCAGCTGGCAACTATCCCCATCTTCAGGGTATGTAATGCCATCCGAGCAGTAGACCGCTATCAGCCTCTACACCTAACAAATATCCATCATGTAATGCAGTATATGGTGAAACAAGGTATTGATATCCGTGGCATTGTACTTGACTACTTACAGGCATTACCTTTAGATACAGCACATCGAAGCACTGGCGCTATGCATCAAAGACGACTTCAGGTACGTGATGACATTTACAGACTAAGAGATATGGCATCAGAATTCACCTGTCCTATTTGGGTGGGTGTACAAGCAAAGAGAGACCTAAACTTCGTAAAAGACTGGTATGTAGCAGATATGCGCGACGCCGAAGAGACATCAGCAATTGAGCAACGAAGCAATCGCATGATTAATCTTTGGCTACCTAAGACACGCGTACCCCCAGGAACCCAAATAGAACCACCTCATGGCCGCGTTGCAATCAATGTGGCGGAGAACACTATCGTACTGAAGGTAACTAAGCAACAGGGTCGCTTACCGAGTGGTAAAACATTTGTGGGTGAAATTGAATATACAACTGGTGAAATCTTCAATGTGAGAGAAATGTGATGGCAAAGCGTATAAATCTCCCATCTATATTTTCAGAATACGCAACCCAAGTAGACTTTGTATACAGACGTGGTGACGCAGAATACTCAAGTTCATGTCCTAATTGTGGAACACGAGGGCACGACTTTAGCAAGAAGAGCGATGAGCCTGACCGCTGTCGATGGTTTATAGATGGTAGACCCAGAGGATGGTGCCGTAATTGCAGAGAGATGTTCTGGCCTGGTAAGAGCTTCGGTATCAAGGTCTCCAAGCAACAAATCCATGACTGGAAGAAAGGCCTTGAAATCCAAGAAGAAGCAAAGATCGCAAAACATCTCAAGGCATTACAGAAAATCAACAACGCTCATCCATGGGTTCAGTGGCACGAACAGATGACCTCTACTCAAGCTACATACTGGAGAACAGCAGGAATACCTAAAGAATGGCAACACTTCTGGACTCTAGGATACCGCGACAACTATCTTCTGCATGGTAATACATTGCCTGCATATACCATTCCTAACTATGCGCCCTGGCAAAATGGTAAAGAGAAAGGCGTACTAAATATCCAATACCGCCTTGTAAATCCACCGCCAGACGTAGGTAAATACAGGTACGAGAAGGGCCTACAACACAACCTGTACTACACACGCCCTGATTGGGACCGTGGCGATAGGCCTGTGGTCATTTTAGAGGGTGCTAAGAAGGCAATGGTTCTAAGAGTAAATATCCCAGATGAAAACCTAGACTTTATTGCTGTTCCAAGCAAACATGTTGCTGACAAACTACTGGCCGAGATAAAGAAAACATACACCAACGATATCTATTGGGCTCTAGACCCGGATGCATTCGATGAAGCTGATAAATATGCTCAAGAATGTCCAGGCAGTAGGGTGGTTAAATTCCCCGATAAGGCAGATGATATGCTCACCGAATTAATGATAGACCCACAGCTAATAGTGAACCAAATTAGATATGCAGAAAAGGTATAGGGTGGCACACTAACGCGCCGGCCCATGACAAAACCGTTACAGTCACAAACTCCTGCGGAGACTGCATGGGTATGCCGAAACTGGCAAGCGTACTGGAGCCAACAGGTGGACGACTTCCTCGCCAGCCAACACGAGGGCGGAACCACAACCTGCTGTGTCACACGCAAAGGCAAAACTAGTGTTGGCAAAGCTGACAAACTAAAGGAGAGCTGGCATGCGGCCATTCAAAAGCTACGAGATAAAGCGGGATGAGTGGGACAGGGGGCGACGGTGGGCGGTGTGCACCACGCCTAAGGCGAGTAAGGTCGTCCACGAGAACGACGACTATCTGTTCTTCTGGACACGCGCAGAGGCGCGAGATTGGATTGCTGATTACAAATCACGGATAACGGCATCGATTGAAAGCCGTAACCAATGTCTTCCGGCACCGAAGCAGAGCGGTTTCCCCACTTCAAGCCCTGCGAAGAAAGGAGATACAACATGACCAAAGCAAAGGTGAATAGGCGTATGAACAGGGAACACGAGTACGAGAGCTTGCTCAACCGTGTATTACGGATATGCTCAGACAACGAGCGAGTAGACTGGGACGCAGCAGATGCCAGCGCGGAGTTCAAGGCCATACGCAACGAAATTGCGTGGGGCTTGTACGAGATAGGCAAGGGAGACGGCGACAAGCCGCCCCCCACCAAAGGAGAATAACTGATGGGCATGTTCAACCGGGTACTGGCTGCTCTGTTGTGTGCTGAGGCAGATTTACAGGGGATACTGCCTGACTATGACCCTGACGGCACACACCCTGCCCATAAGACTCTCCGTGACCTGAAGAAAGCCATAGACATTATGGAAGACGCAGGTTTTGAAAGCGACCACGGAGAGCAAGCATATTGGGAAGACGAGAACCAGTTAGTAGAGGAGACCAATACAGGATGAGAAACGCAACATCGGTAGACAGACTTACGTGGATATTCCTAGGTTTTGCAGCACTATACCTAGGTGGCCACCTGATACACGCAATCATCAAATGAAAATGAATCTCGATGACTATATTGAGCTAGTAGAGTGCTATAAGAAAGTTGCCTTAACTGGCCCACCAAAATCTGGTAAGACAACACTGGCCAATGAAATTAAAGATCGTCCTATAGTACATACCGATGACTATATGCATCTTTCCTGGAAAGACCAAGCTCTTGTACCATGTGCAGAAACAGCCAAGCTAGATACATTTCTTATTGAAGGCATACAGGTTCCTCGAATTCTTAGAAAGGGACTAGAAATTCAAATTGTAATCTGTCTTGGTGAAAGCATTGAGCCACTTAACACAAGGCAAATAGGTGTAGGAAAATCTGTTCGTACTGTTCTTACTGAATGGTCTCGTTCCTCATTAGGAGAGAGTGTCCCCATAGTTTATCTGAAGCAGGCAATTTCCATTCCCTCCCTATGAAAGGTGAGCACTTACTAGATGCCAGGCCCCACCAATACGACAATACAGGTACGGAAACTTCTAACCACGTAAAGGAGAATAACATGACCAAGACAACAACTACGTTCCCGTTCGCGTGTACTTACGGATGCGACAACTGCCGTCCCCTTGACGTAACAACAGAGCTTTATGTTGGGGGGTTGTACGTCCGCGCTGATGGATACAGCGACTGCTGCTCTCAAGATGGGTATGGACAGCAAGTGGTAATCGAAAACAGGCATGGTGTACCGCACGTAATCATATGGGCGGACATCAACGACGAAGACCCCACACATATCGTATCTCTGGCAGGTGCAGCAGAGAGCGAGAGGAGAGTAACATGACTACCACGCTAACTAGCACTATCAGAGAGTGGGTCGCTGCAGGCTGTGGCCCTACCACACTATATCAGGACGAGGACAGCCGCTATTACACGTCAGCCCACCCCGGTGGTCTAGGCGGCCATCACGTAACAGAACTAACGGATGACAACTGGGGGGAGTTCACCCCCACCACCACCGAGGATGCTGACTGGATCGTCGGCCAATTGGTTAGTACCTCAAATTTGGAACACAGTAAAGACTATGTCTACGCTAAGGAGCAAGTAACATCATGATTACTATCAAGAAAGACTCGCCCGAGGAGAACCTCTTCATTGGCCTCTTGAAACAGTCTGGAGGAGCATTTTCTCTTGTACTAGGTAATACAACCGATATAGAAACCTTCAAACAAGAAATTGAAGAAGAGCATGGGGGGGAGTGTGTTATCGCTAATGATCTGATAGAGGCGATAAACGAAACCCACGTTACTACTGCGCTCAAATTAGATGGAGTAACCACCCTCCACGACAATAAGGACAACGGTACTATTCACTAATGGGAAAATTTACTACTGATATAAGTTCCGCAACAACAAGTCCATTTGACTACGAGTATAGAGATTTTGTGGCTAAACTATACCGTAATGCAGATGACCCCGTCCTACTTGCACTAGGACTGGCCTCTGAAGCTGGTGAAGTAGCCGGCCTTATGGAGAAAATTGCCAACCAAGGCCACACACCAGATATACCTAAACTTGTAAAGGAGCTAGGAGACGTAGAGTTTTACCTTAATGCTCTTTATGCATTCCTTGATACCACCGGTACCCATATTCGCAGAGAGAACATGGTGAAGCTTAGGAAGCGTTATCCCACCGGCGAATTTAACGTAAAAGACAGCGTTGCAAGAAAGGACAAAAAGAAACAGGTCAAAAAAAAGACCAAGAAAAAAACACCTCGTTAAAAAGTGAACGCACTAAAAAATCCTTACTCGCTAAAAAGTTGTCTGCTACACTACTTAAATGCAAGCGATTGATGAACATCTATTAAAGTACCGCCGAGCAATACATAATAGTTTCTTTAGGCTTACAGAAATATTACGGTGGAGCGAAGGGGACGAGATAGAAAAGCTATTAGCGGAAATATTGCAGCAGATTCATGTAGCCTATTCGGCAAAAGATGAAGAATTACTTAATTGCATTCTAGACCAAATAGAACCGTATACAGAATCAAATATAGAAGAAGCAATCAACGAAACAGATGCATTACGACGGGAAACTCAGCATCTAAGAGCCATCCACAATGTAGTTGGTATCCACCTGAATTAAATTCGTAAACATTTGACAACAACCCGCATTAGTGCTAGAATATAGTTATCTAACTATAATTTTGGTGTTCATATGACTAATTTACCAGACAAAGTAGACATAGATATACTCAAGGGGCTAGAAAAGGGTCGTAATTACAGAACCCTGAAGGGCATCGCTACTAAATCGGACGGGCGGCCATATACCAGTAACGGTATTTTCCGTCGAACGAAAGAACTCACCAAACAAGGCTATGTCAAGAAGGGCACATGTTCTGTATGCGGTCATCGTCGAGTCCCACAACTCACAGATATGGGTAAAAAACTAATAGAAGATCATGAACAGCGTAAGGATTATTACTAGCGGACTAACGACTCTCAACACCATTCGCTTTAGTAGTATACGCACAGATAGTGCAACAAGTAAGCAAATTCAGGCAGTAAATATTGCGCTCAACCGAATATGTCGTAGCATTACCACGCTTCCCTTTGATAGAACAGCACGACTTACTTTACTGGGTTACCTATTTGGCAAGACACTAGAGACTAGCAATCAATTGGAGTGGCGAGATGCTCACTCCCTCATCGATTGGATTTACTCTGGAGATAGCCCTGGGCCCAACACCCTAATGGACAATAGCGCAGTTGTATGCCTACAAGAAGCAACCAAAGTACTGGCAAAGAAACGTAAGCACCAAGAAAATATTTCCCGACGGGAATATGAACAGAAAAATACTTAAAGCAACACTTCTAAGGAAAAGGCGTAAACTAATCCCCGCGTTGGGCTATGTGCCTTTTTGTGACGGCTGTGGAAAGGCAATAAACAACAGGCGACCCGCAGACGTACACGAATTCTTAGTTACAAGAGGAGATTTACCCAAGAGTACGGGGAGACAACATCTAATATTCGTAGAGGAAAACTGCGCCCTTCTCCATCACTCCCCTTGCCATATAGAATTAGGTGCGTCCAAACAAATGCGGAGTAAGCTAGCCAGGATATTCGTAGACAGATACGGCTCAGAGAGAATGAAACATTTCATACATACACTAGAACTAACACCAGGATACGCAAAGCAGTTTTATCAAGTTATTGATAACGCCACGGAGGATATCAATGTCGGAT
>PVBE010307127.1_pt1 | contig 27355 bp, 26 predicted proteins | sample 1631181 | NCBI WGS metagenome assembly PVBE01 (sample SAMN08397723, study PRJNA350692) | Marine metagenome, whole genome shotgun sequencing project. | isolation source: water | place: Pacific Ocean | collected 2012-04
CCGGGCGGCAGATGATGGGGCGCACCACGGCCTGGGACGATGATTTCTTTGCCCACGGTTTGGCGCTGGAGGGCGAGCAGTTCCACGTGGCCATGTTCGATGAGGCCGGCAATGTCTCGACGGTGTCCATGTTCAGCGAGCCACTTTTTGATGACGAAGGTGGCTGGGCGGGCATGATGCCGCCGCCGATGCTAATGCACGATGAATTTGGCCATGCACACGGGTTGCGCGAGTCGGACATCAAGCTTTCCGCTGACGTGATGCAAGGAATTTTCTCCGGGGAGGCCGGCGCGCGCGCGGGGATGGATCCGGGCGGAGACGGCATATTCGAGATGAACTTCTTCGGGGCCACCGGTGCGCGCATGGGTGGCTTGCAGTTGGACATGGAAGCCTTCGTGGACGGTGGCTTCGGCGGTGGCGACCCGAACCTCAGCCCCGAGGACACCCGCACGCCGTGGGGTCAGGGCCCGGAAGCGTTCGCCGTACCCTGGGGTCAGGGTCCTGAAGCGTTCGGGCACTTCGAAAGTGAAGGCCAGAACAATTTTGCGGTCACTGGTTTCTATGATCATGAGCACGGTGACCACGTGGGTTTTGACGAGTTTGGTGGTCCCGAGGGCAAGGAGTTTGAGGACTTCGATTTTGGCGGGGGTGGTTTTGGCGCGCCGCAGTTCTTCACTGACGATGGGGATGCCTACATGGCACCGACCATGGGCGAGGTACCGGAGGACTTCTTCTACTTCGGCCCGGAGCACGAGAGCGGGGAACTGGAGTCGTACGGCCACTTTGAGAGCGAGGGCGAGTTTGGCCCTTCGATGGGCAGCCTTGTGGGTGGCGGCGGAGACGGGCATGGTGAGATGGACTTCTTCTCGCTGCCGGAGGGGATGGATTTACCCCCGGCCTTTGATATTGGCTGGGGCAGGGATCATTCTTACGGTGGCGGAGGTTTTGGTGAGGACACGGGTTTTCAGGACGAGGAAGGCTTTAGACCCGACGACACCCGGGGTGTTGAGGGCGGCCTGCCGCCGGATGCGACCGCTGAGCAGATTGCCGAGTTCGAGGCGGAATCGGATACCAGTGGCAGCGCCTGCGCGCCGGGCGATACGCTCTGTGAGCAAGGTAGCGCCGAGGGAGAATTCGGCTTGGGGCCAGAAGACACCCGTACCGACTGTGCCCCGGGCGACACGCTCTGTGAGCAAGGCGGCGGCATCGGTGACTACTGGGACATGGCCGAGGACGAGGCGGGTGCCCATCCGGGCGAGTTCAATGCTTTTGATTTCTATTTTGGCGGTGGTTATGCACAGGCGGATGATCATGCTCATGAAGGGGGCGAGGCCGGGTTTGGTGTCCAGGGTGGAGAAGCTGGTTTTGGCGCTGAGGGAGGTGAGGGCCCGCAGCAGGGTCAGCAAGATGACCGGGGTGGCGTCGGCGGCGCGGCCTCGATGGACTTCTTGAACTATATGTTTCAGGGCGGACCTGAAGAGGAAAGTGACCATCAGCCCGGTGAAGGTAGTGAAGTCCAGTTCACTGATTCAGGCGCTGAGTGTGGAGACTCCCCATTACCCGCGTGTGGCGGTGGTAGTGGAGCTGGTTTTGGCGAAGAGGGCGAGGCCGGCGGTGGGTTTAGTTTCTTCGGGCAGTTCGAGGACGTTGGTGAGGACGTACCGTGGGGCGAGGGCCCTGAAGCCGAGGGCGACGAGCATGGTGGCTTCAGCGAAGGTGACACCCATGGGGGCGAGGGCGGCCTGCCATCTGATGCGACTGATGACCAGCAATACCAGTTCGACCAGGATGCCGAGGGAAGTCGGACCGAATGCACTCCGGGCGATTATGAATGTGAACACGGTGGCGAAGGCGAACACGGTGGCGATGGAGGCCTTCCTGGCGAAGGTGGTGTTGAAGGAGAGCATGGTGGCGAGGGCTATGTAGAACCGGGCACCTGTGACCCGGCAACCGATCCGAGCTGTGGAGAGGGCTCTCATGATGGTGGCGAAGGCGAATATCATGGTGAGGATAGCGGCTGCTACCCGAACTGTCCGGGGCAACCGGCAGGCGAGGGCGAAGGCGAACATCATGGTGAGGGTGAGGGCGAGGGCGAAGGCGAACATCATGGTGAGGGTGAGGGCGAGGGCGAGGGCGAACATCATGGTGAGGGCGAAGGCGAGGGCGAAGGCGAACATCATGGCGAGGGCGAAGGCGAGGGCGAAGGTGAAGGCGAAGGCGAAGGCGAGGGCGAAGACGACCCGGGCAGCAACATCGGCTTCGGCGGTGCCCAGGACTTCGGCTTCTTCCGCTCCATCCTCGACCGGGGCGACGTACCGCGCAGCGACGACATCGAATCCGAGGGCTTCTTCGCCGAGCACCACACCGAGCTGCCGCGCCCCGACTGCGGCGAGCGCGTCTGCCTGCAGACCATGCTCGGCGTGATGGGCAACCTCATGGACGGCGTCAACTGCACGATGCTGCAGATCGGCCTCAACTCGCCGCTCAGCGCGGATCCGGGCAACCGCCCGCCGCTCAACCTGGTGGTGGTGGTCGACGTCTCCGGCTCGATGCAGTCGGCCCGCAAGCTCGACTTCGTCCGTGATGGCCTGCGCCGCATGGTCGACGAGCTCTTCGACGAGGACTCGATGGCCATCGTCACCTACTCGAACGAGGCCCGCGTTGCCCACGAGATGGCCCCGGTCCGTGGTGACCGTGCCCGGCTCCGCGAGATCGTCGACGGCCTGCGTGCCTCGGGCGGCACCAACCTCCACGGCGGTTTGCTGGCCGGCTACGAGCAGGCCTTCGACCACTACGACAGCGGCCACCAGAACCGGCTCATCCTGCTCTCCGACGGCGTGGCCACCCAGGGCAACACGAACCCGGGCGACATCCTGGCGATGAGCCGCGGCTTCAACTCGGACGGCGTCGGCCTCACCACGGTCGGGCTTGGCGCGGACTTCGACTACGACCTGATGAGCACCCTCGCGCGGCAGGGCGACGGCAACTTCTACTTCGTCGAGAACGCCGCGGCGGTGGACGAGGTCTTCGCCGAGGAGCTCGCCTACTTCACGGTTCCCGTCGCCTACGAGGTCGAGCTCGTGCTCACCGAGGGCAGCGAGTACACCTTCGGGCGCGCCTACGGCAGCGCCTTCTGGGAGGACACAGACGACGGTGGCCACATCTCGCTGCCCAGCGTCTTCCTCGCCCACCGCGTCGCCCACGACGACGTCGGTGAGGGCGACACGCGCCGCGGTGGTGGGTCGGCGCTGCTCGTCGAGATGATGCCGCGCGCGGGGGCCGAGCCCGAGGACGACCAGTCCCGCGTGGCCGACGTCACGGTGCGCTACCGCGAGCCGGGCACCAACCGCATCGTGCGCGAGGAGCGCCAGACCCTGTTCCCCGGTGACCCGAACGTGCTGCCGGCGCGGGGGCACTTCGAGAACGCCATCGTCGAGAAGAGCTTCGTGATGCTGAACATCTACGTCGGCATGACCCGCGCGTGCGACCTCTTCCACGCGGGCGACCCCGACACGGCCCTGCTGGTGGTGCGCCGCCTCATCAACGCGGTCGCCGACTACGCCGACAGCGCCAACGACGGCGAGGGCGATGTCGACATGGACATCGACATCGATGTGCTCGAGCGGCTCGCCACCAACATCGTGAACAACAGCCGCGCGGACGAGCCCGAGGAGGACGAGTTCGCCGAGGATCCCTGGCCCGCCGACTGATCGTCGATTCCGCGTAAGACCCGCGCCTCCTCTCCGTCAGGTGCCTACCTGGTGGAAGAGGAGTACGCGATGAGAAGCATCACCCTGTTGGCCTGCCTGTCCCTGACCTTCGGTTGCAACACGTTGCGCGACCACTCACCTGGCAGCCTGGAGTCGAACTCCGACGGCGGCGTCGTCTCCGAGCCGAATGGCGGCGGCGGCACGGGGGGCGGGGGCGGCTGGGCCGGCGCGTCCGACGCGGGCGTTCAATCCGCGGCGGACGCGAGCGCCTGGGCCGGCGACCCCGATGCCGACGCAGCAGGCGACCCCGACTCGGGTGTCGCGCCCGAGGAAGAGGACACGAACACGATCATCGGGTTCGGCGGCACTCAGGACTTCGGCTACTTCCGTGCGCTCCTCGACGATGGTCAGGTCCCGAAGATCGGAGATTTCGAGGCCGAGGGCTTCTTCTCCGAGCACCACACCCCGCTGCCGCCGGCCGATTGCGGCGACCGCGTCTGCCTCCAGTCGATGCTCGGCGTGATGGGCAACGTCATCGACGGGGTCAACTGCACCATGCTGCAGATCGGCCTCAACTCGCGGCTGAGCGCAGACCCCGGCAGCCGTCCGCCGCTCAACCTGGTGGTGGTCGTCGACGTCTCCGGCTCGATGCAGTCCGCCGGCAAGATGAACTTCGTGCGCGCTGGCCTCTTGCGCATGGTCGACGAGCTCTTCGACGACGACTCAATGGCGATCATCACGTACTCGAATGAGGCCGCCGTCGCCCACCCGATGGACGGCGTGCAGGGAGCACGTGCTCAGCTGCGCGTGGTGGTCGAAGGGCTCACTGCAGGAGGCGGGACCAACCTGCACGACGGGCTCCAGGCCGGATACCAGGAGGCGCTCGCGCACTACGACAGCGGCCACCAGAACCGCGTGATCCTGCTGTCTGACGGCGTGGTCACTCAGGGCATCACCGACCAGCAGCAGATCCTCGACATGAGCCGCGGCTTCAACTCCGAAGGCGTCGGGCTCACCACGGTCGGGCTCGGCGTCGACTTCGACTACGCGCTGATGAGCAACCTGGCGCGCCAGGGCGACGGCAACTTCTACTTCGTGGAGAACGCGGCGGCGGTGGACGAGGTCTTCGCCGAGGAGCTCGCCTACTTCACGGTGCCCGTGGCCTACGACGTCGAGATCGAGCTCACCGAGGGCAGCGAGTACACCTTCGGCCGCGCCTACGGCAGCTCATTCTGGGAGGACACGGAGAACGGCGGCAGCCTCTCGCTGCCCAGCGTCTTCCTCGCCCACCGTCTCGCGCACGACGACGTCGGCGAGGGCGGCACGCGGCGCGGCGGCGGCTCGGCGCTGCTCATCGAGATGATGCCGCGCGACGGCGCCGAGGCCGAAGAGGGCCAGTCGCGCGTGGCCGAGGTGACCCTGCGCTTCCGCGAGCCGGGCACCAATCGCGACCTGGGTGAAGAGCACCACGTGCTGTTCCCCGGGGATCCGGGCGTGCTCCCGGCGCGCGGCCACTTCGACAACGAGATCGTCGAGAAGAGCTTCGTGATGCTGAACATCTACGTCGGCATCGAGCGCGCCTGCGCCCTCTACTGGGAGGGCGACGTCGACACGGCGCTGCTGGTCATCCGCCGGCTCATCGACGCGGTCGCCGACTACGCGGACAGCGCCAACGGCGGAGAGGGGGACGTCGACATGGAGTTCGACATCGAGCTGCTCGACCAGCTGGCGGCGGTCATCCTGATGAACAGCGCTGCCGAGGAGCCGGAGGAGGACGAGTTCTCCGAGGATCCCTGGCCCGCCGACTGAGCTATCTTACTCGGCGAGCGCGGCCTCCATCAACGTGGTGGCGCGCTCGCCGAAGGTACAGAAGACCACCTCGCGCGGCATCTCGTGGGTCGCGAGCCACGCCCGCACCGTGTCGACCGCGATGCGGGTGGCGGCCTCCACCGGGTAGCCGTAGACGCCGGTGCTGATCCCCGGGAACGCGACGCTCTCGACGCCAAGTTCAGCGGCCACCTCGAGGCTGCGCCGGTAGCTGCTTGCCAGGAGCGCCGGCTCCTCGTGCTCGCCGCCGCGCCACACCGGTCCGACGGTGTGAATCACGAATTGCGCCGGGAGCTGGTACCCCTTCGTCGCCTTCGCGTCCCCCGTCTCGCATCCCGCGAGCGTGCGGCACTCTTCGAGCAACTTCGGTCCAGCCGCGCGGTGGATCGCGCCGTCAACACCGCCCCCGCCGAGCAGGCTCGTGTTCGCCGCGTTGACGATGGCGTCGACCTGCAGGCGCGTGATGTCGCCCTGGTGAACGCGTGTCCGGCCCATCGGCCGCTCCCTTCGATGCCCGGTCGCCTGGGACGATGCTACCCTCCGCGCACGCTTCGACCGGGAGAGAAGATGCGTTTTCTGGTCTGTGCCGTGGTGCTCGCCTCGACTTGCGCGGCGTTCGCGCAGGGCTTTCAGCTCGGGCCCGATCCCACCCTCGAGTGGGAAGGGCATATGGACTACGCGGCGACCGCCGCGACCCTCATCAACTGCACCGGGCCTGCGTGCGCGCTCGCGGGTGGCAACAACTGTGACGGGCTCGCGTCGGCGACGGCGGTGATGGACGTCGTGCCCGAGTCCGACACCCTGCGCGTCGTGCACGCCCAGGTGCGCTGGGCCGCCTCGACCCCGCCGGACGCCGACATCGACGAGGCGGTGACGCTGGTCCCGCCGGGTGGCGACCCCGTCGCAGCGCGGGCCGACCCCGATCTCACACAGGCGTTCCAGGACGTGTGCGACGCCCAGACGGCGCAGCTGTTTCAGCTGACCTGCGGCGTCGAGATTTGCGCCGTCGGGATGTACTCCACCGGGGCCGACGTCACGGTCGCGCTCCAGGACCACCTCGAAGGCGGCGGCACGCTCAACGGTGAGTGGACCGTGCGCGACGTCACGATCTCGGGCGGCAACGGCATGGATCCGCAGACCGCGGCGGCGGCGGCGAGCCAGGTCGTCGGCGCGTGGTCGCTCTTCGTGGTCTACGAGGACGAAGAGAACCTGCCGCTGCGCCGCATCTACTACTACCAGGGCTTCGAGGCGCTCCCGGGGCAAGACCGCCGCGTGCAGGCCCGGGGGTTTCTGGCGCCGGCCGACCCGACCGTCACGCTGACGTACCTGGTGTACGAGGGCGACGCGCCCATCCAAGGCGACTCGCTGCGGGTCAACGGCGTCGACGTGCGCGACGACTGCAACCCGGCGCGCAACGTCTTCAACGGCACCATCAACTCGGGGCGCGCCGACGGCTCGTGTCTGGAGGGCGTCGACGGCGTCGACCTCGACACCTTCACCGTCGAGAACGCCATCGAGGCGGGGGACGAGGAGGCGGAGATCCACTACGTCGTGCCGATGGGCGACGGCCTGGTGACGCCCGGTGAGGTCATCTTCACCGACTGGCTGGTGCTGGCCTTCGACCACCGGCTGCCGAGCTTCGAGAGCGTCAAGCCGCAGAAGGAGGCGCAGCCGCCGAGCGGGTCGCGGGTCCAGCCCGGACAGCGCATCGACTACATCATCGTGGTCGAGAACACCGGCGGCGACCTCGCCAACGACGTCGAGGTGCAGGACGGAATCCCCGAGCACACGACCTACATCGCGGGCAGCGCGCGCGTGGGGAATCAGGCGGTGGCCGACATCGGCGACGGCAGCCCCTTCGAGGAGGGCTTCGACCTCAGCGGTTTCGGGGGCATCGGGGCGTTCGAGCCTGGAGAACGCCACGTCGTCGCCTTCTCCGTGCGGGTCGACGAGGGCGCGCCGCAGGGCACCGAGATACGCAACGTCGGGGTGATTCGAGCGCGCGAGCTCGAGGCGGACGAGGAGACCGATCCGGTGCTGCACTTCGTCGGCGAGGCCACCGACATGCTGCCGCCCCCGCCGCCAGTGGATATGGACGTGCTCGACCCGGACATGGAGGGCGCGTCCGATCCCGATATGGACAGCCCGCTCGACCCCGACGCGGCGGAGGGGGGCGACCTCGACGCGGGCCGCTGTCCGCCCGGGCAGCAGCTGAACATCCGCGGCGATTGCGAGGACGCGCCCGACCCGGATGCGGGGCCGATGTGCATGGACGACCCGGTGTGCGGTCCGGGCGCGCATATGGTCGACGGCCAGTGTGCGCTGATCTGCGGCGAGGGACTCGTCTGGGACGCGAATTGCGATGACTGTGGTCGCTGCCGGATCGCGACCGAGATGCCGTGTCCGGAGCGGCGCCCGTCCGGGGATGCAGAGGAGAAGGCGGGCTCGGGCAGTAGCGGCTGCGGTTGCGACGCGACGGGCGTGGGCGGCATCTGGTTGCTGATGCTGCTCGGGCTCCGTCGGAGGCGAACACCGTGACGCGGCGCGAGAAGCGCATGGCGGAGCTGCGCGAGTCGATCCCCGAGGTCGATGTGACGGCCGCCCTCGCGTTGCAGGCCGCAGGCGCAGTCCTGCTCGACGTGCGCGAGCCCGACGAGGTCGCCGGCGGCACGGCGCCGGGGGCCATCGCGACGGGTCGCGGCTTCATGGAGAACCGGGTCGAAGAGGCGGTCGCCGACGCAGACGCGACCGTCCTGGTGATGTGCGCCGCCGGCGCGCGTTCGCTCTTCGCAGCCGAGACGCTGCTGGGGATGGGATACACCGACGTGCGCAACGTCGCCGGTGGGTTCAACAGTTGGAAGCAGGCGGGGCTCCCGGTGGAGGTCCCGCGGGTGCTCGATAGTGCCCAGCGCGAGCGGTACGGGCGACATCTGCGCATGCCCGAGGTCGGCGAGGCGGGGCAGTTGAAGCTGCTCGACTCGAAGGTGCTGCTGGTCGGCGCCGGTGGGCTGGGTTCACCGGCCGCGCTGTACCTCGCGGCGGCGGGGGTGGGCACCCTCGGCATCGTCGACGACGACGTGGTCGATCGCAGCAATCTGCAGCGGCAGGTGCTCCACAACGACGCCCGGGTGGGCACCCCGAAGGTCGACTCGGCCGTGGCGACGCTGACCGCGCTCAACCCCAGCGTGACGGTGCGCCCGTACCCGCTGCGCCTCGACGTGAGCAACGTCGACGAGGTGCTCCCCGGCTACGACGTGCTGCTCGACGGCGCCGACAACTTCCCGACGCGTTACCTGCTCAACGACGCGTGCCTGAAGCATGGCATCCCGAATGTGCATGGTTCGGTGTTCCGCTTCGAAGGGCAGGTCTCCGTGTTCTGGCCGGCGCGCGAAGGCCCCTGCTACCGCTGCGTCTATCCCGAGCCGCCGCCGCCGGAGATGGCGCCGTCGTGTGCCGAAGCGGGGGTGCTCGGAGTGCTGCCCGGCGTGGTCGGACTGCTGCAGGCCGTGGAGGCGGTGAAGCTGCTGCTCGGCGTCGGCCGCCCGCTGATGGGGCGGCTGCTCCACTACGACGCGCTCGGCCCGCGGTTCACGACGCTGAAGGTGGGCCGCGACCCCGGCTGTGCGTGGTGCGGCGGCGAGTTTCCCGGCTACGTCAACTACATCGAGACCTGCAGCGGTTAGTCTTTTCAGGCGCCCCAGTCCACGACCTCCCAGCCGCGCTGACGCGCCAGCCGCTTCAAGCGAGGGTCGGCGTTGACCGCCACCGGACGGCCGACGACCTCCATCACGGGCAGGTCCGAGTAGGAGTCGGTGTAGAAGGCGCAATCGGCGAGGTCGACGTCGCGCTCGGCTGCGTACGCCGCGGCGAGCGTGCGCTTCCCGGGCCCGTAGCACAGCGGCTCGAGCGGGCGGCCCGTGAAGGCGCCGTCTTCCGTCTCGAAGCGGTTGCAGAGCCAGTCGTCGAGTCCCAGGTCGGCCCCGATGGGCTCGCTGAGGTAATTGGAGGAGGTCGTCAGGAGCACCAGCGCGTCGCCGGCCGCGCGATGCGACTCGAGCGCGTCGAGGCCCCCCGGGCGCACGAGAGACTTCACCTCGCGCTCGTAGAACTCGAGGGTGCGCGTGCGCAGGGCGCCCTCCTCGGTGCCGTTGAGGGTCTCGACCGCGGCGCGGATGGCCTGGTCGAGGTCGGCGAATCCCAGGTGGTATCGGGTGAGCCATCCAGCGGCACGCAGCGCCTGCCATCGCGTCACGAATCCGAGGCGGAGCTCGGAGCGTACCCAGAGCGACCCGGAGTTGCGCGAGATCAAGGTCCGGTCGAGGTCGAAGAAAGCGATGGCCATTGTGATTTCCCTGATGCTGCGGCTGTTTGCCTGACCCGCCAGGGGGTCGTCAACCGCCGCCCCGCTCAACTTGTCCACAGGCGAGTGCCGAAGTGACGGAGAGGGCACGGTTTCTGGGAGCGTGCGATGAGACAGCACAGGCCGATGACCGAGGCGGAGGCGAAGGCATTCTCCGCCGACGACGAGGCCGCGGGCCGGATGGTGCGCGACTGGCGCAGCTACCGCGCGGCGCTCGCAGCCCTCGGGCGGGGTTGGACGGTCGACCGGATGATCGATGGCACCTGGATGTGGTGTGGCCCCGATGGGTCGATCCACACGCTGCCAGACACAGGTCCGATCCCGCATTTCTCGGAAGCGCTGCTCGCCGCGTTCGAGCGCCGCCCCTACGACGACGCCCGCTCGGCCTGACCCGGCTTCGAATCCGCCGCACCACGCGGCACCCTCTCTTTCGTGTTGGACGCGCTCATCCTCGGCGAGGCCCTCGTCGACTTCTTGCCCGTGGAGCGTGGACGCCTGCGTGACGTGCGGCGCTTCGAGATGCACCGCGGCGGCGCACCGGCCAACGTCGCGGCCGGCCTCGCTCGCATGGGCGGCCGCTGCGCGCTGGTCGGCACCGTCGGCGACGACGAGTTCGGTCACTTCCTCGCAGCGTCGCTCGCCGCAGACGGGGTCGATGTCGAGGACCTGCGCTTTGTCTCGGGCGAGCGGACGGGGCTGTGCTTCGTGTCGCTCGACGCGAACGGCGAGCGTCGCTTCTTCGGCGGCGGTGGCCGCGCCGATTGGAGCCTCGGACCCCAGGACGTGCGCGAGGTGCGGGCCGAGGGCGCGCGGACGGTGCTGTTCAACACCGGCTCGATGCGCACCGAGCACGGCTTCGCGGCCGCCGAGCGCCTGATCGAGCTGACGAGCGGCGTGGTGTGCTGCGACCCTGGCACCGCGCCGGGGCATTGGGGCGATCCGCGGGAGATCGCCGAGCGGCTGCATCGCCTGCTGCCACGCTGCGACGTCGTGAAGTGCTCGTCCGACGAGCTCGAGGCGACCACCGGGCACACCGATCCGCAGGTCGGGGCCGCACATCTGGTCGAGCTCGGCGCCACGTTGGGCGTGGTCACGGTGGGCCGGGACGGGGCGGTCTGGGCCCACGCGCACGGTGGCGGGCAGGTGCCGGCGCCGAGGGTCGAAGTGGTCGATACGACCGGCGCCGGAGACGCCTTCATGGCGGCGCTCCTGCTTCGCCTGGCGCAGAGCCGGGCGTATCCCGCGGCGTGGTCGAAGGCGACCATCGCCGCACACCTCGCGTTCGCGTGTGCCGCGGGCGCTCAGGCGGTGACGAAGCTCGGCGCGTGACGTGTGTTCAGATCGCCGCGCTACAGACGCGTGAGTTCCAGCTCGAGTCCGCCGGCTACACGGCGACGCGCCACCAGCGCGAGGTCGGGACCGGCTACTTCGACACCGTGCGTCAGGTCCTCAGCGGCGGCGAGTCGGCGACCTCGGCGATGAAGGAGTCGACCGAGGCCGAGCAGTTCACTGGCGAGTCCGGCATCGACGTCGGCGCCTGAGTTGAGCGCGTTGATGACCATCTTCCGGTCGACCGGCCCGGTGATCTCCACGCGCCGGACCTTCAGCGGCTCCGGGATCGGAGCGACCGTCCAGTCTCCGTCACGAATCGCGAGCGTCTCTTGCCGCTGTAGATTCTCTGCGTTTCAGTGCTCTCGTTCGAGGTAAAGCCTAGAAGTTCGGTCAGTTGGCGTGTGACTTGAATCCCGCTGTCGGATTGTTGACTTGTAAATGCGTGTAAAGATTGCGGAGCCATCATGGCCACGGAAGTGCGACTGGGCGCGAAGGTGCGCGCCCTGCGGCGGCGCCAGAAGCTGACCCAGGTCGAGCTCGCAGACCGCCTCGGCATCTCGCCGAGCTACCTCGACTTGATCGAGCACAACCGGCGCGCGCTGACCGCTCCGCTGCTCATCAAGCTCGCGAGCCTCTTCGACCTCGACCTGAAGACCTTTGCGGCGGACGACGACGAGCGACTCGCGTCGGACCTGATGGAGGTCTTCGCCGACACGCTCTTCGAGGAGCATCACCTGACGACGCTGCACCGCTATCGCGGCGTGCGCACGGTGCACGCCGTCGGTCTCGGCTGCCGGATCGACCAGGCGGCCGCGATGGTCTACGCAGATGGCCTCGATCTGAAGGCGAAGGGCGTACCGGTGGGCATCACCTGTCGGATGTGTGAGCGGATGGACTGCGAGCAGCGCGCGGTCCCGCCGCTGCAGGCGCCGCTCGAGGTCGACGAGAACGTACGCGGCCTCTCGTTCTACGCCCCCGCGACCACCGATTGACCGGAGCCGCGGACAGCTGGCGCGGCGAGATCCGCGCGACCCTCGACCTCTCGTGGCCGCTCGTGGCGGCCTTCGCGGGCAACCAGCTGCTCAGCCTGGTCGACACCGTCGTCGCCGGACACCTCGGGACCATTCCGCTAGCGGCCGTCGGCCTCGGCGGCTCCCTCTTCTTCTTCGGATCGATCCTCGCGATGGGTGTGCTGATGGGGCTCGACCCACTCGCGGCCCAAGCCGTCGGCGCCGGCGAGCCGCATATCGCCCGCCGTCACCTGCGCGAGGCGGTCCGCCTCGCCGTGAAGCTCTCGCTGCCCTCGATGGGCATCATCGCCCTCGCGTACTACGGGGGTTTGTGGGCCGTCGGCGTCGAGCCCGACACGCGGGCCGAAGCCGGCTGGTACCTGCTCGCCCGGAGCCCTTCGGTGCTGCCCTTCCTCCTGTTCATCACGCTGCGCAGCTACCTCCAGGCGATGCACATCGCCCGCCCCGTCTTCGTCGGCATGCTGGTCGCGAACGCCGTGAACGTGCCCGCGAATCTCTACTTCGCCGTCGAGCTCGGGTGGGGCGTCGGCGGCATCGGGCTCGCGTCGACCCTGGTGATGACCGCCCAGGCCGGCGTGCTCGCCTGGGTCGTGCGCCGCATCCCGGTCCCCGAGGGCACGGGCCCGCCCACCGAGGAAGGCACCCGCCAGCTCATCCGCGTCGGCTGGCCCATCGGCCTGCACTTCCTGGCCGAGATGGGCGTCTTCGCCACCGTCACCGTGCTGATGGGTGGCCTCGGCTCCATCGCCGTCGCCGGCCACCAGGTCGCGCTCCAGCTCGCCGCGTTCACTTTCACCGTCTGCCTCGGCGTCAGCGCCGCCACCTCGGTCCGCGTCGGCAACGCCGTCGGCCGCCGCGACCCGGACGGCACCCTGCGCGCGGGCCTGGTCGGCATGGGCACGGGCCTCGCGTTCATGAGCTGCACGGCCATCGCTTTCCTGCTGCTCGCCCCCGTGCTCGCCGGCGCGATGACCGAAGCGCCCGAAGTCATCGAGCTCGCGGTGCCCTTGCTCTACGTCGCCGCAGCCTTCCAGGTCTTCGACGGCATCCAGGCCGTCGCCGCCGGCGCGCTGCGCGGGGCAGGGGACACCCGCACCGCGATGTGGGTGACCGTCGTCGGCCATTGGTGCATCGGCCTCCCCATCGGCGTGCTGTGCACCTGGGGCCTCGACTACGGCCCCCGCGGCCTCTGGTTCGGCCTCACCGCCGGCCTCGCGACGAGCGGCACGGCGCTGGCGCTGCGCTTTGTGCTCACGGCACGTCACGTCGTGCGGGTCTCGACCGAGGTGTGAGCGTGCAGCCGTCCGCGTGTGCGGCCGACGCCGCCCGCCGCACGAAGTCCAACTGCGGCCGCACGGGCGCCTGGTCGCCCCGGTGGGCAGACGTGGCCCACGTGGTGGCCGCCCCGACCGGCGCAGGTAATCACGCCCATTGACACATACCCCCCTGGGGCATAAGGTACCCCTACCAGGTATGGGGATGAGCCCACGTGCTCGACACCGACTCCAAGCAGAAGATGCTGGCCCGGCTCAAGCGGGCCGAGGGCCAGCTCGCAGCCGTCCGCCGTATGGTCGAGGACGACACCTACTGCGTCGACGTGCTCCTGCAAATCGCCGCCATCCGCGGCGCCCTCGGCAAGGCCGGGCATGTGCTGCTCGCCTCGCATCTGAGCAGCTGCGTGCGCACCGCCTTCGAGAGCGGTGACGCCGAGGCTCGGGACCGCACGCTCGAGGAGCTCATCGAGGTCTTCGGGCGCTACGGCGGCATGGGGGCGAGGTAGATGCCCATGCTCGCCGCGATGTGGGAAGTGACGCTGCAGCTCGCGCCCTGGCTGCTGCTGGGGGCGGGGGTCGCCGGCCTGTTGCACGGCCTCCTGCCGCCGGGGTTCGTCCACCGGCAGCTCTCCGGTCGCGCCGGCGTGGCCAAGGCGGTCCTCGTCGGCGTGCCCCTGCCGCTGTGCTCGTGCGGGGTCATCCCGACGGGGCTCGGCCTGAAGAAGGATGGGGCCAGCGACGGCGCCTCCGTCGGCTTCCTCGTCAGCACCCCGCAAACCGGCGTCGACTCGGTGCTCGTCGCCGGCGCCTTCCTCGGCTGGCCCTTCGCACTCTTCAAGGTCGCGGCCGCCGCCGTCACCGGCCTCGCGGCCGGCTGGCTCACCGACGCCGCCGGCGGCGACCCTGGCGGCACACCGCCCGCCCACGCTGACGGCCAGCGCCCCGGCCCCCGCGCCATGCTCGACCACGGCCTCGAGATGCTCCACACCATCTGGGGCTGGCTCACCTTCGGCGTCGTGCTCTCCGCCGCCCTCACCGTGTACCTCCCCGCCGACAGCTTCGCTCAGCTCGCCGTCGGCGGCGGCATCGTCGCGATGGCCGCGATGCTCCTCGTCTCCGTCCCCCTCTACGTCTGCGCCACCGCGTCGGTGCCGATCGCCGCCGCCCTCGTCGCCGCAGGCATGCCGACGGGCGCGGCGCTCGTCTTCCTGATGGCCGGCCCGGCGACCAACGTCGCCACCATCGGTGCCGTCTACCGCGGCTTCGGCGCGCGCACGCTCGGCATCTACCTGGGCGTCATCGTGCTCGGCAGCGTCGCCTTCGGCCTGGCCTTCGACGGCCTGCTGGGCACCACGACCGCCGTCGCAACCGCCCACCACGTGCACACGACCTGGTGGGCGATCGCCTCCTCGGCGCTGCTGCTCGCCTTCGTCGCGTGGTTCGCCTTCGAGGACGCCCGCGGGTGGCTTCGAGGCCGCGCGGCGCCCCCCGACGCGGACCTCGAGGTGATGGTCGAAGGCATGACCTGCAACGGCTGTGCGCGAAAGCTCCAGAACGCCCTCGAAGCGGAGCCTGGCGTGCAGGGCGTGGAGGTCGAGCTCGACCCTGGGCGGGTTCGCGTGGCGGGCGAGCTCGGTGAGGACGCCGTGCGTGCCGTGGTTCGCCGGGTAGGCTACACCCCGCTGTGATGAGCGTGTCGCGACGAGACGTGGTCGAGGCCGTGCGCGGCGCCGTGGAGGCACGCTCGGATGTCTACGCGCTCTGGGACGGCGGCGGTGTCGCACACGGGCGCGTCGACCAGTGGTCCGACGTCGACCTGCAGCTCGACGCGGACGACGGCGCGACGGGGCCGGTGTTCGCGGCGGTGGAGAGGGCGCTCGAGGCGCGGTTCGGGGTGGAGCTGCGGTGGTGCGTGCCGGAGCCCACCTGGCATGGGAACAGCCAGCGTTTCTACCGGCTACGTGGCGCGAGTGAGTACCTGCTGGTCGATCTGGCGGTGCTGAGGCACTCGGCGGCGCCGCATCGGCACGAGCGCGAGCGGGAAGGGGAGCGCGCTACATCCACCACGACCTGCCCGCCGAGGTGCTCGAACGGGTACGGCCGTTGTTCTACCCGCGAGGCGTGGCGGATCTGCTCGTGCGGCAGCAGGACGCGATCGTGTTGTTCGAGGAGACGCTCGCCGCGCTGGACGCAGCGGCCTGATCACTCGGGGACGTCGTCCGGGGGGAGCTCGACGCCGCGCTCGGTCAGCCACTTGCGCATCTCGTCCTTCTGGAGAGCCTTCTCGAGCGCTGCAGGGGGGTCGATGACGTCGTTTTCGACCAGCTTTCGCAGGCTGTCGTCCATCGCAATCATCCCGCGTGCCTTGCCCTGCTGAATGACACCGCCGATCTGGTGGGTCTTGCCCTCACGGATGAGGGAGGAGAGCGCCGGGCTCGAGAACATGACCTCGACCGCCGCGACGCGGCCGCCCCCTTTACGACGGAGCAGCTGCTGGGCGAGCACGCCGCGGATGACGGCGGACATGACGCCGCGCACGCCGTCCTGACGGTCGGTCGGGAACACGTTGATGACGCGGTCGATGGTCTTGGCGGCCGAGTTGGTGTGCAGCGTGCCGAAGACGAGCAGGCCGGTCTCGGCGGCGGAGAGCGCCATCGCGATGGTCTCGAGGTCGCGCATCTCGCCGACCAGGATGCAGTCGGGATCCTCGCGGACGGCGGCGCGTAGCGCGTTTCGGAAGTTCTGTGAGTGGGTCCCGACCTCGCGCTGGCTGAGGATGCACAACTTGTTCTGGTGCACGAATTCGAGGGGGTCCTCGATCGTGACGATGTGCAGCGTCCGGTTCTTGTTGATCTCGTCGATGATCCCCGCGAGCGTCGTCGACTTCCCGGAGCCCGTCGGTCCGGTGACGAGGACCAGGCCGCCTTCGAGGTACGCCAGGCTGCGGACCGACCGCGGCATCTGCAGCTGGTCGAGGGTGAGAATCTTCTCCGGGATGATTCGGAACACGGCGCCATGACCGCGCTCCTGCTCGAAGAGGTTCACTCGGAAACGCGCGAGACCCGTCACCTCGTAGGCGTAGTCCATGTCGCCCTTTTCGAGGTACTCGGACCACATCTCCTCGGGCGTGATGGGCTTGATCAGCATTTCGTAGTCGGCGTCGGACAGCACGCGGTACCGGATGGGCACGATGCGGCCCGAGTTCCGGAACAGCGGCGGGCGACCCACCGACAGGTGGAGGTCGGAGGCGCCACGGTCGTTCATCAGCTTCAGGAAGCGGTCGACGCGATTACTCAACTTCGCCCCCCGTCATCATCTGCTCGATGAACTCAGGCGGGCACAGGCCCGCGAACGCCTCCTGGTTATCGGCCCGACGCCACGCGGTTTCGGGTGCGATGAGCTTCGACTCGACGAGCTCCATCAGGGCCATGTCGACCGTCTGCATGCCGAGGTTGCGGCCGATCTGCATGAGGCTCGGGATCTGGTACGTCTTGCTGTCGCGGATGAGCGTGCCGAGGCCGAAAGTGCCCTTCAGGATCTCGAAGACCGCCACGCGACCCTCTCCGTCCATGCGCGGCACGAGCGACTGACACACCACCCACTTGAGCGCGTCCGACAGGCCCATGCGGACCTGCGCCTGCTCCTCGGGGGGGAAGCTCGCGATCAGGCGATCGACCGTCTGAATGGCGCTGGTCGTGTGCATCGTGGTGATCACCACGTGCCCCGTCTCGGCGGCTTCCATCGCGAGCCGGATCGTCTCGGGGTCGCGCAGCTCGCCGACCATGATGACGTCGGGATCCTCGCGCAGCGCGCCGCGCAGCGCTCGGTGGAAGCTCTCCGTGTGCTTCCCTGATTCACGCTGGTTGACCAGCCCCGTCTTCGCCGGGTGCACGAACTCGATGGGCTCTTCGAGCGTGATCACGTGGACCGCCTTGGTCTCGTTGATCAGGTTCACGAAGGCCGCGAGGGTGGTGCTCTTCCCGCTGCTCGCTGGGCCGGACACCAGGATCAGGCCCTGGTGGTAGTCGAGCACCTCGGTCAGGTGCCCTGGTATGCGCAGGTCGGAGAACGTCGGCGGCACGTTGGGAATCGCGCGGAAGGTGGCCGCGGTCCCGAGGCGGTGGACGAACGCGTTGGCGCGGTACCGGCCGACCTCGGGGATCGAGTAGCAGAAGTCGACCTCACCCTCCTCGTGGAGGACAGCGAGCTGCTTCTTGGTGAGGACCGACTCGACCATCACCTGGGTCCGCTCGGCCGGCAGCTCGGGCAGTCCTTCGAGACGCGAGAGCTTGCCGCCGTTACGGACGATCGGTTGCTCGCCGACCTGGACGTGCAGGTCGCTGGCGTCGACCTCGCGCATCCGGACCAGCAGCTGGTCCATCGGGTTGCTCATGTCGGACGCCTTGGCAGTGACCGCCTCCGGGCCGGTCTGCAGCTCGCGCCCGAGCTTGTGTGCCAGGTCGCGGGCGACCTCGGCGGCGCGGGTGCGCACCTGCGACGCGGGGTCCTGGGTGCGCACCGCTTCGAGCAGCTCGAGCAGCTTCGGCTCCATGAAGCCGACGCAGGCCGCGACCGTTTCGAGGCGCAGCTCGGGGCGGTCGCTCGTGAGCAGGCGCGTGACCGGGGCGAGCGCCGAGTGGTCACCGATCCGGCCGAGGGCCTCGACCGCGGCCCAGCAGCAGTCTTCGTCGTCGAGCGCCTGCACGAGGAACGGGACGGCCCGTTTGTCGGCGAGCTGACCGAGGCTGTCGCAGGCGGACACCTTCAGCCACCAGTCCGGGTCGCGCAGCATGCGACACAGGGGGCCGACCAGCCGGGGGTCGTTGAAGGCCTCGGCGACCATCAGCGCGGTGCTGCGTACGTTCTCGTCCTCGTGCACGAGCAACGCGAGCGTGGGGTCGAGCAGGACGGTGAACGTCTGCAGCGTGTGCACGATGCGGGTGCGGATCCAGCCGAGCAGCTCGTGCATGAAGAGGAAGAGCTCGGTCAGGATCTCCTGCGGGTCGCCCGCCTCGAGCAGCACATCGATGCACGCGCGGCGGGTGGCGTCCTCGCCCTCCGCCAGCAGCTTGAGCATCTTCTCGCGCAGCATCTTTGGCTGCACCCTTGCGGCGCGTCTCAGGTACCCGAGCGCCTGCTCGCGCGCGGTGGCGTCGTCTCCCTGGAAGAGCTCGAGCATCAGGTCCATGACCTGGGGGTCGTCGACCTTGGTCAGGGCATCGATGGCCGGCGCGATCTTGCGCGCGTCGCCGCTGGTCGCCGCCTCGATGAGCACGGGGACGATCTGGTCCGGCTGGGCGGTCTGCAGCAGCCGCCGCAGCGCCGGAGCCTGCAGAGCGATCGGGGCCTCGGTGACCGCGCGTGACAGGTACCGGACGCCCGCCGGACCCGTCAGGGCGAGCGCCACTTCCCACGCCAGCCGCACCAGCTGCGCGTTCTTGTCACCGAGCAGCTTTTCGACGACGGGCTCGACAATCTCGCCCGACAGCTGGCCGAAGACACGGCCGGCGAAGGTGCGCTGGGCCGACGTCTTCGTAAGCATCGTGCGGGCGAGGGTCATCGCTTCGTGCTGGCTGGCGCCGGCGACGAAGAGCCCGACGGCGACCTGCCTCACGCCCGCGTCGGCGTGGAACATCAGCGGGAGGGCGTCGGAGGGCTTGGTGTCGGACTTCTTGAACTCCTCGAGCGTGGACTTCTTGTCCTCGTCGTTCTTCCAACGCGCGTTCTCGACGCGCGCCAGGACGCTCTTCTTTCCGCCGAAAATCGCCATCAGGCGAGCAGCCGGTTTCGGACCAGGAGCGCGTAGAGGTACGTCGCGTTGACCTGGTCGAGGCCCGAGTTGGCGATGAGGAGGCGGAAGGAGTTTCGGCCGTCGACGCGCGCGAAGAGGTCGCGGCAGCGTGGGTCGAGCTTGCTCCAGTCGACGCGATTGCCGTCGACGGTCGGCCGCGGGACACGCTCGGGGTCACCGAGGACCTGCATGTACTGAGCGAGCAGGGCCTGGGTCTGCGGATTGGCGGTCGCCGGCGGGCTCGACGTCTGCGCGCGCGCCTGCGGCTGCGGAGTCTGCTTCTGTTGGACGGCTGCGCTCAGCAGCGCCTCGAGCTCGTCCATATCACCGGGCTTGTGGCCCGACTCTGGCGTTTGCTGACGGGCGGCTGCGGCGTGTTGCGCCTGCTGCGCGGCGAGCTGCTGGGCCTGCTGCCTGGCCAGCTGCTGCGCCTGCTGCTGCGCGAGCTGCTGCGCCTGCTGCTGCGCGAGCTGCTGTGCCTGCTGCTGGGCCTGCTGCTGCTGGGCCTGCTGCTGCGCCTGCTGCTGGGCCTGCTGCTGCGCCTGCTGTTGGGCGTGCTGCTGCGCCTGCTGTTGAGCCTGCTGCTGCCGCTGTGCCGGCGGCGTGTAGGTCGGCGGGATGTACGGCTCCTCTGGCTCGGCCGAGGCCTCCGGATCCGGTTTGCGTTCGACCGGCTTGGCGAGGCTGTCGGCCAGGCCGGCCGTGCTCGGCTTCGCCTTCGGTGCCGCGCTCTGTCGTTTTCGCTGTTGCCCCGCGTTCGGCGTTCCGCACTCCTGCTCGAGGCGGAGCAGGTCCGCATCGGTGGGCGCACGCGGCCCGGTGGAGCTCGGAAAAAGACGCTCTGCAATCTCATCGACGGTCGGACCGCCCACAAACCCCCTCCTCGCGCGGAATGTAAATCTACGCCACCCCGCGACGGACCGCGAGATCGAACACGCCAACCGCGCACGACGGCAGTCTCCGCAGGCTGGTTCCGGCAGACTCGAACCAGCCAGGCGGGTTCTTCTGCATGGAGTGGAGCGACATTTGAGCAGGTCAGGGGTGACCTTGTCGGAGGAAACGATGCGCACCAGGTCTTGGGCTGTTCATGTTCTCGTCGCGCTGTGCTCGGTCGGCGTCACCGCCTGCATCGTCGAAGGCGGCGGCGGAAGCTCGGACGGCGGCACCCGGAGCACCGACGCGGGTGATGGCAGCGACGCGAAGCTCGACGATTTCGTCGAGCGCACGAAGGACGCGCGGGTTCCGCCGCCTCCGCCTGACGCGGGCCCCGCCTTCGGGACGGACATCACCGGGACGTTCTTCCTGGCCGTGGCAACCCACCTCGGCCCGACCACGCCGTTCCTCTTCAAGGCCGACGCCGAGATTGGTGTGCCGGGGAGGCTGACACTCACCTTGACGTCGCTCGACGGCAGTTGGCGCACGCCCAACGCGGACAACATCATCAGGCCTGACAGCGCCGTCGATGTGAGCGGGGACGGCGAGTTCCTCGTCGCGTATACCGAGGTGGTCATCGTCGGGAGCGCCAACTCAATCACGGGTAATGACCTGGTCGTGACGCTCGGTCTCTCTGGCCGGGTTCTCAATGAGGACTTCTTCTGCGGCGACATCGTCGATTCTGAGATCGTGGAGCCGCCCGCCGGCGGGGTCGCGGGCACCTGGGGTGCGGTTCGCGTCGAAGGGCCGTTCGACGTGGTCGAGCTCACGGCCCCTGTGTCCTGCGCTTTCGGCGACGACGATTGAGACCTGGTCGCGTGCACGGGCGATCGACGCCGACGCCCTCGGTCGACGCACGACGGCCGTTACGGTGGTGACCCGGCCGCGACGGGAGTAGAATCCGCGCGCATATCCACGAAGGAGCTCACCATGTCCGAGCCAATTCGCGTCGCAATCACCGGTGCCGCCGGCAATATCGGCTACAGCCTGCTGTTTCCCCTCGCCTCCGGCGAGGTCTTCGGGAAAGACCGTCGCATCATCCTCCAGCTGCTCGAGCTGCCGATGGCGCTCGACTCGCTCAACGGTGTGCGGATGGAGCTCGAGGACGCGGCGTTCCCGCTCGTGTCGGAGATCATCACGACCAGCGACGCGGACGTGGCCTTCGGCGACGCCGACGTGGCGATGCTCGTCGGCTCCAAGCCGCGCGGCAAGGGGATGGAGCGCGCCGACCTGATCAAGACGAACGGCCCGATCTTCGTCGGTCAGGGCAAGGCGATTGACGCCAACGCCCGTGAGAGCGTGAAGGTCGTGGTGGTCGGCAACCCGTGCAACACCAACTGCCTCATCGCCCGCGGCCAGGCGAAGCGCACCAACCCGCGCAACTACACGGCTATGACGCGCCTCGACCAGAACCGCGCGGCGGCGCAGCTGGCGGCGAAGGCGGGCGCGGCTGTCCGCGACGTCTCGCGCCTGGCCATCTGGGGCAACCACTCGCCGACGATGTATCCGGACTTCACCAACGCCCGCATCGGCGACCTCAGCGCGCAGCAGGCGGTCGGCGACGACGCCTGGCTCAACGGCGAGTTCATCTCGACGGTGCAGCAGCGCGGCAAGGCCATCATCCACGCGCGCGGCAAGTCCTCGGCGGCCTCGGCCGCGTGGGCGGCGATCCACCACGTGCGCGACTGGTTCCGCCCGACGCCGAGCGACCAGTGGGTCAGCATGGCGATCCCGAGCGACGGCACGCACTACGGCATTCCGGAGGGCATCATCTGCTCGGTGCCCTGCCGCGTGGACGCCGACGGCGAGTACCACGTGGTCGGCGGCGTCGAGCTCGACGACACGGCGCGAGGCCGCGTGCAGCGCTCGATCGACGAGCTCGTCGGCGAGCGCGAGGCGGTCAAGGACCTGCTGGCTTAGTCCAGCGCCGAGGGCCGCCCGACTCGGGCGGCCTTCGCGTCGACCCCATCGAGTCAATGAGGCTCTTGGGGTATTATTCCAATGTGAGCTTCGACGCCCAGAGTCTCGTGGGGACGACGGCGGGCGGCTACCTCCTGGACCGAGTGGTCCAGGACGCCCCCGATTCCGTCCTCTACACCACCCGAGATCCGCGACACGATCGCCTGGTCGCCGTGAAGGTGCTGCGCGCGCCCAGGCCTGGTCCGCGGTACGAGCGCGTGGCCGGAATCGTGAAGTCGATCGACACCCCGCGCGTGACCCGGCTGTACGCGGCGCTTCGCCTCGAAGGGGGCAACCCGGCGCTGGTGATAGAGCTGGCGGGCGGGCGCAGCCTGGTGGACCGCCTCAACGACGGGCCCATCGGGCTGGTCGAGGGCATCCGCGCGTTGGAGCATCTGCTCGACGCGCTGCACGCTTGTCACAGCGCGGGCATCATCCACCGGGACCTGCGCCCGCGGGCGTTGCGCCTCATCCCGCGCTTGGGACGGCAGGGCAGCGAGCTGAAGCTGCTCGACGCTGGCGTCGCGCAGATGTTGTCCGACCGAGGCGCGCCGGCGGTGGGCGAGCTGCTCTACGGGCACCCGCTCTTCACGGCGCCGGAGCAATGGGTGAACCGCGAAGTTGACGCCCGCACGGACCTCTACGCGGCGGGCCTGCTCGGCATGGTGATGTTCAGCGGCGAGCACTTCATCCAGCCCGGCCCGCCGCTCGAGGTTTGCGCGCAGCACTTCCGCACCCCGCGCCCGCAGCTGACGGAGACGGCGGGCGGCGAGGACATTCCGCCTCCGCTCACGCGTCTGCTGGTCCGCGCCACCAACCCGGACCGCGCCGCCCGCTTCCGCAACGTGGCCCAGATGCGACTGGCGTTGGGACGGGCGCGCGCTACGTTGCCGAGACGGCCGACGGGCCCGATGCGCCACGCGCGGGCGTCGATCGAGTCGCTCAGCCAGGTCGTCTTCCAGGGTGAGACCTCGATCCTCGACGGCATTGCCGCCGAGGCCGCGAGCTGGGAAGGCCTGCCGGACGACACGTTCGACGGGGGCTGAGGCGTCCGTCAGCTCGGCTTGAGCATCCGGTCCTGCACCGACTCGAGCTCTGCCGCGAGGACCTGGCGCTCGTGGGCCAGAAAACGGCGGACTGCGTCGTCCAGCGCCGGCAGATACAGCTCGTGGGCCGAATACGTCGTCGTCGGTAGGAAGCCGCGGCCGAACTTGTGCCCACCGCCGCCGGCGCCTGCCTCGAAGACCTGCACGCCCCGGTCGATGGCGGCCTCGATGCCGGCGTAGCTGCAGACCTCGAAGTGCAGGTTGCGCACGTCCTCGTTGCAGCCCCAATAGCGGCCGTAGAGGCGGTCGCCCTTCAGCACGTTGACCGCTCCGGCCAGGACCTGACCGTCGCGTTCGGCGAGCACCAGCATCAACCGGTCCCGGAAGTGCTCGCCGAGGTGGTCGAAGAAGGCGCGGTTCAGGTATTGGCGGCCCCAATAGAACTTCATGACCGTGCTCAGGTAGAGCCGCCACGCATGGTCGACCTCGGCCGGGCCGATCTCGTCGCCGGTCAGGACGCGCAACGAGACGCCGGCTTCGGCGACGACCCGGCGCTCGCGGCGGATCTGGTTGCGCCTCTTGCTGCGGAAGCGCGCCAGGAAGTCGTCGAAGGTGTCGTAGCCCTCGTTGCGCCAGTGGAACTGGTGGGTGCGCCGGATGGCGAAGCCGCGCGCCTCGAGGAATGCCGCCTCTGACGCGGAGGCGTAGAGGAAGTGCACGCCGGTGGCGGGTTCGGCCACGGCGGCTTCCCGCGCGCCCTGGAGCAGGGCGTCCATCGTGTCCTCGCCTTCGCCGGACGCCAGCAGGAAGCGGTCGCCCCCGACCGGGGAGAACGGCGCGGCGACCACCATCTTCGGGTAGTACGGCAGGCCCGCGCGCTGGGCGGCCTCGGCCCAGCTCCAGTCGAAGATGAACTCGCCGTAGCTGTCGTCCTTCCGATACAGCGGCAGCGCGCCCACCAGCTCGCGCCCGCGCCACGCCAGGACGTAGCGAGGATGCCAGCCGCTCTCGGGGCCGACGCAGCCGGTCCGCTCGAGGCCCTTCAGGAAGGCGTGCTCGAAGAACGCGCAGCCGTCCCCGACGAGGGCGTCCCATGCCTCTGGTGCCACACCGTCGAGGTCGCCGTGCAGGTCGACTTTCAGGGGCAGGGTGCTACCCTCCGCCGATGCAAAAACTGAGGCGAATCGCGGTCTACTGCGGGTCGAGCGAGCGGGTGGATCCCGTGTATCGAGACTGCGCCAGGCGCGTGGGCCGGTTGCTCGGAGAGCGCGGTATCGGCGTGGTCTACGGTGGCGGTCGCGTCGGCCTGATGGGCGAGGTCGCGGACGGCGCCCTGGAAGTGGGCGGCGAGGTCTTCGGCGTGATCCCCGACAAGCTGCAGGCCCTCGAGGTCGGGCACCTCACGGTCACCGAGCTCTTCGTCGTCGATTCGATGCACGCCCGCAAGGCGATGATGATGAACCTGTCGGACGCCTTCGTGGCGCTCCCCGGCGGCTACGGCACCTGGGAGGAGATCCTCGAGGTCACCACGATGGCGGTGCTCGGCTATCACGCAAAGCCCCTCGCCCTGCTCAATTTTCGGGGCTACTACGACCACTTCGTCACCTTCCTCGACCACGCGCTATCGACCGGGTTCGTCCGCCCCGAGACCCGCGAGCTGTTGCGTGTCGTCGACTCGCCCGAGGCGCTGCTCGACCGGCTACAGACCGTACCGTAGCGAAAGCACGGCCACCGCGACCGCCCCCAAGACGAGCTGGATGGGCACGCCCATGCGCAGGAAGTCGGTGAAGCGGTAACCGCCCGGGCCGTAGACCATCATGTTGGTCTGGTAGCCGAGCGGGGTGGCGAGCGAGAGCGACGCGGCGATGGTCGTGGCCAGCGCGAACGCTCGCGGGTCCAGGCCCTGGTTGGCCGCGACGGCGAGCGCCACCGGCAGAAGGAGCGCGGCAGCGGCCGTGTTCGTGACGACCTCGGTCAGCAGCATCCCGACGATGTAGACCACGACCAGCGTGCCCACCGAGCCGACGTACGGCGCGACGACGAGGACCTGGTCGGCGAGGGCGTCTGCCAGGCCGGTCTTCTCGAACGCCCGCGCGATGCCGAGCGCCGCGCCGATGACCATCAGGACCGACAGGTCGATGCTGCGCCGCGCCTGGCCGGTGGACAGGCAACCGGTGGCGATCATCAGCATCGACCCCGCGACGGCCGCGGTCGCCAGGTCCACCAGGCCAAGGCCGGCCGTGGCCACCACGGCGCCCATGATCGCCAGGGCGAGCGGCGCCCGCTTGTGCCGTGGACGCTCGCCGGCGTGAACCGCGCTGACCAGGTAGAAGTGGTGGGTGTCGCGGAAGGTGCGCGCGAAGCCCGGCGCCGCCTGGAGCAGCAGGGTGTCGCCATGTCGCAGGGTGATGTCGCCGATCTTCGAGTCGAGGTGCTCACCGTGGCGGTGCACGGCGACCACGGCCGCGTTGTACTGGCCGCGGAAGTTCGCGTCGCGGATGGAGAGGCCGACGAGCGGCGAGCCGCGCGAGACCACGGCCTCGTTCAGCGCCCAGTCGTGGTCCAGGTCGCCTGAGTCGATCGCCGCGAAGCCCCGCTGTTTCTGGAGGTCGACGATGGTGTCGAGCACGCCGGCGAAGGTCAGCTGGTCGCCCGGCAGGAGCAGAACGCCCGGGTGGACCGGCGCGATCACGTGGTCGCCGCGCTCGACGCGGACCAGGAACAGCCCGTCGAGGTGGCGCAGACCCGCATCCTCGACCGTCTGACCGAGCAGCGGCGAGTCTTCGGTGACTTGCAGCGAGGTGTAGTACTCGCGCCGCGCCAAGGGGTCTGCGGCGCTGCCCTCGGCGGGCGCCTTCAGCAGGTGTTTCGCGAGCAGCCAGGTCAGCGGCAGGCCCACGAGCGCCACCGGGATGCCGACTGGCGCCAGTTCGAAGACGCTCAGCCCGGGCATGCCTCGCTGGATGAGCAGTCCGTGGACCACGAGGTGCGTGGCGGTGCCCATCAACGTGCACACCCCGCCGAGCACGGCCGCGTAGGAGAGGGGCAGCAGCAGCCCGTGTGCGCTCACCCCACGCTGCCGCGCCCAGCGCGAGGCGACGGGCATGAACATGGCGACCACGGGCGTGTTGTTGAGGAACGCGCTGAGCACGGTGGTGACGCTCGTCAGCCGTCGCCGCGCGGTGGGGGTGTCGGCGGCGGAGCTCAGCAGCAGGTGGGCCGGGCGGTCGAGCGCCCCGGTCTCGCGCAGCGCCGCCGTCAGCAGGTACAGCCCCGCGAGGGCCACGACCGCCGGGCTCGCGAAGCCGGCGAACGCCTCGCCCGGATCGAGCACGCCCGCGACCAGCAGCACCGAGAGGCCGCCGACCACGACGAAATCCGACGCGTAGCGGTCGGTCGCCAGCATCGCGAAGACGCCGGCGATGACCAGCGCGCAAAGGAGCGCGTCCAACCCCATCGCGCGACTTCAACACGGCGCGGTTGCCCGGGCAATCTCGCGTCCGTACGCTGCGCGTCGCCATGGCTCACAAACCGCCGCTTCGCGTGCAACCGACGACGCTCTGGGAGTACCCCTCCCAGCATTACGGCACCCGTCAGCAAGGGAGCGCAGGCTACGCCGGCGCAACGCCCTCCTACGTCATCTGGAATCTGCTCCAGCGATACACCCGCGTGGGCGATGTCGTCGTCGACTCGTTCTGCGGCTCCGGGACCACGATCGACGTCGCCGCCGACCTCGAACGCAGGGCACGCGGCTTCGACCTCGCGCCGTACCGGGACGACATCGAGCAGGCGGACGCCCGCGACCTGCCGCTCGACGACGAGACGGCCGACTTCGTCTTCATGGATCCGCCCTACTCGGACAACCTGCAATACAGCGACGACCCCCGCTGCATCGGCCGCCTCAACGCCACCGACGAAGCGTATTTCGAGGCCCTCGACGACGCGTTCGCGGAGGGCTGGCGCGTCCTGAAGGACCGGCGCTACCTCGCGGTGTACATCTGCGACTACTACGCCAAGAAGAAGGGCTTCGTGCCCATCGGCATGCGCTCGATGGCCCTGCTCGCCCAGCGCTTCCGGCTCATCGACCACGTC
>PVBE012527847.1_pt1 | contig 27353 bp, 23 predicted proteins | sample 1631181 | NCBI WGS metagenome assembly PVBE01 (sample SAMN08397723, study PRJNA350692) | Marine metagenome, whole genome shotgun sequencing project. | isolation source: water | place: Pacific Ocean | collected 2012-04
ACACGGCGCGAGATCAGCCCGCCGGCCTCGATTTCGCGGAGCGCCATGCGTACGGTGGCGCGCGAGGCGCCGAAGTGGCCGGCGAGTTGGCGTTCGGTGGGCAGTTTCTCGCCCGGCGTGAAGCCGCCGTCGTGGATTGCCTGGCGCAGCTCGCAGGCGATCGCCGCCGGCAAGCGCGAGCGGCCGCGCGGCAATTTGGCTCGGTCGTCGGTGGATACGGGAGCTTGCGTCATGCCTCGTTCCTATACCAATTCAGACCAATTGTAGTTTTAATTGATATTGGTTGCAATTGGGTTAAGATTAAACACATCGGAACGCGCTGCGAATAGACGTGCGCCGACGGGGGATCAGCAAGCCATGTGTGGAATTGCCGGAATATTGTTCAAGGGAAGCCACCCGGATATTGCCGCCGGACGGGCCCTGATCGACATGCTGGACGGTTGCCAGCACCGCGGTCCCGACTCGACCGGCTTCGCGCTATACCGGGATGCCGAGCCCGGCGAGTTGCGCCTGCGTTTTTTCGTAGGCGAGGGCGACGAGGTGGTGCAAACGGTGGGGCGCGTCAAGGAGGCGCTGGCCGAGCATCAGGCCCGTATCATCGACGAGGAGGCGATCGGAACCAGCCACCGCTTCACCGTCAAGTTCGATGGCGACGTGCAGACCTTCGCTTATGCCATGGAGAACGTGGCCAAGGTCGTCTCCATCGGTACCAGCCTCGACATCGTCAAGGACGTGGGCAGCGCCCACGACGTCGACGACACCTACCACGTGAATTCGTTCGACGGCAGCCACGGCATCGGCCACGTGCGCTTGGCCACCGAGTCGGACGTCAAGCCGGAGGCCTCGCACCCGTTCTGGGCCACCGGTTTCGCCGACGTTGCCATCGTCCACAATGGACAGATCACCAACTACTGGAAGATGCGCCGGCGCCTGGAGCGGCGCGGTTTCCAGTTCAATACCGACAACGACAGCGAACTCATCGCCGTCTACCTGGCCGATAAGATGTCGCAGGGCATCTCGCTCAAAGACGCGCTCGCCACCTCCATCGACGATATGGACGGCACCTTCTCCTTCCTGGTCTCGACCAAGGACGAGATCGGCTACGCCAAGGACCGCCTCGCCGCCAAGCCGATGATCAAGTACGAGAACGACGACCTCATCGCCATCGCGTCGGAGGAGGTGTCCCTCAACCGGCTTTTCCCCGGCCAGGCGTTGAACACCATGGAACCTCCTCCGGGAACCTACGACACATGGCAACGATCGACCTAGGCGACATTCCCGTCCGTCAGGCCAACGAGCTCATTCGCGAGTACGGGGCCAAGGGAGAGGACGTAGAGGTCGTCAACCCCGACGCCCGCCACCACATCGGAGTCGGCCTCATCCACGACATCACGGTCAGGGTGCGCGGCTCGGCCGGCTATTTCTGCGCCGGGCTGACCGATGGGCCGCGTTTCATCGTCGACAACAACGTCGGCTGGGGCTTGGCCGACAACATGTACCAGGGCTCCATCGTCATCGGCGGCAATGCCGGGGCTATCGCCGGAGTCGGCATCCGCGGCGCTGAGGTGGTGGTGGGCGGCAACATGGGCTCGCGCGCCGGCCAGGTGATGAAGACAGGAACGCTGTGCTGCGCCGGCAACGCCAACTTCATGGTCGGCTACATGATGTACGGCGGGCGCATCATCATCCTAGGCGATTCCGGGGAACGCGTCGGCGAGGACATGACCGGCGGCGACATCTACGTCGGCGGTGCGCTCCAGTCGCTGGGCTCCGACGCCGTGGAGACCGACCTACCGGCCGACGAACTCGACGCCATCATGGAATTCCTGGATCGCTACGAACTCGCTTTCAAGGGCACCTTTAAGAAGATTGTCAACGCTGGCAAGAAGCTGCGCTACGCAACCTCGGAGAGCCAGATGCGGAGCATACCTTTCTTCACTTTTTCAGGTGATTCTGAGTATTGGAGCCCGAAAATCCAGGAAGACATCTTCATCAAGTCGCAGATCGGCCGTTATCGTATCCGTGGCTACGGCGGTGCCCGCGTCCTGCCGCACCTCTCCGACCTTTCCTTCAAGGCCGACCTGACAGGCGTCGGTGGCGACGCCGACGTCGTCTCCAAGGTCGACATGCACACCCTCATCGGCGGCAAAAACGGCGCCCAGCCGCTCGATCTGAGCATGCCTTTGTTGATCGCGCCGATGAGCTACGGGGCGCTCTCAAGTTCGACTAAGCAGGCCATCGGCCTGGCCTCGTCAATGTCGGGGGTCGCCGAGAACACCGGCGAGGGAGGCATGAGCGATGCCCAGCGCGGCGCCGCCAAGCAACTCATTTTCCAGTGCCTGGGGGGGCGGCTGGGGTGGAACATTCACGACATGCTGCGCTCCGACGGGCTCGAGATCTACATTTCCCAAGGTGCCAAGCCGGGGTTGGGCGGCCAGCTCATGGCCAAGAAGGTGACGAAAGAGCTGGCCGAGATCCGCGGCATACCGGCGGGTATCGACCTGCGCTCGCCGTCGCGCCATCCCGACATCCTGGGCGCCGACGACCTGGTCATCAAGATCGAGGAGTTCCGCGAAGCCACCGGCTACCGGCTGCCGGTCAGCGTCAAGATGGGCGCCGGGAGGGTGCACGACGACATCAAGATTGCCGTCAAGGACGGTTTCGACTTCATCGAGCTCGACGGTATGCAGGGATCGACCGGGGCGGGCGCCGCCGAGGTCTTGGAATATGTCGGCATCCCCACCATTTCGGGCATCATGGGGGCCGTCGACGCCCTCAACGAGATTGGGCGCCGCGACGACATCGAGATCGTCCTCATGGGCGGAATCCGCGACGGCGTCGATGCCGTCAAGGCGCTGTGCCTGGGCGCCGACGCCGTTGCCATGGGCACGGCGACCATCATCGCCGGCGGCTGCATCGCCTGCATGCAGTGCCACGTTGGCCAGTGTGTGACCGGCATCGCGACGCAAGACCCGGACCACGAGAAGCGCTACAAGCCGACCTTGGAGGCCGAGAACATCCACCGCTTCCTGGAGGCCGTGCGCTGGCAGATGGCGGCCCTCACCCACGCCCTCGGCCACGACAGCACGCACCAGTTGTCGCGTGACGACCTGGTGGCCCTGACCCCGGAGACGGCGGCCATCACGCGCCTTCCCTACGCCCCGGAATATCGCGACCGGGGCGGGCAACCAGCACAAAAGGCGGATTGAGATGAGTGGCGTCTATGATATCGAGCGCATCGCGCTTCCCCAGGCGCCGCCCGAATACCAGGACGATACCGCCGACGCCCATTACGTGCCAGCGCCGTGCCAGGTGGCGTGTCCGGTGGGCACCGACGCGCCGTCCTACCTCGCCTACATCTGGGAGCAGAAGTTCCCTGAGGCCTTCGAGGCCATCACTGCCACCAACCCCTTCAGCTCCATCTGCGGGCGCGTCTGCGACGCCCCGTGCGAGCCGGCCTGCCGGCGCGCCGCCAGCGACGGCCCCATCGCCATCCGCAACCTCAAGCGCTTCGTCATGGACCAGTTGGGGCGGGATCACCACCTGGCGCCGGTGCTGGTGTCGCGGACCGAAACCGTCGGCATCGTCGGCGCCGGACCGGCCGGGCTGACGGCGGCCCACGACCTGGCCATCGCCGGCTACGCCGTGCACGTCTACGAGATGTCGGACAGGCTGGGCGGCATGATGGTGTGGGGCATCCCTGCCTTTCGGCTGCCGCCGGGCACCATTGAAGAGGACATCGAGCGCCTGCTCAAGCGCTGCCCAGGCGTCGAGGTCCACCTGAACACGGCGCTCGGGCGGGACGTCACCCTGGACGAGCTGAAGGAGCGCCACGACGCCGTGCTGATCACCATCGGCGCCTGCTGGGGCAAGCCCATGGGCATCCCCGGCGAGGACGACGAACGCGTCGTCGACGGGGTCGGCTTCCTGCGCCGGGTCAATGGCGGCGAGCGCCCCGAACTACCGGAGACCGTGGTTGTGGTGGGCGGCGGCGACGTTGCCATGGACGCCTGCCGGGTGGCCAAGCGCCTGCCCGGGTGCAAGGACGTCAAGGTCGTCTACCGCCGCGGACCCGACGAGATCCCGACGCGCCGCGACGAACTCGACGGCGCCGTCAAAGAGGACATCGAGTTTGTCTACAACACCCAACAGATCGCCATCGTGCCCGACGGTAACGGCAACGGCATCGCGCTCAGGTGCGTGAAGACGGAACTGCGGGAGCCCGAAGCCGACGGCCGCCGACGGCCCGTACCCATCGCCGGCTCGGAGCGCGACATCCCGTGCGGCATGGTCATCGCCGCCGTCGGCCAGCAAACGGAGAGCGCCGAGCTCGAAGGCCGCGGAATGATGAAAAACGACCGCGTGGACGCCGATTTCGACGCCATGCGCACCAGCGACCCAAAGGTGTTCGCCGCCGGCGACGGGGCTTTCGGTGGCTCCACCATCGTCGTCGTCATGCACCACGGCCAGAAGGCGGCCTACTGCATCAAGGCCTTCCTCGAGGGGCGCGACGACCCGCTGCCCTACCGCACGCCCTACCGCACGCGGCGCGTAGCCGTCGCCCAGGACTTGTCGTGGGAGAAGTTCCCGCGCCAGGAACAAGAATTCCACGGCCTGGGCGCGACGCCGGTCGAGTTCCCGGAGATCGAGACCACCTACGACCTGGAAACGGCGTGCGCCGAGGCGGCACGCTGCTACCGCTGCGACGCCGAGACCGGTTCCGCCGATTACGCGGTGCACCACCGCGAGGACATCTTCTCCATGGCGCGCACCAATCCCAACGACCACGCCAAGAACCGGGCGATGCTGCTGAAGCGCCTGCACCTGCGCGAAAACCCCTATCCCGAGGAGCGCCCGGCCTGCCTCGACGACCTGGTGTTCCTGCCCGCCAACCTGTCGCGGCTGGTCATCGACCCCTACCGCGAGGCGTGCCGCATCGATAAATACATCGCCGGCAAGCTGCAACTCACCCAGCCCTTTTTCGTCACCGGCTTCGATGACGCCCCGGACGAGATGCGGGGCGGCGTCGCTAAGGGCCTCTATGAGAGTGGTTGCGGCTACATCGGGGCGCGGCCCATCGGGTTCGGCGCCCCCTGGCTACAGGTTGTCGGGCCCGGCGGTGCCGTGCTGAGCCCCGAAGCAGCGGGCCTCATCCACGCGCTGGGGGAGCACTTCGAGGCGCCTCAGTCTGTACGTCTCGCCGACGGCCAGATCCTCGGCCTCGCGGTTTCCGTGTCGGCGGTCCTGGAAGAGGCCATTCCCTTCGCCCTGGAAGGCGGTTTGGACGTACTGGTTCTCGATGGCGGCGGCGGGCTCTGCTCACTGGTCGGCGAACTCGGGGGCGCCCCCGACCTCACGCTGCTGCGCGACGCCATCCGCATCCTTCGCCGCCTGGGGCGCGAGGAGGAGATCGACCTGATCTACTTCGGCGGCGCGCGCTCCGGCACCGACGCCGCCAAGCTCATCGCCATGGGCTGCGTCGCCGTCGTCTACGGCGCGCAAATCGCCCTGGCGGTGGGCGGCGAGATCACCGCCGAGGGCCGATTGCACTACAACTCGGACCGCGACGGCGGCGAGCACAAGGAGGCCGTCGTCAACATCCTGGCTTCCAGCGCCGGCGAGGCGTCGATGATGGCGCGCTGCACCGGCAAGACCAACCTCCACAACCTGGAACCCGAGGACCTGCGCGCCCTCACCCTGGCCGCCGCCCAGGCCACCGGTCTGCCGCTGGCTGGAACGGCGGGCTAGCTGGGGGGCGAGGAAGTCTAGCGCAATATCCCCTAAGCACAGGGTCCGTGCGGCGTGCCCTGTGGTCCGAGCGATACTTCGGCGGCGCTCCTTTGGGCCCGGGCGGCCCCGGCCTCAGGCGGAATCCGTCAGCAGGAAGAACAACGCCATCAAGGCGAGGGTCGCGCCCAGCAGACCGACCCGCCAGCGCATGAGCACGTTCGAGGATTTTTCGTGGAACGCGCTCTCGGTGCTCATGGCGTAGAGGCCCATGAACAATACCAAAGCGGTCGCGGCTGCGAAGATGCTGACCAAGTATGGCAGCGTGGAGACAATTACTCCCATGTCAGAATCTTACACCCCGCACCGGGCGAATATCCAAGAAATCCTTGTGGCTATCCCTGGTGCCGGCGCCCCCGGATTGCTGTCGTGCTTAAGGCAAGCGATTGGTATAACAGGCTATCTTGGTAGAGAGGTCTTGCCATGGTGCGCCGGATCGGGCCATTCTTGTTCGCTTTCGCCATTGCCGTCGGCCTGATTGGCGCACCGCGCCCATGGGCCCGGGGCTTGCCCACCATCGCTGCGGCGTCTGACCTTCAGTTCGCGCTCGGTGAAGTAGCCGAGGCGTTCACCGAGGAAACCGGCCGTGAAGTGAAACTGATCTTCGGCTCGTCGGGCAATTTTTACCGGCAGATTCTACAAGGCGCGCCGTTTCACATGTATCTGTCGGCGGACGAGGAGTTCGTCCTCGATCTCGCCAAGAAAGGGTTCACCCCTGATCGCGGTGCGCTATATGCCATTGGCCGCATCGTCATCATCACCCCGCACGGCTCGCCCCTGAAGGCGGATGGCGGACTGAAACACCTGGGGACGGCCCTGCGGGACGGATGGCTGCAAAAATTCGCCATCGCCAACCCGGACCATGCACCCTATGGCCGCCGTGCCGAGGAAGCTCTGCGTCACGCCGGGTTGTGGGATACCCTGAGGGGCAAGCTGGTGCTCGGCGAAAACGTCAGCCAAGCGGCGCAGTTCGCCACATCGGGCAGTGCCCAGGGGGGGATCATCGCCCATTCGCTGGCCCTGTCGCCGGACGTCTCGAAGCTCGGCACCTTCGCGCCGATCCCGCAATCCTGGCACAAGCCGCTGCGCCAGCGCATGGCGCTGCTCAAGGGGGCCAACGACACGGCGCGGCGGTTCTACGGTTTCATGCGGAAATCGGATGGACGGACCATCCTGCGGCGCCACGGCTTCGTCCTTCCGGGCGGGACGCGGTAATGGATTGGGAGGCGCTTTGGCTGTCGGTTCGGCTCGGCGGACTGTCGGTTCTCATCCTCGTGCCGATTGCCATCGCGGTGGGGCGTTGGCTGGCCGTGACGGCGGCTTCCGGAAAGAGCCTGATCGAAGCGTCTCTGGCCCTTCCCCTGGTCTTGCCGCCGACCGTCCTCGGGTTCTATCTGTTGGTTGCTTTCGGCGCCGGATCGTGGGTCGGACGCCTCTGGCAGGATGTCTTTGGCCATACCCTGGTCTTCACCTTCGAGGGCCTGCTCATCGCCTCGGTCATCGTAAACATTCCGTTCGCCGTGCAGCCCATCCAGCGCGCTTTCGAGGCGATATCGCCCGACCTGCGCGAGGCGGCGGCGTGCTGCGGGTTGTCCTGGTGGCGCAGCCTGTGGCGCATCGAGCTGCCGCTCGCCTGGCCCGGCATCCTGACCGGAATGGTGTTGACCTTCGCCCACACCCTCGGCGAGTTCGGCGTGGTGCTCATGGTGGGCGGCAGCATCCCCGGCGAGACCAGGACCATCGCCATCGCCATCTATGATCGGGTTCAGGCTTTCGACGAAGCCTCGGCCGGGAAGATGGCGGCCGTCCTGCTACTGATCTCGTTGGTGACGATCACCCTGAGCTACCTGCTCACGCAACGGGTGAGGCGCCGTCATGACTGAGGCGGCGGGGCTTTCGATCCACCTCGACCAGGATCGCCCGATCCCGCTCAGCATCGACCTGAGCGCCGTTCCCGGCGAAATCCTGGCCATCGTCGGCCCCTCGGGAAGCGGCAAATCGACGACGCTCAGGGTCGTTGCTGGACTTCACAGACCGAGCGCCGGGCACATAGTGTGCAACGGGACGACGTGGCTCGATACGAAGGCCGGGATCGACGTTCCGGCGCGGCGCCGGCGGGTCGGGTTGGTGTTCCAGTCCTACGCGCTGTTCCCACACCTGACGGCGCTCGAAAACGTTGTCGAGGCACTTCAGGACCGCCCGCCGCAAGGCCGCCGCAATGAAGGGCAGGCGCTGTTACAGCGCATCCGTCTCGACGGGCTCGAAGACCGGTTGCCGCGGCAGCTTTCCGGGGGGCAGCAACAGCGCGTCGCGGTGGCGCGGGCGCTGGCTCGCCGTCCCGATGTCCTGCTTCTCGACGAGCCCTTCACGGCGGTCGATCGCGTCACCCGTCACCGCCTGGTCCGTGAACTGGCCGACCTTCGGCAAGATCTGCCGATGCCGGCCCTGCTGGTCACTCATGATCTCGATGAAGCGGCGCGGCTGGCCGATCGTATCTGCGTCGTCCATCGCGGTCGGACTCTTCAGACCGCGTCGCCCGGGTCGTTGATGGCGCGGCCGGCAAGCCCCCTGGTCGCCCGGCTGGTCAATCTCCGCAACATTTTCTCGGGTCGCGCGGCGGGGCACGACGCGGATAGGGGGGTAACGTTCATCGAATGGCAGGGGAGGACCATCGAGGCCGGTTTCAGCGATGCCTTCGCTCCTGGCGCACGGATAGCCTGGTGCATTCCGGCCGACAGCATCATCGTGCATCGCCGCGACCGGCCGTCTCAGGGCGAGCGCGAGAACCCTCTTTCGGGAATCGTTCGCGAAGCCGTGCGCCTCGGCGAGACGACCGAGCTGGTCGTCGTCGTCGGCGGAGATGACCGGGAACCATTCCATCTGGCCATCCCGACGCATGTGGCGCGGCGCAACGGGATCGACGTTGGCGCCGAGGTCGGATTTTCGATACGCGCCGAGGCCGTGCACCTGATGCCCGCCGAGGCGGACGGAGGTGAGCACTCCACGAGCGATTAATTACCCGAATTTTCGAAAAGGGATCATCCCCGGTCAGTCGCTGAATTTGCCGCCGACATCCGGCGGAGATTCCGTCATTTCCGGGTATGGCAACAAAGCGACATCAGCCGGCCGGCAATCCGGCCTTGAGGAGGCCTTCGCTGTGGTGCGTGCGATCACTATCCTGGGCGTGGTGTTGGGTTGTCATGTGCTCGCTGATGTTGAAGTCCGGGGAACTCTTCAGGATCTCGCGGCGATGCGCCGCCGCCTCGGCATCGTCGTCTAGATAGGCAAAGCTGGCGGCAATGAAAGCAAGGTTCATGGCTGCGACTCTTGGTTATGCGTGCACACCCTAGTAGCCGCCACCAGAAAGCGTATATAAGAGGCGCGCTTGAAACGAATCTTATCGTATCGAACCGATTGAGGGGGGGGCAGAGATGGCCGTCGATCTGGCGCGTGTCGCCAAGCAAAAAGGCATCAAGTATTTCCTGATCAGTTTTGTCGACATGTTCGGCGTCCTGCGCGCCAAACTGGTGCCGGCGCGTGCCATCGGTGCCATGCAGAAGGAGGGCGCCGGCTTTGCCGGCTTCGCGGCGTGGCTCGACATGACCCCGGCCCACCCCGACATGTTCGCCATCCCCGATGCCGCGAGCCTGATCCAGTTGCCGTGGAAGCCCGAGGTCGGCTGGCTGGCTGCCGATCTGTGGATGGACGGCGTCGAAGTCGAGGCCTCGCCGCGCATCATCCTCAAGCGCCAGATCGCGCGCGCCGAAAAAAAGGGCTGGCGCATGAAATCCGGCGTCGAGTGCGAGTTCTTCCTGATCGTGCAGGACGGCTCGACGATCTCCGATCCCTTCGATACCCAGCCCAAGCCCTGCTACGACCAGTCGGCGCTGATGCGCCGCTACGACGTCATCAGCGAGATTTGCGACAGCATGATCACCCTCGGCTGGGATCCCTACCAGAACGACCACGAGGACGCCAACGGCCAGTTTGAGATGAACTGGGAATACGACGACTGCCTGCCCACCGCCGACAAACACACGTTCTTCAAGTATATGGTGAAAAATATCGCGGAAACGTATGGTTTTAGGGCGACATTCATGCCCAAGCCCTTCGGCAAATTGACCGGAAACGGCTGCCACAGCCACGTGTCGGTGTGGGACAAGGCGGGGCGCCGCAACCTCTTCCACGACCGCAAGGACGAGGTCGGCATCTCCAAGATGGGCTACCACTTTCTGGGCGGCATCATGCATTCGACGGATGCGCTGTGCGCCATCTTCAACCCCACCGTCAACAGCTACAAGCGCATCAATGCGCCGGTCACCGCGTCGGGCGCCACCTGGTCACCTAACGCCGTCACCTATGGTGGAAACAACCGCACCCACATGGTGCGCATTCCCGACGCCGGGCGCTTCGAGTTGCGCCTCATGGACGGCTCCACCAACCCCTACCTGATGCAGGCCGGGGTGCTCGCCGCCGGCCTCGACGGCATCGCCGAGAAACGCGACCCCGGTGAGCGCCTCGACATCAACATGTATGAGGAGGGCGGGCGGCTGCGCCGCGTCAAGCGCCTGCCGCTCAACCTCTTGGACGCGCTGCGCCTCATGGAGAAGAACAAGGTCTTGCGCGATGCCTTCGGCAAGGGTGTGGTGCAGAGCTACCTGAAGCTCAGGATGCAGGACTGGAACGACTTCATGAGCCACCCGTCGGCGTGGGAGAGGAAAAACACCCTCGACTGCTGACGTCGCTCAAGGGGCCCGGCGGGTGGCGGGTCCTCCCAGGGAGGGCAGCGCCGGCTAGCGGGAGAGAACATGTCTTTCGGCCTCTTGAAATACGGCTTCGCGCGCCGCTACCCGGCGCGCCGCCTGCTGCCGGCGGCGACCGAGCTTAAAGGTACCTACGATGTCGTCATCGTCGGCGCCGGCGGCCACGGGCTGGCCTGCGCCTACTACCTAGTCCGCGACCACGGCATCACTAATGTCGCCGTCCTCGACAAGGGCTATATCGGTGGCGGCAACACCGGGCGCAATACGGCCATCGTGCGCTCCAACTACCTGACGCCGGAAGGCGTCAGGTTCTATGACGAGAGCTGCACGCTTTTCCAGGACCTGTCGGGCGAGTTCGACCTCAACATTCTCTATTCGGAGCGTGGCCACCTGACCCTGGCCCACACCGACGCGGCGCTGCGCACCATGCGCTGGCGGACCGAGGTCAACAAGCACATGGGCGTCGCCTCGGAGTTCGTCCTGCCGGCCGAGCTTGCCAAGCTGTGTCCCGAGCTTCATCTCGGCGAGAACGCGCGCTATCCGGTGATGGGCGCCCTTTACCATTCGCCCGGCGCCATCGTGCGCCATGACGCCGTGGCCTGGGGTTACGGACACGGCGCCTGGAGGCGCGGCGTCGAAATTCACCAGAAGACCGAGGTCACCGGCTTCCAACGCGCCAATGGCCGCATCATGGCGGTAGAGACGACGCGTGGCACCATCGGCGCCGGTCTGGTCCTGCAGGCAACGGCGGGGTCGAGCTCGGTGGTGGCGGCGATGGCGGGGATTAAGCTTCCCATCCGCACGGTTCCCCTGCAGGCCTGCGTGTCGGTGCCCCTCAAGCCCTTCCTCGACCCCATCGTGGTGTCGGGCAGCCTGCACGTCTATGTCAGCCAGTCGGACAGGGGCGAGTTGGTCATGGGCGGCTCGACCGATCCCTACGGCCTCTATGCCAACCGCTCGACCCTGGAGTTCAAGGAGAGCCTGATAGCCCACATTCTGGAGCTCTTTCCTTTTCTGGCGTGCGTCAAGGTCATGCGCCAGTGGGCCGGCATGGCCGACATGACGCCCGACTTCAGTCCGGTCATGGGGCTGACCGAAATCGACAACTACTACATCGACGCCGGCTGGGGGACATGGGGTTTTAAGGCGACGCCGGTATCGGGCAAGCGCATGGCCGAATGCTTGGCGACGGGGCGCCAGCCGGACATCCTCGAGCCCTTCCGCCTGGATCGCTTCCGGACATTCGAGCAGGTCGGCGAGCGCGGCGCCGCCTCGGTCGGGCTCTAGGAGAGCGCCCGTGAAGATCATGAACTGTCCCCTCAACGGGCCGCGCAACATCTTGGAGTTCGTGTGCGGTGGCGAGGTCGAGGCCATGCCGGCGCCGGGGGCGGCGGACGCGGCGTGGGCCGAGTACGTGTTCCTCGAGAACAATACGGTAGGCGTGGTGCGCGAATGGTGGATGCACGCGCCCACGTCCTACTGGTTCATCGCCGAGCGTGACACCCGCACCGACGAGATATTGCGCACCTATCCGGCCTCGGAAGTCTTTTCCGAGCGCCAGGACTTCGCGATATGAACGAACGGCGCCTTCCCGAGCCTTTCGGCCGCTTCGTCGACCGTTGCCAGCGCCACGCCTTCACCTTCGAGGGACGCGCCCACCAGGCCCTGGCCGGCGACACGGTGGCCAGCGCCTTGATGGCCGCCGGGGTGGTGACGCTGTCGCGCTCCTTCAAGTACCATCGCCGGCGCGGCGTCCTCACCATGGCCGGGCAGGACGCCAACACCCTGGTCCAACTCGCTGATGAGCCCAACGCCCTGGCCGACGTGGTGCCGGTGTCCGAGGGGCTGGTCGTCGGTGCGCAGAACTATTCAGGCAGCCTGGACAACGACCGCGCCGCGTTGCTCGAACGATTGGCGCCTTTCATGCCGGTCGGCTTCTACTACAAGGCCTTCTACAGGCCGAAGGGGGCGTGGAAGCTTTGGGAAGGGGTGGTGCGCCGCCTCACCGGGCTGGGCCGGGTCAACGTCGAGGCGCCACACGGCTATTACGACAAGATGTACCTGTTTTGCGACGTTGCCGTCGTCGGCGGCGGGCCGGCCGGGCTGGCTGCGGCGGTCGAGGCGGCGGCGGCGGGCGCCGAGGTCACGCTCTTCGACGACCAGCCGGTGCCCGGCGGCGCCCTCAACTATGCCCGCTTCGACGCCGCCGGGGAACGCGCCGGCCGGGTGCGCGACGAACTGGTGCGGGCGGCGCAAAGCCATCCCCGCCTCAAGGTCTACACGGGCGCTGTGGCCGAGGCCCATTACGAAGACAACTGGCTGGCCGTGGTTCACGGCAATCGGCTGTACAAGGTGCGGGCGCACACGGTGGTGCTGGCCGCCGGCGCCTTCGAACAGCCCATGGTCTTCCGCAACAACGACCTACCGGGGATCATGCTGGGCTCGGCGGCGCAACGCCTGATGCGGCTCTACGCGGTGGCGCCGGGACGGCGCGCCGTGGTGGCCACCGCCAACGACCATGGCTACGGGGTGGCGCTCGACCTGTTCGACGCCGGCATCGAGGTCGCCGCCGTCGCTGACCTGCGCCCCTCCCCGCCACCCTCGGAAATGCAAGACGCCGTCCGGGCACGCAGCCTGCGCGTCGTCACCGGGCACACCGTCTTCGAGGGCCTGGGCAGGAAGCGCGTGACTGGCGTGCGCGTCGCCGAGATCACCGGGCGGGGTGAATGCCGGGGTGCCTCCTTTACCGTGGAGTGCGATCTGGTCTGCGTGTCGGTGGGCTACGCGCCGACGGTGGCTTTGCTGTGCCACGCCGGCGCCAAGCTGGCCTACGACGAGGCCACGGCGACATTGCGCCCCGACCGCATACCGCCCGGCATGTGCGTCGCCGGCGCGGTGGGCGGTGCCCATGATCTCGACGCGGTGATGGCCGAGGGGCGTTTCGCGGGGTGGGCGGCGGCCACCGCCGGGGGCTTCGATGGGCGCGCCGAGCCCAAATTTCCCGACGGCCGCGGCGACGTCGGCGTCAACCATCCGTGGCCCATCTTCCCGCATCCCAAGGGCAAGGAGTTCGTGGACTTCGACGAGGACCTGGTGGTCGCCGACATCGAGAACGCGGTGGCCGACGGCTTCGAGGAAATAGAGCTCCTCAAGCGCTATTCTACCTCCGGCATGGGACCCAGCCAGGGGCGCCAGTCGGCGCTCGCCACCGTGCGCCTGGCGGCGCGGGCGAGGGGGCGGCCACCGGCCGAGATGGGGACCACCACGGTGCGCCCGCCGGCCATGCCCGAGACCTTCGGCGTGCTTGCCGGGCGTTCCTTCAACCCGGAGCGCCTGACCGCCATGCATCACCGCCACATTGAGGTAGGAGCGCGCATGATGGTGGCGGGGCTGTGGTGGCGCCCCGCCTTCTACGGGCCGCCCGAGCGGCGCGAAGAATGCATCGCCGAGGAGGCGATGGCGGTGCGCACCAACGTCGCCATCATCGAGGTCTCCACCCTTGGCGGCATCGAGGTGCGGGGGGCGGACGCGGCCGAGTTCATGAACCGGATGTACACACTTGCCTACAAGAAACAACAGGTGGGGCGCGGCCGCTATGCCCTGATGACCGACCCCTCGGGGGCTATCGTCGATGACGGTGTCGCCTGCCGCTTCGCTGAGGACCATTACTACGTAACGGCCACCACCGGCGGCGCTGACAGTGTCTACCAGAGCATGCTTTGGTACAACACCCAGTGGCGCCTCTCCGTGGACATCGCCAACGTCACCGCCGCCTGGTGCGGCATCAACATCGCCGGGCCCAAGTCACGCCAAGTACTGTCACGCATTACCCGGGACGTCGATCTTTCCGCCGAGGCCTTTCCCTACATGGGGGTGCGCCACGGCACCGTCGCCGGCATCTCGGTACGCCTGCTGCGCGTCGGTTTCGTCGGCGAGTTAGGCTATGAGATCCACGCCCCGGCGGCCTTCGGCGAGGCCCTGTGGGACGCCCTGATGGAGGCGGGAAAAGACGCCGGCATCCGGCCCTTCGGCGTCGAGGCGCAGCGCCTTCTGCGCCTCGAGAAGGGGCACATCATCATCGGCCAGGACACCGACGGCCTGACCCACCCCCATGAGGCCGACATGGGGTGGGCGGTGAACGCAAAGAAGTCCTTCTTCGTCGGCAAGCGCGCCATCGAGATCCAGATGGCGCGCCCCATTACGCGCCGCTTGGTCGGATTCACGCTTGGGGACGCGTCCGACCCGCTGCCCGAGGAATGCCACCTGACGGTGCGCGCTGGCGAAATCGTCGGCCGTGTCACGTCGGTGGTGCGCTCGCCGGCATTGGGCCGCGTCATCGGGCTCGCCTACGTGGCTCCCGACCAGACCGAGGTCGGGTCCACCTTCCACATCAAGGGGCCGGGGGGGCGCCTCATCGCGGCGCAAGTCGTGCCGGTGCCCTTCTACGACCCAAAAAATCAACGCCAAGAGCTGTGAGCATGCCAGGAACCGTGAGCATGAACGCAACCAGCCCCCGGACTCCGCGCCGCAGCTTCATCTACCGCGAGCTAGAGGCCGCCGGCGCCCGCTTCGTGGCCATCGGCGACGCCGAAGTAGCGGCGCGCTATGCCGGCGGCGACGAGACACAAGCGCTTATCGGGCTCGGGATTGCCGACCTGTCGCCGTTGCCGCGCACCGGCTTCAAGGGCGATGGTGCCGTCGACTGGTTGGTCGCCCAGGGCATTGCCATCGGCGAGGCGTCCAACCACGCCGTCCGCCAGGCCGATGGCGCCCTGACCGCGCGGTTGGCGCCCGGCGAGGTATTGGTCCTCGATGGTTTGGGCGAAGGGGCGGCGATCTGTGCGCGCCTGGACGCCGCCTGGACCCCGGTTGCCGGCGCCTTCTGGCCAGTGCCGAGGCGCGATGGCGCGTCCTGGTTCCTGGTGACGGGCGAACACGCGGCGACCATGTTCGCCAAGGTGTGCGGCGTCGACCTCAGGCCAGAAAAGTTCTCCAACCACGCCGTCGCCCAGACCTCGGTGGCGCGTACCAACGCCATCGTCGTGCGCGACGATCTGGGGGCGGTGCCGGCCTTCCACCTGTTGGGGGACAGCGCCTCGGCGCGCTACATGTGGCGCTGCCTCGCCGACGCGGCGCGCGAGTTCGGCGGCCGCCCGGTGGGCCTGGAGGCGGTGCGCTCCCTCATCCGATGATCGGCAACTCCGGCGGTGCCCGGCGGGTCAGCAGCTCGGGTCCAGCCTCGCGGATGACCAGGTCTTCCTCGTGGACCATCACCTTACCCGGCGCGAAGCTCATGCCGGGTTCCAGGGTCAGGATCATGCCCGCCTCAAGGACGGTGCCGTCGGTCGCGGTGTTCGAGGGCCACTCGGTCAAATGCATGCCGAGGCCGTGGCCCAGGCGACCGACATCGCTGCCCAGCGAGCCGCCGGCCTGCAGCACGTCCTCCATGGCATGGAAGACGTCGGTCGCGGTGGCTCCGGGACGCGCCGCCCTCAACCCGTTCTCGGTCGCGCGATAGATCACGTCGTAGGCGCGCCGCGCCGCGTCGGTGGCATGGCCGAAGGCGTAATTGCGGTCGAAATCGCTGAAATACCCGTCGAAGAGCGATCCGGTGTCGATCATTAGCACGTCCCCCTCGGCGATGACGCGCCCTGACGGCGGTGAGATGATGTCACCGTATCCGCCGGCATCGGCGCCGCCGGACAGATACGGCACGTCGTCGGCGCCGCGGTCGAGGACCTCGATCTTGAAGGTCCGGAAGGCGTCGATATCGGTCATGCCGGCATGGATGAAGGTGGGCAGGGCCTCGAAGGCATCCGAGACGATGGAACAGATGTGCATGGTTTTGGCGATCTCCGCCTCGCTCTTGATCATGCGCAGGGCGCGGATGATATCGGTGGCATCGACGAACTCGACGCCGAGAAGGGCGCCTCGCACTTCTTCCAGGTCGATCAGCGGCATGCGGAGATTGGTTTCCCGGCCCATCGGTATGCCGATCCGCCCGGTGGCTCCGGCCACTTCCGTCAGGGTGGTTTTCAACAGCGACACGCCGTCATCGCTGGGGTGGGGCGACGACCAGGTACGGATGTCGTCGATCCAAGTGCGCGCCATGCACTCGGCGCCAATCTCGGGGATCACGGCAATCGGCTTGGCGCTTGCCGGCACGACCAAGAACCAGGGACGTGTCGGGCTTTGCCAGAACTGAGTGAAAAACCCCGAGAAGTACCTCACCTCGGGCTCGGTCATGACCAGAAGCCCGTCGACAGAGCGCTCCGCCATTAAACGCTGGGCGCGGGCCAGGCGCGCCTCGAACTCGGCTTCGGGAAACCCGCGGGGTGGCGCCGGGATTATGGGATTCGTGGTTTTCGCCTCGGTCATTATTCTCTCTCCTGGTTGCGTTCCGCTCGGTTCGATTCCTTGGGCGCGTTTTGCCGTGTGCGTTCGAGCGCCGCCCGGCAGGCGGCGCCCCAGGCCGAGACGGCCTCTTTCTCCTCGAGCACCTCGAGGCCGCGGTTGGTGATGCCGCCCGGCGTGCGCAGGGTTTCCAGCATGGCGGCGAGGCCCTCGCCGGGGCGATTGAGGATCATGCCGGTGGCGCCGCGCGCCGTCTGGGCGACCAGGTCGCGGGCCGTCCGGGGCGGCACGCCGTGGCCTTCCGTCCACGCCGTCACCTCGGCCAGCATGGCGTAGAGCCAGCCGTAGAAAGCGCCGAGCACGCTGGCCGCCTCGAAGCTTGTCTCGTCGGGCAGCGCGTGGACGGAGCCGAGGCGCTCGAACAAGGCACGCGCCTCGGGGCCGTCAGGATAGAGAGACGTCGGGCTTTCGCCGATGGCGGCGCATGAGATGGGCATGGCGCGGACCACCGTGGCTGGCCCCGCGACAGGGACCAGGGCGTCCAGCGGAATGCCCGCCGCGACGCAGATCAAGACTTGCCCGACGCGCCACGGCAGCCCGGTGGCCGCGTGCACGGCCTGGGCGGGGCGCGTCGCCAGGATGACGGTGTCGGCCTCCTCGACCACGTGGACGTTGTCGGCGGCGACGCGGGCGCCGAATCGTTCGGCCAGGGCGCCAGATTTCCCGGCGTTGCGTGGCGAGAGCGTGATGACCGGGCCGTCGCCGCCGCACCTCAGGCCTTCGACCAGATAGCCCGCCAAGTGGCCGACGCCGATGATGCCGACACTGGTGGTCATGCGCCGCCGCGCCCCCAGTCCTTGTCCGCCGTCATGCGGGCCAGGTGTTCCAGCATATCGCCGATCCGCCCGCAGGCGACGGCGCCGGCGGCCTCCAACTCGGCGCTGACGTCGACGGGCAGGCTGGTGTTGCTGTCGTCCGGTATCTGGTTGAGCTTGCCGCCGATGAAGACGGGGAGGCGCAAGCCGCGCGCCTCCATCTCGCCATGCAGGCGCCGCAGGTAGTCGAGCGCTACGCCGTTGTAGGTGCTGAGCGCGATGAAGTCGGCGCCGCCCGAGAGCGCCTTGTCAGCGAGGACGTCGGGGTCCGTGCTCACCCCGGCATCGATCATGCGCACGCCGAGGCCGCCGAGCACGTTCTCCACCAGAATCTTGCCGTATTCGTGGACGTCGGTGGTGGCGACACAGGCGGCCAGGTTGGCCGCCGCGATGGCGCCGCACGCCGCTTCGTCGAGGGTCGCCAGATGTTGAGCCGCGTTCTCTTGCAGTTCCACAAAGGTGGTGGCCTGCACCACCGGCGCCCGGCCCCGCGGACGCGCCGCGTCCGCGGGGCCGGGGCCGAACAGCTCTTCGAGGCGCCGGGCGCCGACGCGGCGCAGGCTGAGCAGCATCTCGAAGGGGTTGGCGACGTCGATGCCAGCCTCGCCGAGACCGGCCAGCACCCGCTCCTTGAAGCGTTCGCCTCCCTCCACCAGCCGCGTCGCCGTCGCTTCCGCCACCTCGGTGTCGACGAGCCGGCCCAAGCCGCCGGCCTTCTCGACGAGACGGTTGGCAAACAGGTGGGCGTCGACGATCTCGTCGATTTCCGGGATGCGCTTGGCTTCGGTCACCGGTACCGGGTTGATGGCGTGGCCCGACGGGAGGGTGCGCTGGGCGACAATATCGACGAGCAGGTAGGACGCCAGGCTGGCGTAGTTCTCGGCCTCGTCGGCGACGAAGGCGGTGGTGTTGCCGTAGACCATGGTTCCCGGTGCCTCGGTGCTGTGGGCCAGGGCGCGCTGGAAGGAGAGGCGGGAGAGGGGGTCGGAGAACATGTGCCCGTAGCAGTGGCCAATGCGGCCGCCGATCAGCCCCTCGACGATGTGGCGCTCCAGGAGAACGGCGCCCAGCGAGCACGCCAAGTCGTGGAAGACGGCGGAGAACCCGTCGTCCAGGTTCGAATGGATGAGGATATCGACCGGCTGCGCCGCCGCCAGGGCCAGCGCCTTCAGGGTCTCGGCGGTGGTTGTCACGTCGTCGTTCCAATGGGGCATGCGGAAGGTGAAGTACTGGCCGAGGTTGCCGATCGCCGTCGATCCGGCGGCCAGCGATGCCGCCGTGTTGTGGAGCGCCGCCGGAGTGCCCAGCACGAAATCGCCGAAATGGGAGGCGACCGGGGCCTCGGAGGTGAGGCGGGCGAAGTCTTCGGGCTTGTCCAGGATGAGGCCGGTGCCGCGCGGCATGCCGGGGCGGTCGGCGGGCGCATAGCCCATCGACCAATCCAGGCAGATGCCGTACCGGTCGAGCTCGTAACCGGCGGCGACCAGGCGCTGGTGGATTTCACCGTAGGCGCGTCGGCTCTTCTCCAGGTTGCGGTAGCCGATCTGGGCGTGCAGCATGACGGCGCCCTCGGCGGCGCGACGTTCCTTGTAGGCGATCTCGCAGGGGACGCCGTTGGCCTCGAGGAACGAAGACGGCCCGACGCCGAGGGTTTGCGCCAGTTTCCGCCCCTCGGCCATGAGGGCGGCGGCCTCGGGCAGCTCGGGCTCGGGCAGGATGGCGGATCGCTTCAGCGGTTCAAACGCGCGCATTATTGAATTCCCGGCCTTTCCCATGCCCGCTTCGCCGTTGCCTTCACAGCTTGCCCCGAAGTGTGCCCGAGGCCGGCCTCCGGTCCAAGCCCAATCGCCATGCGGCGTGTTGCGTGGCGTGGCGCGAGCGTCTATGACTGGGGCATGTTTTTCTGGGCCTCCAAGATGTTCGGGGTTGTGGTTCAACCAGCCAATACTCTGCTCATCGTTCTGTGTCTGGGCGCGGTGTTGCTGTGGACGCGGTGGCGGCGCGGGGCTAGGTGGATAGTTACGTTGACCGCCCTCGCCGCATTTGCATTAGCGACTCTGCCCGTCGTGACGTGGCCCATCGTGGCGTTGGAAAACCGCTTTCAGGTCTCTCCGCCCTTACCCGCGAAGGTCGATGGCATCATTTCACTGGGCGGCATCGTCAACCAGTTCGTCAGCAAGGCGCGCGGCCAGACTTCGGTCGGCCCCGGCGCCGAAAGGTTGACCGAATTCGCGCGTCTGGCGCGGCGCTACCCGGCGGCCAAGCTGGTATTCACCGGCGGTTCGGGAAGCCTGTTAAACCAGGGCCTGAAGGAAGCCGATTTCCTGCGGCCGTTCCTGGACAAGTTGGGGCTTTCGGGTCGCGATGTGATCTTCGAGAACCAGTCCCGCAACACGTTCGAAAACGCGGTATTCAGCAAACGGCTTGTGGAGCCGGCGCCGGACGAGGGGTGGGTTCTCATCACCTCGGCTATTCACATACCGCGCGCCGTCGGCGTATTTCGACAGGCCGGATGGAACGTCATCGCCTATCCCGTCTCCTTCATGACGGAAGGCCGTTACCAAACGGATTTAAGGTTCAACCTCGGCCGTGGCATGGGACATACCACGATTTGGCTGCACGAGTGGGTGGGTCTTGTGGTCTATTGGTTGACGGGACGGTCGGACAGCCTGTTCCCCGGCCCCGGCGGTTGACGATTGCCGGCGCGCTGGCGGTGTGGCAGAAAAGGCGGAGGACCTCGGCAATCGAGCATCCCTTGATGATGGAAATGCAGATCCGCCCCTGGCGCCTTCTCACCGGTGTCGTTGCTGGACTCTTTGTCCTTGTCCAACCGGCGGTGGGGGGAACGGTCCCCTTCCAGAAATGGGTGGAGGAATTGCACCGGGAATCCGAGGCCCAGGGCATACGGCCTTCGACGCTCAAGTCGGCGCTCGGCGCCCTCAAGCTCTTGCCACGGGTGGTCGAACTGGACCGCAAGCAGCCCGAGTTCACCCTGACATACCGCCAGTACATGGACCGGGTGGTTCCCACCGCCCGGGTCGAAAAGGGACGCCAGTTGTTTCGGAAAAATCGGGCCCTCCTCGACGAGGTCGGCGCCAAGTTTGGAGTTCAGCCCCGCTTCCTGGTCGCCTTCTGGGGCATCGAGAGCGACTTCGGCCGTCTCACCGGAGGCTTTCCCGTCATTCACGCCCTGGCCACCCTGGCCTACGACGGCAGGCGTAGCACCTATTTCCGCGGCGAACTGATAAACGCCCTCAAAATCCTCGACGGGGGCCACATAAAACTCGCCAAGATGTCCGGGTCGTGGGCTGGCGCCATGGGGCAAAGCCAGTTCATGCCGTCCTCTTTTCTCGCCTACGCGGTCGATTACGACGGCGACGGGCGCAAGGACATCTGGAACACCAAGGCGGACGTTTTCGCCTCCGCCGCCAACTACCTGGCGCGCGTCGGGTGGAAGGGCGACCAGACGTGGGGCCGCCCGGTAAGACTGCCCGAGGGCTTTGATGCTGGCCTCGCCAGCCTCAAGGTGCGCAAGCGTCTCCGCGAATGGCAAGACCTTGGCGTGCGCCGCACCAATGGTGGCGATCTTCCGAAACGAAATCTAGGAGCCTCCCTGGTTCTGGCCGAGGGGCCGGGGAGTCCCGCCTTCCTCGTCTATGCCAATTACAAAGCTATTTTGAAGTGGAATCGGTCGACTTTCTTCGCGCTTGCCGTCGGCTCCCTTGCTGAGCGTATAGGCGGCGGTTAAAGTACCAGATAACTGGCACGAAATTGCTTCCACATACTAAATGTTGGCCGTAAGGGGAAGATCGAGTGTCTTTGTTCGGGCGTTGGCTGATCGTCGCCGTCGGGGCGGTCGTGCTGTCGGCTTGCGCCGAGACACGGCTCATCGTGCACGCGGCGAAACGGGTCGTTAAAGTTTCCAAGCCTCAGGAAAAAAGTCCGCCCAAGGGCACTTACAAGATCGGCGATCCCTATCAAATCGGCAGCGCGTGGTATTACCCGTCGGTAAACTACGATTACGACGAAACCGGCATCGCCTCGTGGTATGGGGCGAAGTTCCACGGCCGTCCCACCGCCAATGGCGAGATTTATGACATGAACGGGCTGAGCGCGGCGCACCGCACGTTGCCGTTGCCGAGCATCGTGCGCGTAACCAATCTCGACAATGGGCGCAGCCTGGTGCTGCGCGTCAACGACCGCGGGCCCTTCGCCCGTGGACGTATCGTGGATGCCTCGCGGCGCTCGGCGCAACTTCTGGGTTTCGAGAGGGCGGGGACCGCCAAGGTACGCGTGCAGATTCTGGCCCGCGAGAGTCGCGTCCTGGCGGCGCGCCTCAACGGCGAGGTCACGCTGGCCGACGTGGGGACACCGATTACGGTGGCGCGCCTGCCCAAGGCTCCGGTGACGAGCCAAGCCTTGGAGCCGGTGCCCGGCGCCAAGGCAACTCCGGCGCTAAAGGAGAACACGGCGGATAGGGTGGCCATAAGAACTGCCGGCGCACCACCGCCGGCTGCCGACGCCGGCCCATCGGCAATCGTTTCCGGCGACGTGTCCGTGGTTGCCGTTGGCGCCACGGAACTGTTCATCCAGCCCGGGGCCTACAGGCACTTCGAGAACGCCAACCGCGTGCGTGCTATCCTTACCCCCGTGGGCCGCGTCAAGGTGTACCAGGAACTCATTGGCGGCCGTGACCTGTTCCGGGTGCGGGTCGGTCCGCTGGCCACCGTGGAAGAGGCGGATAGAGTATTGGATATGGTAATTGGGGCAGGGTATTCCGATGCCCGCGTCATCATCGAGTGATGGCGCACCCGTGGGGACGGGGCGGGGTGGCGCTGGGGCGGCCACGGTTTCGCCCCATTCGTCGAATATCAAAGCCGGCGGGTCCCCTGGTCCTGCAAGCGATGACCGTGTACTTAGGGAGATAATCGAAACGATGGGTCGAGTTCCATGATGGTTGCCTTTTCGCGTGTCTTCCGGCGTCGCCGCATCGTTCAGTTTTCGGCGGGCCTCCTCGGTCTGATCGTCGCTGGAATGCTGACGCGTCCGGCCGCGGCGACCGAAACCATCGCCCGCGAGGCCATACTTATCGACATGGAAACGAGCGCCGTGCTTTTCGAGAAAGGTGCGGACCAGCCCACCATGCCCGCCTCCCTGACCAAGATGATGACCGTGTACATGGTTTTCGAGAGGTTGCGCGACGGTAGCCTGTCCCTCGACGACAAGTTCCGCGTTAGCGAGACGGCTTGGCGCAAGGGTGGCGCCAAGAGCGGCAGCTCCACCATGTTTCTCGAGCCCGGTACGCGGGTCGACGTGGAAGACCTTCTGCGTGGCGTTATCGTGCAATCGGGAAACGACGCCTGCATTGTCCTTGCCGAGGCCCTGGCCGGGAGCGAAGAGAAATTCGCCGCTGCCATGACCCGCCGCGGCCAGGACTTGGGACTCGAAGCCACCACCTTCAAGAACGCCACCGGCTGGCCTGATCCGGGGCACTTCTCGACGGTGCGGGACCTGGCTACCCTGGTCAAGCGCACGATCGAGGAGTTCCCCCAGTATTACCGCTACTACAGGGAAAAAAATTTTATTTACAATGATATCCGCCAAGGCAACCGCAACCCGCTCCTGTACAAGAACATGGGGGTGGACGGGCTGAAGACGGGCCACATCCAAGAGGCGGGGTACGGACTTGCCGCTTCCGCCAAGCGCGGCGAGCGCCGCCTCGTCCTGGTCGTCCACGGCTTGCCCAGCAAGAAGGCGCGGGACCGTGAATCGGAACGGCTCCTCGAGTGGGGGTTCCGCGAATTCAACAACTACGCGCTGTTCCAGGCTGGCGACACGGTGTCGGAAGCCGAGGTCTGGCTCGGCAAGAGCCAGACCGTGCCCCTGGTCATCGAGAGCGACCTAGTCATCACGATGCCGCGCAAGGCGCGTCGCCAAATGAAAGTGGCGATCACCTTCGAAGGCCCCGTTCCAGCCCCCATCGTCCAGGGCCAGCCGTTGGCCAGACTGGTGGTGACGGCGCCCGACCAGGAGCCCGTCGAGGCGCGCCTCATGGCCGGCGAGAAGGTCGAAATACTGGGGCTGTTCGGGCGTCTTGGGGCGGCGCTGAACTACATCCTTTGGGGGGTGTCGGGTTGAGGCGCCCATGTCCTCACCTGTGGCCTCATCACGGGCGGTAATCCCTTGGCGAGTGGCAAGTTTATTACCCTGGACGGCGGGGAGGGGACCGGGAAGTCCACCCAGGTCACCCTTCTGGCGGAGGGCCTGCGGGATGCGGGCAAGGACGTGACCGTTACCCGCGAGCCGGGCGGCGCGCCGGGCGCCGAGGAAATCCGCACCCTGCTCGTCGAAGGAGCCGTCGAGCGCTGGGACCCCATGACCGAGGCGCTTCTGCATGTGGCGGCGCGTCGCCAACACCTCAAGGAGACCATCCAGCCCGCCCTCGACGCCGGGCGCTGGGTGGTGTGCGACCGCTTCGCCGACTCGACCATGGCCTACCAGGGATACGGCCTGGGTCTCGGCCGCGACGCGATGGTCGGGCTCCATGAGTTGGCGATCGGCGGCATGACGCCCGATCTTACCGTGGTCCTCGATCTTTCCGTCGAGACCGGGCTCGGGCGCGCCACCGCCAAAACCGGTGGCGAAGACCGCTACGAGCGCATGGACGCGGAGTTTCACCGGCGCTTGCGCAACGGCTTTCTGGACATCGCCAGGCGCGAGCCCGAACGCTGCGCCGTCATCGATGCGGTTGGCGCGATCGACGCGGTGCAGGCGGCCATTCGCGCCGTGGTCGGCGAACGCCTAGGGGTGGACTGGCCATGAGCAGCGCCACCCTACCGGACGATATCGTGGACGCAGCCCCGCTGCCCCGCGAGAACCCGGACTTGCGGGGGCACGCGACGGCCGAGCGTACCCTGCTCGACGCCTACAACGGCGGCCGGCTGACCCACGCCTGGCTGTTGACGGGGCCGCGCGGCATTGGCAAGGCGACCCTGGCCTACCGGTTCGCCCGTTTCGTGCTGGCCCACGGCAAGGAGAGCGGCGGCGGGGATGACCTGTTCGGCGACGCCTTGAAGCCGGCTTCCCCAGACAGCCTGCATCTGGACCCCGAAGATCCGGTCTTCCGGCGGGTCGCCTCGGGCGGCCACGCGGATTTCCTCGCCGTCGAACGGAGCATCAACGAGAAGACCGGCAAGCGGCGCTCGGAGATCGTCGTCGGCGACGTGCGCGGCATTGGCGACGTCATGAGCCTGACACCGGCCGAAGGCGGCTGGCGCGCTGTGGTAGTGGATGCCGCCGACGAGATGAACCGCAATGCTGCCAACGCGCTGCTCAAGATCCTTGAAGAGCCGCCGGCGCGGGCGCTGATCATCCTGGTCAGCCATGCCCCGGGGCGCCTGTTGCCGACCGTCGTCTCGCGGTGCCGGCGCCTCGTTCTGCAGGCCTTGGCGGACGACGACGTGGTGGCGCTCCTGGCGGCCTACCAGCCGGACCTGCCGGCCGAGGACAGGGCCGTCCTGGTTGATCTTGCCGAGGGCAGCATCGGGCGCGCCCTGGTGCTGTCCGACGAAGGGGGAGCGGGGCTCTATCGCGAGTTGGCCGCCCTGCTCGAGACTCTGGGCTGGCTCGACATCGGCGCGCTGCACGCCCTTGGTGACCGCGTCGGGCGGGCCGGCGCCGAGGAGGCGTTCGTTATGGCGACCGACCTCCTGCGCCGGTGGCTCGGCCACCTCGTCCTGTTCGCCGCTCGGGGACAAGCGCCGGCCGGCGCGTCGGCCGCCGATCGGGCACTGATGGAGCGCCTGGCGCCGGCTGCCGCCCTTGATCGTTGGCTGGAGGTGTGGGAAAAGATCAACCGCCTTGTGGCGCGGGCCAGCGGTGCCAACCTGGACCGCAAGCAGGTGTTTCTCAACGCCTTCCTTGCCCTGGATCAGGTGGCGCAGTCCTGAAGCACGGGGACGGTTCGGTCCATTCACTCTAACGCCCCGGGAGAGACGAGCGATGGCTGAGCCCAAGCGCTTCTACCTCACCTCGCCGATCTACTACGTCAACGACGTGCCCCACATCGGGCACGCGTACACGACGCTGGCGTGCGACGTGCTGGCGCGCTTCAAGCGCCTCGACGGATACGACGTGAAGTTCCTCACTGGCACCGACGAGCACGGCCAGAAGGTGGAAAAATCGGCGCGCGACGCGGGTATGGAGCCGCAGGCCTTCACCGACAAGGTATCGGCCAACTTCCGCGACCTGGGCCGCGTCATGAACTACTCGAACGACGACTTCATCCGCACCACCGAGGATCGCCACACGGTGGCCTGCCAGGAGTTGTGGCGCCGCATCGACGACAACGGGCACATCTACCTCGGCACCTACGCCGGCTGGTACTCGGTGCGCGACGAGGCCTTCTACGCCGAGGACGAGCTAAGCGACGGCGCCGACGGCAAGAAGACGGCACCCTCGGGCGCCGAAGTGGAGTGGGTGGAGGAGCCCAGCTACTTCTTTCGGCTGTCGGACTGGGAGGACAGGCTCCTCGACCTTTACGAGAGCAACCCCGCATTCATTGTGCCCAGGGGCCGGCGCAACGAGGTCATCAGCTTCGTCAAGGGCGGCCTGCGGGACCTTTCGGTTTCCCGCACCAGCTTCAAATGGGGCGTGCCGGTGCCCGGCGATGACCGACACATCATGTACGTGTGGCTCGACGCCCTCACCAACTACATCACCGCCGTCGGCTATCCCGAGACGACAAGCGGCGACTACGCCACCTACTGGCCGGCCGATCTGCACATGGTGGGCAAGGACATCGTACGCTTCCACGCCGTCTACTGGCCGGCCTTCCTGATGGCGGCGGGCCTCGAGCCGCCGAATCGCGTCTTCGCCCACGGCTGGTGGACCAACGAGGGACAGAAGATTTCCAAATCGCTGGGCAACATCATCGATCCCCTTCAATTGGTCGAAAAATACGGGCTCGACCCGGTGCGTTATTTCCTCATGCGCGAGGTGCCGTTCGGCAAAGACGGCGACTTCTCGCATGCCTCCATGGTGCACCGCATGAACGGCGATCTCGCCAACGATTTCGGCAACTTGGCGCAGCGCGTGCTGTCCATGATCAACAAGAACTGCGACGGCCGCGTGCCGGTGTCGGGGGCCACCACGGGCGATGACGAGGCGCTGCTCGCCGCCGCCCACGGCCTCTACGGCGCGATTTCGCCGCACATGGACGAACAGGCCTTCCACGAGGCGTTGGAATCTCTGTGGGCGGTGGTGCGCGCCGCCAACGCCTACGTCGACCACCAGGCACCATGGGCGCTGCGCAAGGACGACCCGGAGCGCATGGCAAGCGTGCTCTACGTGCTGGCCGAGGTGGTCCGCCACCTGGCCATCCTCGCCCAGCCGTTCATGCCCGGCGCAGCGGCGCGTCTGCTGGACCAGGTGGGCGTCGACGACGGGAATCGCGCCTTCGCCGACCTCGGCCCCGAGGGTGCGCTGGTGGCTGGCATGGCGCTCCCCGAGCCCGCAGCCCTGTTCCCGCGTTTTTCCGAGGACGAGGCGTCCTGATGCTGATCGACAGCCACTG
>PVBE010393282.1_pt1 | contig 27352 bp, 25 predicted proteins | sample 1631181 | NCBI WGS metagenome assembly PVBE01 (sample SAMN08397723, study PRJNA350692) | Marine metagenome, whole genome shotgun sequencing project. | isolation source: water | place: Pacific Ocean | collected 2012-04
TTGAGGAAAGGTGGTCTAAGCCAGTAGTTGAATATTATGAATCCCGAGTGATTGTGAACAATGTGCTGGAAAGGATTGAGGAATATGATTGAGTATTTCTTTTAAAACGAATCAAAAATGAGATTTTGGATAGATGACTATCGCAACCTAATGATTACGTTATTAATTGGGGCAAAAATTGAGATGTATGGCCCAAAACATAGGAAAAATTCATATGGCATCTCCAAATTCATTTGAATGATGACATAAGTATAGAGCACATTTACTTTGATTATAATCTAGGTTCAGGAGAGACCAGATTGGATTGTGAAAAATTAATCACATCTAAAAATGGGGAAGGGCACGTTAACATAGAAAAAAATAATTATCCTGATTAACTAATTTGTATATGAACGGTGATAGATCCACCTCTTTTTTTATCCGCTATGCTCTTTTTTTACTTCTGATCTCTGCTGGATTTGGTGTTTTGCTCAGGCTTCATCTGTGGCGGCCGATCAGTCAGTTACCCTATTTAAACCTGATACAGGGCCATTCCCATGTCGCTTTTTTAGGCTGGGGCTATCTGGCAGCTATCCTTGTGATACGTAGATTGTTCCTCAAGGAAAACCAACCAAGGCGCCCGCTTTATAAGCCCATGCTGTACATCATTATAGTTACGGTATCTGCCATGCTTGTCAGTTTTCCGCTGTATGGCTATAAAGTATTTTCCATTGCCCTGTTGACCCTGTTCGGAATCAGTTCCTTTATCCTGTCCATAGGATTCCTGAAGGATGTCAAAGGCCATAGTGCCGATGTCTATTTCATACATTACGGACTCTACTGTTACCTGCTTTCCAGCCTGGCTACCTGGAGTTTGCCATATGTGGTCATCAACTACGGAAAGGAAGCTCTTTATTACAACATTGTCTATGCTTACCTACATTTCTTGTACAACGGATTTTTTGTTTTTATCCTTTTTGGATGCTTGTTCAAACTGTTTGAAAAATCCTTGGCCGACGTGCCGGAAAAGACTCAGCGGTCTTTTTTTTACTTCTTAGCAATAGCCTGTGTACCGGCCTATGCATTGTCCGTTTTATGGAGTACAGACCAGCGGGTCTATTATGTTACAGGAGGTATCGCCGCGTGCCTGCAAACGGTCGCATTATACGCTCTCTATCGTATCTCAAAAGTAGTGATCAGAACCCTGAAACCGCGAAGCCTTTCCCATGGATTGTATGGGTTCTTTATCACAGCCTATGTGATCAAAACCATTGCCCAATTGCTCTCGGCCTTTCCTTATGTGGCCAAACAGACCACAGCCCTAAAACCTTTTTTGATCATCGGCTACCTTCATTTGTTTACCCTGGCCTTTATGACCGTATGCCTTTTGTTCCTGTTGTACAGGACCGCTCTGATTCGTTTGTCAATGCTGGGCAAGAGCGGTTTGCTTTTGCTGATAATAGGCATCCTTGTTACCGAATTCACCTTGTTTGGCAGAGGTTTGTTAGTAGTCTTACAGGTACCGGCTTTTGAAAACCACCCGGTGGTACTCGTCCAGTTCAGTTTGCTGATGCTGATTGGAATTGCATTGATTTTCTTGGATCAGTTCCGAAACCGTTTCTAAGCGTCCTATTAAACCAGAAATTCATTAACAAGGCAGGAACACAAGAGGATACAGAATTTTCTTTGTAAGAATTTTGAGCCAATGATTGATTCAAGAAACAAAGATGGATAATGTAAAACTCAAAATCTATGAGATTGATAACCATGATGAAGATATTACATTTCCATCTTATTAATCATCATATGCTGAATTTTTTTTTATTAAAAGCATGATAGATACAATAAAAAGTGATTGAATCACAAGTATTCAGATAAATAGGAACCAAATATTGTTATGTGTAAAGCAATTATTATCCGTAATTATGGTGATGCCAAAGTTTTAGAATTAGAAAAAATAAGCCTAAATGAACCCGGTGATCGTGAGTTATTGATCCGACATACTGCAATCGGTGTAAATTATCATGATATCTATGTCCGTTCAGGTCTTTATAAAACCTTGAACCTTCCTGGTATTCCAGGATGTGAGGCTATAGGAATCATTGAAAAAATAGGATCTGGTGTAAAAAATTTTAAAAAAGGTGATAGAATTGTTTATATAACCAGTGATTATGGTGCTTATGCGACTCATCGAATGTTATCTGATCACTTAGCTATCAAAGTGCCCGATATGATCTCTGATGAGGTCATGGCGACTAATTTTCTGAGAAGCATGACTGTAAAAATGCTTTTAGAAAAAGTTACAAAAATAACTTTAGCTGATACGATCCTAGTTACAGCGGCGGCTGGTGGTGTTGGAAGGCTATTATGTCAATGGGCTAATTCATTAGGAGTTTGCGTTATTGGAACTGTCAGCAATCAAAATAAAGTTTCCAAGGCAAATTCATATGGTTGTAAATATACGATTGTTTGCGATCAAAATGATGTGGTTGAAAAAGTCATGAATTTTACAGGAGGGAAGGGTGTAGATGTGGTTTATGATTCAGTAGGATCAGAAACCTTTGAACATTCATTGGCAACATTAAAAAAATGTGGACACCTTGTCAATTATGGTCAATCATCTGGACCTGTTGAACCATTAATGATGTCTACATTGGCAATAAAATCTCTAACAGTTTCAAGACCTATTCTGTTTCACTTTATAGAGCACACAGAGATTTATCATCAAATGGCTCATTCTGTATTTGATTTTTTTATGAGTAATCGATTGCTTCTACCTGAATCAGAATCATATCCTCTTAAAGATGCTTCAATTACACATGATATTTTAGAATCTCGTCGTGGAGGAGGAAGTCTGTATTTAATACCATAATTAATATGAATTATTTTCAAATATTAAATGATTCATAATCCTATTAAATAAAATGAATAATCAATTAAAATGGAAATACCCCGAGGCAATAGTTGATTGTGAGTGGCTTAAAGACCAATTAGGAAATAAAAATATCAGATTGTATGACTGTACGACATATCTGCATTATACTGACAGTCATCCTTTAAAACCATATGATGTTGAAAGTGGTCTTGAAGATTACATAAAATCACACATTCCAGGGGCGGCTTTTTTAGATTTGCAAAATGAATTTTCTGATCAAACGAGCCCCCATCGTTTTACCTTGCCCGATTATGGTGTTCTTGCAGAAACATTTAAAAGACATGGAATAGGAGTACCTCATCAAATTATTTTATATTCCAGGAATGGAATGCAATGGTCTACTAGGTTCTGGTGGATGATTCATGTTTTAGGTTATAAGAATGTGAGCATACTCGATGGAGGTTTTAATGAATGGGAACGATTGAATCTTCCAATTGAGACAAAAGAAATAAGATTTAATCCCGCAGAATTTGAAGTTAACATTGATCCAGAAATATTTGTGGGCAAAGAAGAAGTGTTGGGTGCTATTGATGATAAAAACTCTTTGTTAATCAATGCATTAACTGAAGACCTCCACTTGGGAGAAAACCCCCGTTATGGTCGTCCCGGAAGAATACCAAAAAGTATAAATATCCCATTTCACGAATTCGTGGATTCGAACAGTAATAAATTAAAATCAGTACATTCAGTATTTGATCTTTTTAATCAGAGCGATGTGAATCCAGAAAATAAGATTATAAATTATTGTGGTGGAGGGATAGCCGCCACATTAAATACTTTCGCTCTTTATCAATTGGATTTCAAGAAGATTCAAATTTATGATAATTCAATGAGTGAATGGGCTATGGATAATGAACTTCCAATAGAATCAGGACGATTTATTTCAAAAACATTATGAATTTATGAATGATTTAAATTTAGGAAAAACATGGCAAAAGGTTATATTTTAAGTGCACATAGAAGCCCCGCTGATTCCAAAAAAAGGGATGCGTATACCAAACTGGCAATTCCAGCTTTTGAAGATGCTGGGGGAAAATTCTTAGCGAAGGCAGCTAAAGTTACACCCAAAGAGAATGGGATCAATGAAAGAACAATATTAATTGAATTTGAAAGTTATCAGAAAGCTTTAGCGGCCTATGAAAGTGAAGCGTACCAGAAAGCCCTGAAAGTTCTAGATGGTGGGGCAGACAGAGATTTCAGAATTTTTGAGGGAGTATAAAAGAAAAAAAATTGGGCAATAATTTATAAAAGAGAGCAATGACAATGTTTCAAACCCCTGCTGTTTTAGAACGCACTGGGCATTTCAGAAAGAATGATCTCTATTAAAGTAACAGATCATTTTGAAAGTGAGCCGCCAAATGACAGATGAGACGGCTCAAAAAAAAGTGAGATTATTTTCTATGATGACGGAGGCGCATATCCACTTGAAACGGCTTTAGCATTTTCACAAGCCTTGACCCAGTCATCCATGGAGAGTAACTGTGTGGTTGTGACACTGCTACATGCCCCGCCAGATGCGACTTGAGCCGAAATGGCAGCCGCAGCAACATCATTTGGAATTTCAGCAATTACAACGACATCGTCATCTCCGAAGGCCATGTACATTCCTATCATTTTTCCACCAAATGCCTCACATGCTTTGGCAATGAGTCCCGACCGATCTTGAGGATTGTCGACCATGGCTTTGATGGCCTGACTGGTGTAACTCGCTTTGTACATATAAAGAGCCATATTCCCTCTTTTAAAAAGTGTTATTGAAGTCATGTCTTGAGGAGAATCCCAACCATTTCCCATGATCCACACAAGACATAAATCTTCAGAATTATGTTTTGAACGCAAAAGAACTAATGTGACTTAAAAACGGACCAGTTTCAATCTGTCTAATTAGGTTTAGTCAGTTTTTCATTCTGATTTCCTTCTCGAGTGAGCAAGGGTTCAGAATAGATTTTGAAGGAGTTCAAATTGTTTGTTCTATATAATAAAAAAGTAAGGTATTTATTGCTATCGGTGTTTTTGATGCTTTAGTTCGTCCCACTGCGAAACTTTTTTTTATAAAAGAAGACGTCAAATTGGCCAATTGTGCACGCGTCAAGCATGAATGACATCTGTAAAAAAAATCAAGAGCGCCCAATTGGAACATTGGGTACTAAACTGGCTTTAACGATGATGAAGGGCACCAGTCACTATCTGTTATTCCATGTTTGAGTTTGTTGTCGTCTGTTTCCCATTCCTTTTGGATTATGTTTTTAAGTTATGGTTCTGTGATACGGTTTATGTTAATTCACAACAATAAATCGGATGAAAATATTGAAGATGATGAGGAATGTCTTGGTGCTTAGCAAAATTTAATTCATGAGTTGGAGCTTAATAACTTCTTATTACCATTATCCTGTTTCACCCGATGTCATAATTAGATGCGAATACAGTTTTTAAACGACCATTACCTTGGGGCTTTCAAAAAAACAAAGCGAATACGTTCCATTATTTGATCTCTATCTTCACACTGCCAATTTGGTCGATGTGATATTCGATCACATCACCCTTTTCTGCAAAATAAGTGGCAAAGGTTGATCCTGTCATCAGGATATCACCTGAAAGAATTTGGCAGTCTTTGTCGTTCAGAAAATTGGCGAGCCATACGACTGAATTCAACGGATTGCCAAGTGCCAGTCCGGTGTTGGAATTTTCCTTATCGCCATTGAGATCCTTTACGACTGGGAGAATGTCAAAATCAAGTTGGTGCCACTCATGGCAAGCCGTTCCCAATACAACGCCACCAGAACATGCGTTATCAGCAATGACCGTTAGGATATTCAGGCTTTGATAATCTGCATGACGGTCGTCAACCAATTCAAATGCAGGGAAGACTTCCTCAATATGAGGAAGGATCTTTTGTCTGTCCCAAGGACCTTCTGCAGATGGCAAATCCCGTCCAATTCGCACAGCAAGCTCAAATTCGATCCCCAGTCGTCCAAAGTTATCAAGCTCAATGGTTCGGTTTCCAAAATATATCTCAGATTTGAACAGGTGTCCTGCGCATGGATGGTCAATCCCGCATAATTGTTGAATGGGTTTAGATGTCATTGCTAATTTATAACCCCCCACCTCACCGCGATGATCTTTAAAAAGGGGAATCACCTTTTCTTGGACTTGATAAGCCTCAGACAATTCGACTATCTCAAACGTCATGGGTAGGCTGGTAAAAGCCTTTTTCCGAACATGCTCTTTTACGATCCATCTTGCTGCGTCATCAATTTTGGCAGCCACAAAAACCTCCTTAGTGCATTCAGATTAATTTCTAATTCTTGAACTCTTCCTGTATCATCTCAAGGGACCAGTGCCAGGCCAGGATCAGTACCAAAATGCGTAGGTTAAATGCTAAGTAAAAGAATTGCACCTATTATTACCCTAGGAGCCTTGTAAAAAAAAAGTATGAACCTGTTTTGTAAATTGATCAATCGATCATCCATTGCATGCCGTGCTCATTCATTCATCACTTCCCAGATCGTCGAAAACAACAAGAGGATGGTGAGTAACCTCAATGATTCAAACATAACAACGGATCCTTGGATTGGGGATGTTTTTTTGACCATTGTTTTTTTAAGATCAACTCTTAAAAAGGGAAATGTTGAAAAAAATAAACCGTTATTTTCGTCTTCTTTTTTACCTTTTCCATTGGCGTACCCTGATCTGGGTCATCCAGTGGCCTTATTATGAACTCCGGTATCAGATAAAGGTTCGTAAGGGCAATCTCAAAGACTTATCTTTATCCGAAAAACATAATCAAGAAGACCCATGAGCTCTGTTTTACTTTTGAGAATGGTTCGTTGATCATTCAGCATATGCTCGTATATCCGTTTTTATGATCCATTAAATGAGGAACTATGGAAATCCTTCTCATAACCTTGATAGTCATTTTTTCATTCTGGACATGGAGGATTGAGAAAAACTCCAAAGATAGACATGAAGGGATAACGGCTGAATTAACAGTGATTCATAATGATTTGAAAGAGATCAAATCAGGAGTCCCAGGTTCAGATGCTATAGGTTTGAATCCAAATATTTTTGCTGTTTCTCCTGAAACTGCAGGTATTCTGGAAAAGAAAGATCTGAAGATTTCTGAACTGGAAAAAAAAATCGAAAATTTAAAAAAACAATTAAAAATAATACGAACGTCACTGAATACGTAATTGATGTTAGAGTTGTTTGAGTTTCCACTCCTATCTGTTGGGATTGGCCTTTGTGTCTGCCTATTCTTATTCGTCTATTTTTCTGCGATAGGCGATCATATTTCTGTTGGTCGATTCAAAAAATACCCATTCCGAATATTTATCTTCATTGCCCTGCCGACAGGGTTCTTTTTTCACTGGGTCTTTTCAGAGCTCATCTACAGAACTGCTCAATGAAAGGTGACTCATGTTTAACTTTGCACTCAGCCGATTTATAATCCTTCAACCAGATCAGAAAAGGAAAATCCTCTGAAATTTTTCATCTCAATCCCTTTACTTTCTGCCAGATAAAAGCCCACTTTCCTGCAATCAACGGCTTTAAAAACCTATCTTTCCTTTAAATGAATCCATTCAGTCCTAAGGCTATTGATTTGGTAAGGACTTGAAACGGACTTTTCTTGGCTGGTCTTATCGTAGGGTTTAGGTTTCCTGGGGAAGCAACAACAATTAATCCCAGTCATCAACCATAGAAGGGATTCTCTATGCGAGTTGTTTGCTTATGCTAGTCCAGGGATTGGGGGGAAATCCTAAAGAGCAATGGCTGTGGTAAGAACGGGAGCACTATTAAATCCAAATCTTCCTTCCTGATCCGCTTTTTTCAACTGGTCATTCCAAGTCATCATATCTTCTTCAGGAATGCCATTTTTCAGAGCAAATAATGACAAAGTCCTGGATGCAAAATAGGCAAAGGAATTTTGATGCAAGTGGGTATTGATGAAACTCAATGGTGTGAGTGAAACACCTTGGAATCCATTTCTTTCTAAAATGGAAGTCAAGGAGAAAGGAAGCATTTGATGAGGGCAGTGTGCTCGAAAGACTTCATGTATCCGGTCGTTCAATTGTTTATCAGGCCCATGAAATCGCCAGTGATCCCATAAAACAGAGACCGAGGCAAACCGCCCTCCCGATTTTAGGATGCGTTTGGCTTCTGCAATGACCGTCTCAACATCATCAATGTATTCAAGCGCTTGTATTGATGACAAACCATCACATGAACCGTCTTTAAGGGGTATTTTGATTGCGGACTCTTGAAGGAATTCAACATTCTTAAATTCCGAACACTTTTCTTGAGCGGCATGGATTTGAGAGGAACTCGGGTCCAACCCGTAAACGAGACCTGTTTCTCCAACGGCAAGTGCCATTTCATGAACAAGCTGCCCCCCACCGCAGCCTAAATCGATCAGTTTCTGACCTTTTTGAATGGCCAGGGCTTCAAAGGTTTTTTTTCTCCTAAATCCTCCTTCATGGGTTGCGGCAATTCGTCTTTGCAGTTCCCCCATGTTGTCACCGAAATTCATGCGCCTCCTTGAATCAGGGTTACGGATATTATAAAGAATGTGTCATCAAATCAGCAATCATGGATCATTGAACCGCACCCCAGGGATAATCGAACCAGAAAATAAATTCATTGCCTTCTTGACCAGAAGCGAAATCAATTCTGTATACAAATTGAGATGTTGTGACTATACGAAAACCCAATCCTGTGGAACTCTTCATTTCATTCCACAAATCATTTGCCGTGTCAGCAATACTTCCTTCCTCATAAAAAAATGCTAACTGAAAATTGATGGCAGTATCACTGATGATATAATATTCAATGGGTGTTTCTTTATCAGAAAAATTCCATCTATATTCTATTCCTCTAAAAGCTACCTGAGGGCCACTGTATCGGTTTTGTGCAAAAGACCTTAATCTGGTTGGACCTCCCAAACCGCCTGCAGAACCATATCGATTTAATGCCTGTTGGTTCTTGGCCCTGGAATTGATGGTTGCAGAATCACAATTCGCGTAGCATCTTGCCGTCTCCAATGCAATTAAGCTATTTAAGTCTGTATTCCCCTGTTTTCTCACAGTCGCTCCAGCGCGATACCAATTTAATGCAATGCTGCTCTTCTTAATAGGCATGTAACCAGAAAGATTAAATTCCTGAACATAGTAATCAGGTGAATCAGGGTCTTGTTGAGGTGAATCACCATAATTATAATTAAAACGAATGCCTTTGAGGGGGTCTGTCCGGTCATCTGTATAATCTATCAAGGATCCATAGGTGATGGCTTCTACATCAAATTCTTGATTAAGATTATAGATGAGATTTCCTTTATTATCCCTTACTGCTGAAATGTTACTTTTGATATTGTATTGAAATCGGTACAGCTCAAACATTCGATCAAATAAAGAAAAAATGAATCTTCCACCACTAAAATTAGTTTTGTCTAACTCAAGATTAATAAAATCATCCTTTTTAGATTTCATTGTTCTATCAAGGTATGATCTCTGATTGTATTTATTGAATTCACCGTAAAGAATGTCGAAAATTAATGTCTTAGGCCATAAAGGAATGTCTGTGACTCCAATGATAGAACCTTTAACATCACCAATAGGGATCGTTAGCGCGTACAAATCGGTCGTCGTTTCTTCGCCAAACATAGGGATGTTATTGATATTTCCCGCTACTCCCAGGCCACTTCCAACCCCAGGTATCGAAAAGGGGATGGGGATGGCGACATAACCAAAATTGGTTACAAATTGTTCCCGTCTTCTTTCAATTCCATAAACGATAGTATGAAAAAGAGACATGAACAGAAGGAGCATTAATAATTTTTTAAAATGATTGAAATATTTCATTTTTATTCATTATCAATCAATGTTATGGAGAGACGAACATAGAACAGGATCTTTCAGCCTGCTGTTATAGGCGAAACCAGGCGTTGATCAAAAAATATTGTGTTCTGTCATTGTAATTTAAGAGATGAACAGCACTGCGGGTTGTGGGGTGTGCTGTTCGGGGTTCAGATGGTACTCAGAGGATGATCAAGTCAGGGGGATCATTTCCATGGATGTCATGTCTACACCAGCATCCTGAATGGCCTGCATTCCTTCGGGGCTCATCAACACTTGTTTGACAGATTCTGGAGATTCGATTTCAACAACCGAATACATCCTTTCTCTTTCCTCGTTCCATCCGTATGCCAAGACTTTTATCCCTGCCCTCTCACGCATCTGAATGTTGCTTTCCTTTTCAAATTCATTTTTCCAATGATCGTATCCTTTTAAGAGTTTGGCATTGTTGATTTGAATCATATCTTTCTTTATTTAGATTAATGACGTGCGTGCAAAATTTACTATTTCACTTGAATTTTCCCAAGACAAAAAGATACTTCGTGAAACCAAAAATACATTTCATTCCAGCATCAATAGTACCTCGCTTAGGCAAAAAATCCTGGAAAAATAGATGCATAGGATTCGACCCCTTTCATCAAGACAAGAGGCCTCAGGAAAAAAATGTTAACCTCCATTAAAATCAAGTAAATTCGTGGTTGTCTATGCCCGATTTCAGTCAGATAGGGATCAAAAAATTTGAGTGAAGAAGTAGAACCATTCATCCTTTAAAAACCATGTTCGATTTTTCCAAACTAAAACATCCCATCATACAAGCCCCGATGGCCGGAGGGATCAATACCCCTGAAATGGTATCAGCGGCCATCAATGCAGGGGCGGTGGGGAGTTATGGTTTCGCATACAGCAGTCCAGGAAAAATTTCCGAAGACATCAATGCGGCCAGAAACCTCAGGAATGCTGAAACTCAAGGTGCCCTCAACTGTAATTTTTTTGTTTTTCCTGAAAAAATTAAGTATTCAACCCAGGATTTGGATGGGCCCCTGGATGCTCTCAGGTCACTCGATTTCGTCGGGAAACTGGAGTTAGAAATTCCAAAGCCTCCCTTCTTCCTGGATTTGGAAACCCAATTGGAGCCAATTTGGATGGAACCTCCGGAAATCCTTAGCTTTCATTTTGGTGTTCCAGACAAGGAGATCATCAGCAAAGCACATGCTTTCGACGTCTCAGTTGGGATCACAGCAACTTCACTTGAAGAAGCAAGACGGGTAGAACAATCTGGTGCAGATTTTATTGTTGCTCAAGGTTTTGAAGCCGGTGGTCATCGTGGAATTCATGATCCAGATGGGGATGATGATAAGCTGAAAACGTTGGAATTGATCCAAAGACTGAGCTCATCTTCAAAACTTCCATTGGTGGCGGCCGGGGGGATCATGAATCGGAACCAACTCATTGAAATCATCGAAGCTGGTGCAACTGCGGTGCAGATGGGTACTGTTTTCCTGACCTGTGCTGAAAGCGGTGCTTCTGAGGCTTACAAAAAAATGTTATTGGACCAGAAACACCGTTCCACCGTTTTCACACAGGCCTTTTCTGGAAGGCCGGCTCGTGCGATTGAAAATGAATTCGTCACTCTCATGGAAGGTCAAGAGCTGCTCCCATTTCCACTTCAAAACAAAATAACAGCATCGATCAGGAAATATGCTTCCAAACTTGAAAATCCTGAATATCAATCTCTTTGGGCTGGTGTGAATTATCCTGAATGCCGAAAGGAAACCGTGGCTGAATTGATCGAACGCATGAGTTGGAAGGAACGTTCTTGAACTCCACTGACTCTGGACGTGAGCATCTTGATCACATTCCTGTGATCGATTTAGCAAAACTGCGTCATGAAAAATCACCCGGATACTTTAAGCTGGTCGAAGAATTCCGGAGAGTTTTTTCAACCGTAGGATTTACATTGATTATCAATCATGGGATCGAACCATCTCTTGTTGATTCAGTGTTCGAAGCATCTAAACGTTTTCATGAACTTTCCTTAGAACAAAAAATGGAAGTGGAATTAAACCATTTACACCGTGGTTATATTCCCATCAATACTTCCACTGATGTAAATTCGAGATATGAAAAGGTGAAATATCCCAACCAATCCGCATCATTCATGATGATGAGAGAGGATTCAAAAGAAGACCCCTCCATTTTTCTTTCAGGACCAAATCAGTGGCCACCCCTGGAAAGGTTTCGAGAACCCCTTGAAGCCTATCACAAAACCATGAAGGAGTTGGGCTTCCAACTCATGAAGGTGGCTCTTCATTCTGTTGGTGCTGAGCAAGACGATATCCTTGATGCATTCCAAATACCGACTACTTGGCTCAGGTTACTTCATTATCCTTCCAGTTCCGGTTCAAGTTCGGAAGGAGCCTATGGTTCTGCACCCCATGTGGATTTTGGATGCCTGACTTTATTGGCCCAGGATGATGTTGGAGGATTACAAGTGCTTTATCAGGAAAAAGAGTGGTTGGATGTTCCTTGTTTGCCTAATTCATTGGTACTTAATGTCGGGGAGATGCTTCATCGTCTTTCAAACGGTCTTCTGCAGCCCACACCTCACCGGGTCATCAATCATGAAATGCAGGAACGTTTTTCGTGCCCTTTTTTTTATGACCCAAATGTGAATACAACAATATCTCCTTTAAGAGGAACGGGTAAACCAAAGTTCAATCCTATATGTTTTGCAGAATTCCTGGAAAGTGAATTGACGGCGGGTTATAGCAGGCACCAAACCAATGCGTAGATGTTTCAATAAACTTGAATGAAAAAAATGAACAACTGCTGGCTTTCTGATGATTTGAAAAATTCTGCTGAATGGATTTTTCATTTGGATGAGAAATCTGCTTCATTAACCACAGAATTTGTAAAAGATCATTTCAAATCGGAGAAACCTTTATTCGCATTTCAGAGAGATGATTTTCAGGTCGAACCTGTTCTGCAAGTCATACGCTCAGCAGTGGAACAGGCGATGTGGGGTACTGGGATTGCCCTCATCAAGGGATTTCCGAGACAATCCCTGACCGAAGCAGAATTTCGAATGATGATTTGGTCGATCGGCCTCCATTTTGGGGTGCCCAGACCCCAAGGTAAATCCTCACAGTACCTTTCAGAAGTCAGCAATCAGGGAACAAAATACCGAGCTGCTGATGGGCGTGGTTATTCTTCGAATGCGAAACTGGATTTTCATACAGACAGTTGTGATCTTGCCTTTCTTGCCTGCTACAACAAGTCAAAATCAGGAGGAAAAAGTTTGATTTCCAGCAGTCATTCGGTATGGAAAATCCTCAAAAAGGAAAGAAAGGATTTAGCAGAAATTGCTTCAAAACCTTTTTGTTTCAGCCGAAACCAGGAAGAAGCTCCGCATGAGCCCCCTTTTTATTCTCAGCCCTTGTTCGATTATTCGAAAGAGGGAAAGGTCTTTGGGAAGATGAATCGTAACAGGGTACATACCGCACAGGGTTTGGAGGGGGTGCCTCCCTTAAACAAGAAACAAAGAGAATGCATGGATTTCCTTGATCATTTACTTCAACGCTCGGATGTGATGCACCAGATGTATCTTGAAGCTGGGGATCTGCAGTTGTTCAACAACCATTCTGTCTTGCATTCAAGAACGGGATTTCAAGATTTTGATCAAAAGGAACAAAGGAGGTTGTTGTTCCGTTTGTGGCTTTCTCCACCGGATTCTCCTCTGTTGCCCGAAAGCTGGAAAGCAAATTTTGGTTCCATAGAACCTGGAACCGTTAGGGGCGGCATCAGAGGGCATTGTTATGATTCAGAATGCAGGGAATTCGAGCAACGACAAGCCTCAGAATTGGGGATGCACGGTCCTCATGACTATAGTACAAGTGCTTAAACCATCATCAGGATGGAAGAAGCCATCCAATCAGATATCTTGCCGACTCCTTGGCAGCTTCCATGGATGAAAACATGGTGCCTGAATATTGGCCCATCTTTTTCCATCCTTCATCATCTTCCCGATCACGCCGGTATTCTTCAAAACCGTAGGTACCATTGGTGCGGACAAAAAAATCAACACACCGATCTTCCATGTCATTTTCTATGCTTTGAAGGACTTTCCAGTCTCTATCTTTATGTTTCATAAAATTTATCAAGGTTCACTCTTTACAGATCAATGAGATGATGTTCTATCACATCATCCTGATCTGGATGTTTGGCAAATCTCATAACGGAGATGCCCTCATCATGAACTGTTTTTGGAGAACCAGACTGAAGGGGATGCCAGGCCGGCAGGGATTTTTTTTCTGATATTATGCGATAAGCACATGTTTCTGGGAGGAACTTGAATTCTCCGATCCTTTTCGGAGTCAGTTTCACGCAGTCAGGCACTCTTTGATGTCTCTGAGCGTAATCAGTACATTGACAGGTTTCAAGATCAAGCAGTTTGCACGCAAGGGACGTATAATGGACATCACCGGTGTCTTCAGATTCTACCTTATGCAAGCAGCATTTGGAGCAACCGTCACACAATGATTCCCATTCTTCTTCACTCATTTCGTGGAGTTTCTTTTTCTCCCAGAATGGTTTTCCCGTGGTCTTGGTAATGGTTTTGTGATTCATCGTATCACCTCTTCGGAACAGGATATGCTTTGCTAAAATGGTGATCCGATTTTTGTTTTTTAAGCATCAAAGATGATTTTGGAGAAGGATTTGTCTTCACCTCCATGTTCAAGGCAAAGAATGGATCATAACAAATTAAGAATTTCTTGTGTCATGGACCTATGGAATCAAACGTTTTCAAGAAGAATGACTGAGGTCGTCAGAAAGATTAAACCATTTGATGAATCAATTTTCGATCAACCACGTTAAACCAGAAATCAAATCCGATGTATTCATTGCTCCAGGTGCGATGGTCATGGGTAAGGTCTCCTTGGACAAAGGATCATCACTGTGGTTCAACTCCGTCCTCCGAGGAGATAATGAGCTGATTTCAGTAGGAGAAGAAACCAACATTCAGGATCTCAGCATGGGGCACACCGACCCTGGTTTCCCCTTAAGTCTCGGAAAACGAGTGACGGTGGGGCACAATTGTATCCTGCATGGCTGTCTGATTGAGGATGACTGCCTGATCGGAATGGGAAGCATCATCATGAATGGATGCCAAATAGGCAGAGGGAGCATAATAGGAGCAGGCAGTGTTCTTCTGGAAGGGCAGGTAATCCCTCCATTTTCCCTGGTGGTTGGTTCACCGGCTAAAGTGAAAAAAACCTATGATGATACCATACTCATAAATATCAGAAGATCTGCATCCGTTTATGCTGAGCGTGCAGCACAGTATCTTAAGGAGCTCGAAAGAATTTGAATGGACATAAAAACAAAAGCAAAAGTTCAGGGAATCCTGATTGGTTCTTGCTTTGTTGCCTTACTGATATTTTTTGATAAAACCTATGGTCCTAATGCGATCGCTGAACTTACAGGGCGTTACGAGGTATTTATCTGGTTGTTCTTTTGGCTCTTGGCTGCTGGTTCGGCCACTGCCGCCAGGGAGAAACAACTTCTTGGAGAGAATGAATCAGAGGAACCATGATTCCAAAGAGACAAATCTGGAAATGGTGTGAACATAACCTTTCTAGAAAGGTTTCACTATTGTTGTGTAGCGGTGGGTCAGGAAATCAGTCAATCAATACGGAGATGTTCTTGAGATTGATTAAATTTTGGGAATGAAGCTTGAATGACCCATATTGATATCTAGGGAATCACAGAAAACATGCAAAGGTTATGGAAACGAACTGGTTGTACAACTTTATTGACTCGGAAGGTGTGGAAAAAACGACCCATATCCCGGTTCCGGAACACACTTACACTGTTCTTAAAGTCATCGTCGAACCTCCTCCTCATTTGCAAAACAACAACGAGGATGAAGAATATCTATTCTACTTTACGGATGTGAAGAGGAGTCTGAATGAAACGAATGAAATCATTCAGAACGAAAACGGCAGACCCTATGTGCTTTGGCAGGATGGTGGGAAAGAAGAGATCAAACTCTACCAGGATTTGAGTGAAATGTTCCTGCAGGGTGATCTGGAAGAACTCAGTCAATACCTGATCCGTGCAGAAATCACGATTTCCACTCAGACTCTGATGCTTGAAGGTTTGTACAACAGATGGCTTGAAGATCGAAGCCAGCCGAACAGCCTAGGAACCGAAGAGAATCTCATCTTCAAGTTCATGTACGTTTCTGATTATCAGGATCCTGAGATGAATCCGTCCCCGAAGAACCTGCTTAGTTGATCTTTCCAAAGATCCTCTCCTTCTTGATTTGCTTCGATTTGGATTGATATCCACTTAAGCAAGAAATTCTACAGAAGTGAAGCAGTATCCACTGCAGTCATTGTTGTTTGGAAGGAGTTGAAAAACATTCAGAAAACTGAGACATTCCGTTCTTTGCCAAGACCCATGGGACGGTAAGATACTCGTTTCTTCAATTTTTTACCATCATCCCCATCACCATTTAATTTAAAGCATCCTCCGTTTGGGAATACCAATGATGTTTCTTCATGCCTAAACGGTTCATCATCATTCGGAATTGAGATTTTTCCCAAGATCATGATGATGAAGGGATGATCCCCAAATTCATCATCACTTTCGAAACTATGTTTCTGCTGCTTTTTGCAGGATGCTCTTCACCCAGGATGGATGTGGGTCCGCCTCCACAAGGTGCTTGTGGCTCATGTTACTGGGAAGGCAGAACCAAGGAGGCAAGCTACCAAAAAAAGCCAGATTCACCAATTCGAGACTGGAATACGGGTGTGATCTATCACCCCCCTTCCAAACACCAGCGCGTTTGGAACGGTGCCCCTCCGCCTTTTGGAGGGCGTTGAGAAAATTCCGATTTGCTGGTACCTCTAGCCAGCCAACCCATCATAGTATTTAATTTCTCAATTGATAAAATTTTAGGTCTTCAGGTCAGCATTTCGATTGCTTGGTGGATCAAACGTAGTCCATTTTGTTCACTCAGGGTCAGGATGGATTCGGGGTGGAATTGGACCGAGAGGACGGGCAGTTCCCGATGTTTGAGTCCCATGATGATGCCTTCATCGGTTTCCGCAGTAACTTCAAGACAGTCGGGCAGGGATGCCCGGTCAACGTAAAGGCTGTGGTAACGCCCGGCACGGAAGGGATTGGGCAGATCGCGAAATAAGGAAACCCCTTCATGCTGAATACTAGAAGGTTTACCGTGGTAGGGCTTTTCAAAGGTATTGAGACGACCACCGAAATGTTCTGCAATGCCCTGGTGTCCGAGACAGACGCCAAACACCGGGATTCCTCTTTCCACGGCGGCACCGACCAACTCGGGAATACCCTGCTCCGATGGCCGACCGGGTCCAGGTGAAAGGAAAAGCAGATCCGGTTTCAGTTCCTCCAAGAGATGAAGAGGAAAACCGGAACGCAGGGTGGTTACCTCGGCTCCGGTTTGGCGGACATAGGACGCAAGGGTGTGAACGAAACTGTCATGATGATCGACAAACAAGACCTTTTTACCCTTGCCTGTCGTTTTTGGCAAAAAGTTCTGCTGATTTTCTGACGCTTTGTGTCCCAGGGTCGCCTCCAGGAATGCGGAAGCCTTGATCCGCGTTTCTCGTTCTTCTGCAACAGGATCCGAATCATAAAGCAGAGTCGCACCGGCCCGAACCGTGGCAAGGCCTTTTTCGAGATGGACGGTTCTCAGGGTCATGCCCGTGCTGGCATATCCGTTGAACCAGAGAAAACCGACGCAACCGCTATACCAGCGCCGGGGAGAGTTCTCCAGATTTTCGATGGTCTGCATCGCCACCGGTTTGGGAGAACCGGTCACCGTGCAGGCCCACATGTGGACGAGAATTGCGTCTATCGCGTCACGGTCTGAGCTCAGAATCCCTTCCACGTGATCGACGGTATGAATCAGCCGTGAGTAGCGTTCCAGCATTCTTCTGCCGATGAGTTTCACGCTTCCGGGTTCGCAAATGCGCGCCATGTCGTTGCGGTCGACATCGGTGCACATGGTCAGTTCGGACTCCTCCTTTTCCGAGGAGATGAGGCTTTTGATCCGTTCCGCGGTTTCCATAGGATCACCGCCGACGGGAACGGTGCCGGAAATGGGACTGGTTTCCAGGCGTTTTCCGGTGACCCGCACGTACATTTCTGGGGATGCACCGACCAACTGTTCCGTTCCCAGGTTGATCAAGAAGGTGTAGGGACTGGGGTTCTGCTCGCAGATACGTCGGAAAAGTGCTGTGGGTGTGTCCCTGAATGCGGTGGAAAAGGACTGGGAGAGCACCACTTCAAAAAAATCTCCCTTGTGACAGCCCTCACGGATGGTCTGGACTTTCTGGTCGAATTCTCCAGGCTGATGATCGCTGCTGAATTCCTTGGCTTCAGCACCCTGGATCGATTCGAAAGGCTCCCCGGTATTCCACCAGCTTTCGGTCATTCCTTCTGGAGTCTCAACATGATATTGAATCTTGTGAGCTTCCTCCTTCTGACGATCCACCACCACCAGTTCAACCGGCAGGTAGAGATGGCAGTCGACCTGTTGTGGATCCCTCCGGTGGTGGGGAATGATGTTTTCAAACTGAAAAACCAGGTCATAACCAAAGGCGCCATAGAGTCCGAGGTAGGGATCTTCACTTTCAAAAAGCTGGAAAATGCTCCGGACCACGGTAAAAAAACCAGGCTGTCGGCTGCGTTCTTCCTCTGGGAAAAAATCCGGCATGGGCTTGACCGTTCCGGAAAGCTGATCCTTGCTGGCCTCAAATTTTTCGAGGTGTTCATGCTCCTTGAGGACGGGTTCGATCAGTGTCAGCAGTCGGTTGCCGTTTGGGTTGAGCGCGTTGATTTCAAATTCACGTTTGCGGGAAATCATTTCCAGCGCAGGATGCACAAAGCCCAGATCCCAACGGGAGTAACGGTCCGGCACCTCGTAATTGCTGACAAACAGTGCACCTTTGTGGGTATCAATATACTGGTAGATCTTATCTAATGCCTGTTGGTCATCCAGGGGGGTCATCGATTTTTCGATGTTGACTCCTCCGGAAGTTGTGAAACGGGTGCTGGTCATGAAGTCGGCCTGGAGAGGGGTTCATGCTCAGGATGGTCCATCATGATTCCTGGAGTTTCCCTGTTTGCACCTCGTGCGTTTTGGATGAAGCGTTTCACTGCCTCAAGGTCCTTGATTCCTGGCTGGCTTTCCACTCCGCTGCAGACGTCCAGGGCATCGGGTTGGACCCGTTTGACGGCTTCCGCAGCATTATCTGGAGTCAGTCCACCTGCCAGCATCAACTTCCCTTGTTGTTTGGCATGGATGGCAATTTCCCAGTCGAAGGTCCTGCCTGTCCCGCCATAACGGTTTTTGGAATAGGCATCGAGGAGGAATCTTGTTTGTCCATATTGCACGATCAGAGAGGGTTGGAAATCATCATTGACACGAAATGCTTTGAACCAGGGAAATTTGAGCTCCCGAGTGTAATCCGGGGTTTCATCACCATGAAGTTGAGCCGTGTCCAGAGGGTATTGTTCCATCAGACGGTTCACCTGAAGGGGGTTTTCATTAACAAAGAGAGCAACGGTTTCTACTCGACCTGCAATGGCATGGACGATCACTGCCAATTTTTCCGGATCGACGTAACGTGGAGAGGGTTTCCAGCAGTTGATTCCAATCATGTTGGCTCCCAAGTCTATGCAAGCCTCAGCCTGTTCTGGTGTGGTAATGCCACAGACCTTGATCCGGATCGGATTATGGGCAGAAGCGGGCATGGATTTTTTAAGGACTTGGAGCTATCATATTAGATTCAAAAATAAGACTTTCCGTCAAACTCTCAATGGAAAAATGGAGAAGGGGCCGTCTTTTCAATGGCGGGATTCAACTTTGATGCTTCAGGTCCGGGTCCAACCTCGTGCCAGGAAGAGTGAGTGGAATGGACTCAAAGAGGGACTGATCCAGTTACGCCTGAACGCGTTGCCGGTGGAGAACCAGGCCAATGAGGAATGTGTCCGTTTTCTTGCCGAGGCTTTTCAGACTTCTGTTTCCCGAGTAAAAATCGTCCGTGGTCACAAAGCAAGGCTCAAATCCGTAGTGATTGAAAAACCAGATCGCGTCTGCTGGCAGAAACTGCTGAAAAGCGAATTTGCTTCCAATTGACAGTGTTTTTTCTTTGTTTATGAAACTCCAAGCCCAACGCGTTATTTTCGCCCTCAGCGGCCTTTATCTTTTGCTCTCCACTTTTTCTCCGAATCTCTTGGCTCAGTGTTTCCTGACCGAAGGCTTGAGTGAGGAAGAGCAGACGCAAATCGCCCGTCAGATGTTTGAAGATGGTCTTTACCAGGAAGCCTGGAACACTGCTGCATGCTACCTCCAGGAATTCCGAAGTGGAGGCTCAAGGGAAAGAATGATGTTTCTGCAGGCCCGGGCTTCCCAGCAGGCCGGGAGCATGAACCAAGCCCTGAGGGATCTGCAGAATTTCCAGAAAAACTTTCCTGAAAGCAGAAAATTCCAGGAAGAAGTCCTCTTTCGGAAAGGGGTAGTGTTAGCCAGGATCCAGCAATATTCAGGAGCGCTGCAAACACTGAAACTGCTGCTGCGAGAATATCCCGCGACTAAATTCAAGGACCAGACTCTCTATTGGCAGGGGTTCGTTACCTTCTATCGTGCTGAACTCATTCGCCAGGAAACCACCCTCAAGGAAGCGGTTCCGGAATTTAAGCAGGTTTCACTTCAAATGGAATCCCTGGACCCTGAAAAACTTCCAGAACAACAGGCGAAGGAACGTCTGAACCTTTTGGGATGGGCCTGGCTGTTCCAGCAAAATCCTGAGCGAAGTGCACTATATTGGGAAGCCTTCCTCAAGCTCCAAGGCGGAGAAGATCCGGAAACGGCTCTCAGCATCAAGCACAATCTCGCCATGGGTTTTCAGAAACAGCGCAATTATCTCAAAGCCTCCAATTATTTCGGACGAGTGGTAAAGGAACACCCGGAATCAGAACTGGTTGCTGAGGCAGCATTTTGGCAGGCCGAAACACGATTCGCGGCGTCGGCATCGGCAGAAAAAAAACTGCCTGAGGCAGCCAGAAAAAAGGAAGCCGGAATCATTATCGATTTCTTCCAACGTTATCAGAAAACGGGAGACAAGCAATATCTCGCGGCAACGTATTACCGGTTGGGATTGTTGTATCAGCAATCAGAAAAAAACGAGGATGCGATTGCGGTATTCCAGGATTACTTGAGCAGTGAAGACACCACCTATCGTGTGGAAGTGCACTATCGTCTGGGTTCCCTCTTTCAGCAGGAAAGTCGGGCAGAGGAAGCAATCCGGGCTTATCAGGAACACCTACGAGGCAGTCCTGACGTGATCTTTACTGATGTCCATTATCGGCTTGGTTTGCTTCACCAGCAGACAGGGGATTCAGAGGCTTCAATGAAATCCTTCCAGGGTTATTTGGAAAGCGGTGATCCTCAACATGCAGGGCAAGCTCATTACCAGCTAGCGTTGATTTATCGTAAAAAAGGGGAGCTCTCTCACGCAGAAGAGGAGTTTGCCATGGCGGGTACATTATTGGAGGATCCCCAGATTCGTGCAGAAGCATCTTTCTGGAGGGCTGAAACAGGATTTTCTAAAGCAATGGCTCCAATTCAGGACGATCCTGAGTTCGAGGTTCCTGGAACCATCCTGAAAAAACTGGAACGGCATTACCAATCTTTCCTCAGTCAGGCTCAAAAACTTAATAAACAGGCATCTGTTCAAAAATATCTGCACCTGGCCCATTTCAGGCGAGGAGTGATTTTGGAACTTCTCGGAAAACCCGAAGAGGCATTCCTAGCCTATAGAAACTATCTTGATACCGAGGCTTCACAATATCGTTCTGAAGTCCATTACCGAATGGGACGTCTTTTCGAACAGAAAGAGGATCACGCAAAAGCCGTTCAGTTCTTTCTAAAATATCGGGAGAGTGGAGAAGAAGTCTATGCTTCTGAAGTCGAACTGCGACTAGGAAGGCTTTATGAGAAGCAGGATAATTTTCCTGCGGCGGTGGATGCTCTGCAGAGACACCTTGAACTTGTTGAAGATGAAAAAACTGAGCCCCGAATTCATTATCAGATCGGCATCCTGCATCAAAAAAGCGGCCGTCCCAAACTTGCGATACAGAGTTTTGAAACCACCCGGAATTCAGAAGAATTTCGCAATGACGGCCAGCTTTTGGGTGTTCTGGCACGACTTTATCAGGAAACCGGGCAGAGTGAAAAACAACTCCAACTTCTGGGGCGGGCCAGTGAAAATGAGGCTCTGAACGCTGAAGCCAGGAATTCTTTTCAACTGCAATTGGCGATGGTCCAGTTTCAAGAAGGAAACTGTGAAGAATTGATCCAGGAACTGCAGACCCTTCCGAAAACGATACAACCCCAACAACGTGAACGGGCTCTTTACTTACGTGGAGAATGCTTTTTCAAACTCGAACAATGGGAGGCCGCCAGAGAGGATCTAAGGCAGATCCGGGATGTTCCTGAATACCGAGAACGGAGCATTTCGAATCTGATTCATTCCCACCAGGAATTGAAAGACTGGAAAGCTGTTACTTGGGAATACCAGGCAGTTCATGACCAGCAATCACCAAAGTTATCCGGTTCGGATTATGGTTTGTGGGTCTACGCATCCCACCAACGAAAAGACCCGAAACGCACGGACATCATCTACAGCCGCTGGCAGCAGGACCATCCTGAAGATCTTGAGAACACCGAGCGTCTGCTCGACTGGGCGCGGCTGACTCAGCAGTTGGAACAGTCTGAAAAAACCCAAGAACTTTATGAAAAAGCCCTCCTTTATCTGGATCCATCAGCCATGTTGGAAACCCGTGAGTTCATTGTCATCAATTTGGCACGGCTTTATGGAGAAAAAGGATCAAAGCAAAAAATTATTTCTCTCTATGAAACGTCTCTGATGCCCTGGCTGGAAAAGGATCAGAATCAGGGTGAAAAATTTCAGCAATACGCTTTTTATCTCGGCAATCTTTGCTTCCGCGAGCTTCAACAGAATGAATGTGCCCGGAAGTGGTTCACCCTAGCCGACCGTGGAGGGAAATCGGACCAGGAAATTCAGGCCGTATGGGCTATCAGTGAAATGGAGGAGCAGGGACAGGATTTCGAAAAAGCTCTGGCTTTGCTGGAGCCCTTGAATCGGCGTCCGCTCAGTCAAGCCTGGATCATTCGTCTTCATTATCGTCAGGGATTGCTGCTGCACCAAATGCAAAAATGGGAGGATGCGAGCAAAAAATTCCAGGTGGTCGTTGATATTCCTTCACAAAATTCAAATGAGTTGGACCAGATTCAGGAAGCATCACGTCGTCAGCAACTGGAGATTCAACGCTTCCTCTCCTCCAGTCAGCTCAATGAAAAACTGGAGAAGCAAGATTGGAAAGCCGCTGCGGAGCAAATCCGCAGGGATGTTCAAGGAGGATTTCTGGAAATGGATCAAACGGTTTCGGAAATGTTGCTTTCGGTCGAAAGGCGTCAGCAAAACCATGCCGGTATTCTCAGTGCTTATATCCTGATTGCCCAAAAGGACCCAGAACGTGCAGAAAGCGTAACGGCACTGCTGGAACAGGCTGAAGCTTCCGAAAAAATAGGAGTTCTTGAGCGTGCTTCGAAATTTCAACAAAGGGCACTCGATACGGTTCCAGTCACACAAGAGGAAGTCGTTCAACAGCAAGCTTTGCGGAACTTCCTTTCCGAGAAAACACTCAAACAGAACATTGATCAAGGGGATTGGCCTGCGGTTGCCAGCCAGATCCGTGAGGATGTAGAAAAAGGATACCGTGAGTTGGATGAGACTCAGTTCGCTTATCTTGAACTAGCGGAAACCAATTCTGAAAACTGGGTGGGGGTGCTTTCTGCTTATGTCCTGCTCCGAAGCAAGGACCCTAAACGTGCAGTAACGCAAAAGGCATTGATGCGTCAAGCCAAGGCTGCTGGAAAGTTGGGCAATGCAGAGCTCGAAAATAAATTCTACCTCAAGGTGCTTGAAAGAAAACCTGCCAGTGATGAGGAACTTGATCAACAGAAGCAGGTAAGACGTTTTCTCTCCGAACGGGAACTCTCGGAAAAAGCCCAAACCTCGAACTGGGCTGGGGTTGCACATCAGATTCGAAGTGAAGTCAAGGCAGGAGAAAGAATACTGGATGGAGAAAATTTTGAGATCCTTATCAATGCGGAAAATCAGCAGAAAAACTGGAAAGGGATTCTTGAAGCCTATGAACTGAAAAGAAAACAAGATTCCCACACTGTAGAATCGGTGACTGATCTGATGCTTCAGGCGGAAGCTGCAAATCGCTTGAAACAAACAAAAAAATCCAGAGCTTTTTATGACAGCGCGGTCAAGGTCCCTGCGAAAAATCTAGAAGAACGTGAAAAGCAGAAAGAAATTCTGAGTTTTCTCTCGGAAGGGAATTTACAGGAAAAAATACAAGCTGAAGACTGGGCCGGGATATCAAAACAGATCCGGAACGAAAGCAAATCAGGACTGCGTCCTCTGGACCAGAAAAATTTTAATCTTTTAGTCTACTCGGAGACACAACAGAAAAACTGGTCCGGTGTTTTGAGTGCCTTCCAGTTGAAAAAGAAACGGGATCCTAAATCAGTCAAAACCCTTTCTGCATTACTGATCCAGGCGAATGCTGCAGAAAAACTGAACGAACCGAAACGTATCAGGGCATTTTACCGAGAGGCTCTCAAAGTGGTTCCTCTCAATCAAGAAGAACGCAACAAGCAGAAGGAAATCGAAAAATTCCTCTCTGAGGATCAACTACAGCAGAAAATCGAGAAAAAAAACTGGAAAGGTATTGCTTCTCAAATCCGTCAGGAAGTGGAATCGAACAAACGTGAACTGGATGAAAAATCCTTCGATCTTTTGATTTATGCTGAAACCCAGCTTGAAAACCCTGAAGGTGTTTTGAGCGCCTACTCCATGCTCCGTAAAAGCGATCCGAAGCGCGCAGGAAGTTTCAACGCACTCCTCCACCAGGCGCAGTTAGCAGATCAGGTTGGAAAACCCTCACTGGTTCAACAACATTACCGTGCCATTTTACTTCTAAAACCAGCAGATGAAAAAGAGCGGGCTCAACAGGAATCGATTGGGAATTATCTGGCCGATGATGCACTTCAGAAAGAACTGAAACGCAAGAACTGGAAGGGGGTTTCACGGGTTCTGCGTGAACAGGTTGAATCCGGGTTGATCCGGCTCAATGATGATAATTTCGAATTGCTCATCACTGCAGAAGCCGAACAAAAAAACTGGGCCGGTGTTTTGAGTGCCTATACCCTGTTGGAAAAGGAATCCCCCAAAAAAGCGAACCGTTTGGATTCACTGCTTTATCGGGCTCAGGCCGCGGAAGAATTAGGTCAAATCAAACTTTCTCGATCCTTTTACCGAAAGGCACTTGAGGTGGTTCCTCTTAGCGCGGAAGAAAAAAAGAAGCAGCAGGAAGTCCGAACCTTCATTTCCCAGGAAAGCTTGCAGAAGAAGATCGAAAAGAAAAAATGGAAGGAGGTGACCAGCCAGATTTATGCAGATCTCAAAACCGGTAAACGAAAACTGGATCAGGAGAATTTCAATATTCTGCTCTACGCGGAACAACAAAAAAAGGGAAAGAGCAAATGGGAAGGCATTCTGGCCGCCTATGCTGCTCTGTCTAAATACAAGAAAAGTTCATCTGATACCATCCAGGCGCTCCTCGACCAGGGGGAAGCCGCGGAAAAACTTGGTGGACGCAGGCGGGCTAAGGGATATTACGAGAAAGCACTGAAAAAGATTCCCCTAAAAAATATCGATCTACGGTTAAATGTGGTGGCCCAGTTGGAACGCCTCTATCTGCGTGAGAAAAACTACCACAACCTCGCTCGGGTTTATGAAGCGGCTTATGAGACCCTCAAAAAACAGAAGAAACGAAGTAAGGAACTTCAGTATTACGCTTTTCAAATCGGCTATCATCGTTTGACCCATCTTAAACAGCCCAAGCAGGCCAGAACCTGGCTGTTGCGTGCTGATGGGGGTGGAGTCAGCAAAAGTGAGCTGCAGGCAGTTTATTGGATTTATCAACTCGACCGGCAGAGCGGGAATGATGATTCAGCCTTAAAAAGGATCCGAGAAGTGGCGGGGAGAAAAATTTCTTCTTCCTCTTCCTGGTACGTACTCATTCATTATGAACTCGGGACCCTCTACCACTTCCAAGAAAACTGGAAACTAGCACTGAAACATTACCGACTTGCCTCCAGAAATAAATCTGTCAAAGAGGTGCGGGAGTACTACAACACTGCCAAAGAGCGTGCTCGGGAAATAGAAGACTACCTGAAATCCCTGGAGGGATAATAAACAGTAAAATAATATGACACTGCAGAAAATCCGTGAGGGTGAAAAATTGTTAAAAATCATCCTGTTGCTCATTGCCAGTTGTCTTCATTTGATGGTATATGCATCAGAACCCGTTGAAATATCCGGAACCATCGTGATCCCTCAAGGAGTCCGGATTCCAGACGGAGGATTGGATGTTGTCCTACTTAAATTTGTTGTGAACGACCAGGGTGAAATCACCACCACAGGTCCTCAGGCCAGGGTCAAGAGTCAAAAAGATGGTAGTTTTCGGATTCCCAATATTCCCAGGGAATTGAGGGCCGCTTTCAGGATTGGGACCCGTGTCAGAGGTAGGCTTCATCAGTCAAATGTTATTTTTATGAATGAGGAGGATTCGGTTTATCAGGTTGAGGTGTTGATTCCCGGGCTTTCAGAAAAGGTAGAGGTACTGGAGCTGGAAAAGGCATCCCTGATTTTGGAACGTGGCCTTGGTAAAATTCGGGTGACGGAAGTGTGGGAGATCAAGAACCCAACCAGCGATATGGTCGATAGCGTCAAAGCAGGTTTTCGTATCAACCTGCCTGATTCTATTTCTGATTTTAGCATGCCTGATGAAATGGGACAGCAAAGCACTGATTTCAGTCTGGGAGAAAATCGGGTCGAAGTCAGGAGGGTCTTTCCTCCTGGAAGCACCCAACTGGTTTTTCAATACTCGGTTTCTTCTTTTCTGGGGCAAGTGGTAATGACCAAAACCTTTAGAGATTCTCTTGAAAAGGTCATGGTATTCACTCCGGTGGGGCAACTTGAAGTGTCTTCGGGGCAATTGAAATACAAAGGAGACCAGAAACTTCATAAAACGGCCTTCACCAGTTGGCAGGGAAAAGCATTGGATACTGGAAAATTGGAAATAAAAATTTCAGAGGTTCCGGTGAAGTTCCTGGACTACTCTTTCATTATTCTAATCATGTTGATGCTTCTCTCGCTTTGCGTATTTATGTTTTACCAGTTCCGTCTTAAACGAACTCCAGGACAAAGCGTTAAGGCTTGATAAACTAATTCTTCCGCCAGTCAACTAGAGATGGATTTTGTGGATTTCAAAACCCAAATCCTTCACTTCAGGGAGGATAAGCTTTCTGATCCGAAACCAATCATCCTGACAGTTTTACTGATCATCTTGTTTGGCCTCATGATTTATAATGGTTTTTTCAAAA
>PVBE012664881.1_pt1 | contig 27352 bp, 18 predicted proteins | sample 1631181 | NCBI WGS metagenome assembly PVBE01 (sample SAMN08397723, study PRJNA350692) | Marine metagenome, whole genome shotgun sequencing project. | isolation source: water | place: Pacific Ocean | collected 2012-04
CGCCGCCCGTGTCCTCGCCGCCCGTGTCCTCGCCGCCCGTGTCCTCGCCGCCCGTGTCCTCGCCGCCCGTGTCCTCGCCGCCCGTGTCCTCGCCGCCCGACTTCTTCTCGGGTCGCCGTACCGTACGCCCTCCTCCTGGGAGTGGCGATTCGTCCGCCAGGACCGTTCGGATTTCTCGAAGATCGAGGTCGACTGCAGCCTTTAGCCTCTTCTCGCTTAGATCGACGTTCATCTGCACAATCGGGACCGGGTCACCCTCTATGCGCTCGATCTGGATGCTCCTCGCCTCTGCAATCCCCGGGACGAAGACCAGGGCCATTCCTGCGAAGTCGTTTGTCCCGGTTCCCGCCCGGAATTTCTCGAGTGACCTGATCTCTCCTTCGGTAAGACGGATCCGGGACTCTCTGGCTACTGCGTATACCGCCTCGGCAATCCTGTTCAGCCAGATCCGTGTCGAAAGGTCACCATCTCTTGGCCTATGGGCACGGGCAGTCGCGACAAGAGTTCGCTTGACCTGGTCGACTGCTTCACGAGGAGCATTTCCGGCGCTCGTCCGGGCCTTGATCTCGATAACGGCTGCGTGGATTCCGTCTCCCTGCCCATCTATGGCGACTGCAAGCAGGTCAGCCCGTCTGCCGCCGTGGAACCAGCTCTTCTGCTCGTCGAGGCTGACTAGAACTATCCGGCAGTCGGGCGGGAGAGGCCATGGCGTCGATGCCTCTCCGAGCATGGCAAAGGCCGTGACATGGCCGATCAGCTCGTTGATGCCGGTTCCGGTGGTCGCTGCTTCGAGCGCGAGTACTGCGTGCCCCTGCGTCGCCACCTTTCTGAGGTCAGTACCCATCTGACTCGCGTCGTTGCCGCCGAAGATCCCCATCCCTTTCAGGCGGTGACCGATGGCGCGGTCTACCGGTCCGCTCCACACCTGGCTAATGACCAACCCCAGGGGCGAGTTTGAACCGAGTCTTTGGTCCTGATGGAGAATCGCCACGTCTTTGCCGAGGGCCTGCTCCAGTGACTCGCGAGTCGCGTACGGGTCGAGTGTTAGAACCCAGTCTGCTAGCTCATGTGCCTTGACCAGTTCCGGAGCATGGTGGGCGAGTTCCGTTCGCACCTCGGGTACCTGCGCCTTCTCCTCGGAGTCCGGCCAGCGGTCATCGATCGCCTGGTTGGCTCGTAGCCAGGTCGTGCCGACGCCACTAGAGCTGGGGGGGGCCAGTACCACCCTCCGCTCGGAGTCGGGTCGCTGCGAGATCCTTGGAGCGAACAGCACCTCTTCGCTGCTGAGGAGTTCGAACTCCACATCGTTTGGCATCGGCCTGTGGTCCGCGTCCAACAGACCTGTTACCAGGGCCATATGGGCGACCGGTAACGACGGTCCGAGGAACTCCTCGACACCAGCAAGCTCTTCGACGTACCTGACCCTGATCTCGTTGTCGGGCTCCGTTTCGGTACGGGCTGCGTCGACGTTTGCTAGAGCCGCCTCGAGTTCGGCATCAGGCCGTCCAGTGCCGACAGCCAGGATTTCGAAGACCTCTACGCGGACGCCTTCGACCTCCTTGCCGGCGAACTCCAGCGCCAGTTCCAACAGAATCGAGGTCGCCACCTGTCCGATGGCGATGCAGCGCAGGTGGCTGGCCGCTTCCGGCCTGAGCCTAAGCAGTCGCCTGAGGCCCTTCTCTACCGAGGCGACTGCCTTCCCCTCAGCCTTGAGGGCGCTTGCCCTTGTGCTCAGCACGGACCAGACACGCCATTCGTTTTCCGGCTGCAGGGTTTGGCCCATCATCGCCATTCGAAGAAATGCAGGGCAGTGGGACGCCGTCGTCTCGTCCAAACCCCTTGCGCTTGTCTCGAAAGCCAACACCCGACCTGTAAGGCCGGGTTCACCTTCGCCAGCTTGGACCAGGCCTAACGCGTCGTCGAACAGCTTCTTGCCCGCCTCGACGAACTGGGCGAGCCATTCGGCCTTTGGGGCGGCGAGTGGCGTGATTGCCACCACAGCACTCGCCGGAGCGGGACTCTGGACGCAGCCGGCCATTACCGCTGATCCGGTCTTGTGGTGACCGCCGGCCCCCCGGTCCTGCTCCAGGGCGCTAGCCCAATCTCCGGCCCACGACTTGAGGGTCGCCGCGTCCAATCCTGAGGCGAGCGACGCTGCCGCTGTCTCCTGGAGCTTGCTTGCTAGTCGGGGCTGCAGCCCTTGTTGGTCTTCTACGTCAGCCGGGACCAAGTCGTCAGCGAACGCTACTTTCCTGGGATCGAGTCCTAGAGCCGTTCTCAGCGTCAAGGCCGGCTCGGCCGAGAAGGAGAACTCGGCCAGGCATCTCAGCAGCGCGAGGTCGTCGACATCGGGGAGCCAAGGAACGACGCGAGTATTGTCTCCAGCACCACGGAGTCTGAGCTCGATTGGCTTGAGCAGCTTGTCGGGGTTTTTCGCTATTGACTCGAAGAGCGCGCGGATCTCTTCGAGTTCTGGTTCCCCGCCTCCCGGGTCGGCGAACACAGGCGACATCAGGGTCTCGTCGACTTCGCAGTCGGCGGCCTCGAGGGCCTCCCAGATGCCCCTTCCGCGAAGCCGGGCGCCGGCCAGGACGAGTCGACTCGCAAGGTATTCCGTGCTAGGCGCCTCGCCGGCTTCGGGAGCTTCCGGGTTGAGTGCCTCGACTCGTCGGGGCTTCTCGTCGAGAGCCACGATTGCCCGGGCAACCGAGGTCTCAAGATGAGTCGTGATGCTTGCCCTACTGTCCCTCAAGAGGGCAAGCAGCCCCTTCCGGGTTCTCGGAGTGAAGACCACCTCACCCCAGTCCTGGTCAAACCCGAGCAGGTCCTGCGCAGCGGACCTCTGCTGCTCATCCCTGACGACGAGGTCTCTGGACTTTCCGCGGAGGGCCTCCCATTCAATCTCCTTCTCCCCAGCCTCCTGTTCTTCTCTCTCGAGCGTGCGCTTGAAGTCGTCTAGCTCTTCCCTGACCTCTTCGTCGAGTGCTCGCTGTTGTTGTTCGAGGATCTCCTGTGCTTCCTCGAACCACACAAGGCTGAGGATGTCTGGCTTTCGGTTATCGAGCAGTCGGATGAAGTCGTCGACAAGACTCGAGAGTTCATCCCTTCTGATACTCCTGTTCCTGCCCAGCACCCTCGTTGCCCGCCGGCGAAGCTCTCTCGTTCCTCCTTCCTCGGCGACCTCGCCAAGTTCGAATCTCTTGGCGAGTTCGAGGTTGGCCCGGACACGAGACTCGCCTACCTCGGCTCCTGCCCCCGTCTTATCCCGGAATCCTCCCAGGGCGGGAAGGAAGCCCAGGGGGTCGTCCTCTTCCGCGGCGGCGAGAAGGTCGAAATAGTCGGCGACCTGCGACGCTCTAGGCCGTCTGGCCTTGTCCATGGCCAAGATCGCCTCTCGCACTGCAGCCGCTGGCCCGTCGGGACGGACAGGGGCTGCCGCCCGGGACAGGAACATCAGGGTCTCTGGCGAATCTAGGAGGTCCTCCTCGGAAATCAGGTCGAAAAAGTTGATTGAGGCCCGGTCTGGCGGGTCATATCCACGAGAGATGAGAAGACACACCCCGTCCGGGTAGCCGATCCGGTCGTTGCGCACGTTGGCCGGGGGAACAACCAGTCCGTGCGCCGGAAACCTGTCTGGATCGGAGGCGGCAATCCCCAGCCTCGGTAGACCGGGCTGGTCGTCCCACTTGTCGCTGATTGCTATCGCGAGGTCCTCTGCTACCCCTTCGACGCGGACGAAGATCTCATGGACCGCCGCAGTCGCAATGCGACGGACCAGTTCCACGAAGGCTTCAGCGAGACGTTCGTGCATCTCAGGCACCAGCGACGTATTCACCGACGAGGACGGTGGTGTCAGACTCGCTTGACGCCAGTCCGGAACTGACCAGCATTTCTTCGAATCTGCTCTTGTTGTTGGCGAGTGCTCCGCTTGGTACTGCTTGTTCGAAGAGGGTTCCTTCAGCGGCTTTGTCCGAGGCTACAAATCCCCACTCCTCCCTCAATCTTGCGAAGAAGTCTCCGGACTCCATGGGCATGTCGGCTGAGAGGGCGCCGATGAGCGCTCGAAATAACTCAGGCCGGAATGTCTGGTAGCGGTACCGGTCTCCTCCTGCATAACAGCCGATTCCCCTGAGCAGAACCCTGTAGCCGTCAATGGCACGGTGGTATGAAGACGACTTGTACAAGTTGGTGGCAAGGGTCTGGAAGTCACGTTCGCCGCCCTCGTAGGGGTCGATCACGGTTTCCCGAATATTGTCCCTTACCGCCCCCTTGCGTAGTTCGAGGTGCTCTTCGAAATCGATCGCCCCTCCCCTCATGTCGGCTTGGAGTTCCGCCATCGTCTCGGCGATTACGGTGACTAGCGCATCGCGGAGACTGGTTGTGGCCACCTTATACGACCTCTCGGAGGCAAGGCGTACGGTGTCAGTCTTCCTGTCCAGGCCCGGCGCGCAGACCAGGAGAAAGCGCTGTTCCTGCGGTTGCTCAGACCGCTCCCAGGCGCTCTGCAGATAGTTGGAGGCGAGGTCCAACGCGAGAATCGACCTAGTCTGCCAGAGCTTGTCTGAGGGGCTGCAGTTCTTCTGAGTAGCGACTCCCGCCAGGTGCCGGCTGAACTGCTTGGCGAAGGGCCTCGTCGCGTCTTCCCCGGCCAGTTCCCACCACCTTCTTTCCGCATCCTCGATAGCTGGGCGCGGTGAGCTGCCGTCGTGGAGTGGGCTCTCGAGATGCTCTGCGACTTTCCCAAACGGCGATGGGGCTCTCAAGAGGCGCACGAGCTCTTCTCTGGCAGTCCTGGCGTGACCCAGTGTGTCTTCGCCTGCACCGGGAGGAGGGTCGATCAAGATCCGCGCGATTCCCATACCCTTGCCGCGCATGCGCACCTGTCTCACCGACCAGGAGTCTGAGCTCTTGCTCTTGCGGGCGTCGTACCAGAGCAGCGACTCGTGGAAAGGCATCAGCAGGTGCTCGCCACGTTGGCCCGGTAGCCCTTCCGTGGTGTCGATCAGGTTGCCGAGAGCTTCGCGTGCCAGGTTCAGGTTGTCGGACCCGTTGAAGTCTTCTGCTATCGAGAGCTTCTGACCGTACTCCTCGCGTGTCATGTCCCCGCGGTGCATTCGATCCGTTTGCCCGTCCAGGAAGTTCTCCCCGAAAATGAGGGACCTGACAGCGAAGTTCGAGACCTTTGGGCTGACCAGTTCGTCGCCTGCGCCTCTGTCTGTGTTGCCGAGGAGGGCGAGCAGACTCTCAGTGCAGAGTGGCGAAGCTTTCTGGTCTCGATCCGGGTAGAGGGGCCAGAGGGCCGTTGCCACATTCCCGACCGTCAGCCTGTCGTCTTCGCCAGTCATTGGTTGTCGAAGACCGGCAGCCCGATCGGCACTAGGCCGCCCGCGACAGGATCGGCGATTCGGAGAGGTCCGTCAGAGACGTCGAATACCTCGGTAAGCCGACCGTAGAAGGTCTTGAGTCTCGCCATCTCGGTGTCACCGTGGTCGACAGGGCCCTTGAACCGCTCGCCTTCGTGGATCATCTGGAAGAGCTTCGGGCCGATTACCAAGCGAACTGTGGGGTCGTCGGATAGCTCGAGGGCGACTTCTATGTGGTCGATGTCGAGTATCTCCTCCACCAGTCCGGTATCCGGAACCTCAAGCCGGAACTTGCGGGTTTCGACCGTGCAGTGAACCAGTGAGGGTTCCGCATGTCGGAACGAGCCCGGCTTTCTGGCGAACAGTGATCCGGGTTCTGGGACGATGAGCCCGTTGGCTGCGTCTGTGTCCCCGACAACGAGGAAGTTCAGGCCTCGGACCAGGTGCCGCGTCTCCTCTGCGTCGTTCCGGCCGGCCGCCGTGCTGCGGGAGAGTTCTACGAGACGGGGCAGTTCGGTGAAGCTCGTCAGTCTTCGGACACAGCTGGCGGCTCCGCCGAGTGGTTCGGCGGCCTGGAACAGGACCCTTCGTCTCCAACTCTTGAGGACTGGGCTTGTGCCATGTGTCAGGGCCGTCTGGCAGGCGTTGACCATTTCAAGGTTGACGTCCAGCGAGATAGCTTCCCCAAAGGCGCTGAACGTCATGACGTTCTCAGAAGCTTTGACTCTGTCTAGGTGCGACTTCGAGTGCCCGACGGGCAGGGGTTGCCCGTCTGAGACCTCTGTCGCGGCGACGAGCTCCCTGATCCGTTCCGGCGCCAGATCCGTGTCGCGTAGCCAGCCGTCGACCTCGAGGTCTGCTACGGCGCCACCTCCGAGGTCTCTCAGGCCCCTCAGTAGGGGCGAGCGCCGGATTGTCTCGGCGTCGAGTCCGTTGCCGAAGACGAGATTGAAGAATCCCGCCGAGTTGTGGAACGCGGATTGTCCTCTGCTCTTGTCCTCTCTCTTTACGGTTTCACAAGTCCATCCGCCATCCCGCCCTGCTCCGCTGTCCGGTTCGGCGTCGTAGCAGATCATGTATACGAGAAGCGCGAGGAGCTCCCTGATCACTACCACGTGGCTTCCCGACACCCCTTGGATGAGGAGCCGGAGGACCTCTCGGCTTCCCGGATCGCGGAGGGCGGCCGCGTTCTCTCGCATGGGGCAGCCAGGACACCCTCCGCATGCCGTCCAGATTTCTTCACGGCTGATGAAGTCGAGCAGTCGCTCCCAGACCCCGTTTTGGTCGCCTGTGAAGCGCTGCCGGTTCACGTTGACCACCGTGACCATTCCCTGCTGAGACGCGCCGTTGCGCAGCGCCCTTTCGAAGGCCTCCTTGAGATCTGGGAAGTCCAGGGAGAGATCTTCGGTGACCTGCCGGAAAGGCCCCTCGTTGGCGCATAGAAGAACCTGCGAGTCTTCCGCGTAGCCCAGAGCGGTTCGGATCAGGCTGCTCTTCCCGTCCCTTCCGGCTATCCCGGAGAGGTCCTTGGAGAGCCATCCGCTGCCCACACTCGTGAGCTGGTCATCATCGGGCATGGTCCCGCTGTGCCCTTTGGCAAAGGCCTCCGACGCGGCCGTCTTCCCCGTTCCGGCGTTGCCCGTGAGTACGACCAGGCCGGGCTCGGATCCCTGTACCCACTCCATCAGCCAAGTGGAGAGTCGCGTGGGTATGTCGGGGCCTAGGAAAGGCCGGACACGCTCGAACCGTTCGCGGTAGGCGAGGGCTTGGCTCGCTTTGAACACAACGAGCCCCTGGATCTCGGTGACCATAGCTGCGGTTCCGCCAGCGGCGCCCGAGACATCGGCGGTACCACCCCCCTCCTCCTCTTCTTCTGGAGGACCCGAAGGTCCAAGGGCGGTTCCGCCGTCAGCTGGCACGGGACTGCTCCGGTCTGCGTCCTCTAGGAGCTCTGCCAGGTCCACGATGCCGGCCTCTCTGAGCAGCTCGCCGGCGACCTCCCGGCTCTCGTCCGGTACTTCCTGGATCGAGCCACGTCCCTTTCCGGACGAAGACGGCCAGCCGAGGCGGTCTCGAAACTCCTTCACGGAGGTTTCGCCGGTGAGCTCGCGCCAGGTCGAACCGTACTGTGCCCGGAACTTCGTCACTGGGACGACCGAGACGGCGGGTTCGCGGAAATCCGGCCCGTCGCATTGGTAGCAGCGATGGGCTCCTCCTGCGAGAGGGTGGTATCCACCCTCTCCGCAGTGTGGGCAGCGCAGAAGCTCCTTCTCCCCGGCCCACTCGTCGATCTCCTCTACGCGGGCAGTGCCGACAATCAGGTCGTCCTTCCGGACGAAGACGATGTCGCCGACAGAGATCTGCCGGCTGTAGGCGACGTTGTTGTCGTACTGGTAGCAGGTGGCGACATCGTCGTCGTAGTCGCCGCTCCCTGAGATCACCGATATAAGCCAGACCCTGGAACTGTTCAATTTGGTTGTCTCATCTTCCCTGGGGGAGGGACTGTCGTTGGGAATTGACTTTACCCCTATGTCCGGGGTCATTTCCCGGGAACCGGGCAGGTGTGCTAGCAGGAAGGGGAGGGGGTCGACACCAAGGGGGTGGGCGCCCTCAGGGTGGAGCTCTCGGACCCCTCGGGAGAGGCGCTTCACAGTGGCCAGAGTGCCGGCCCCGAGAGGCTCGAGCCGACTCAGCTCTTCCTCATGGGTGCCGAGGGCTTCTCTGAGCGGAGTCGGGAGTTCGTCTCTCCGCTGATGGGCCTTGTGAACGTTTCGTGCCCGGGAGCGGACTCCTATCCAATCGGTCGACTGGCCCCCAGAGGTGGCCAGCGCGCTCCGAACGAGGATTCGGGTCGGATGAAGTCGGATCACTCTGCCGGTCGACTCGTGCCCGTCTGTCTCGATCCTGTCGAACAGGTAGGCGCCTTGGACGGTCCCTTTCCCTGGGTCCGAGAGCCCACTCTCGGATCGTGTCGGATCGGGCAGGAGGAGTGCCGCGGCCAGCTGCCTGTGGACCTGTACTGAAGACCGGACTGTCCTCCTCAGCCGTAGCTTGCCCCCCTGGAGCGTCACCTCGAGCCCGGTGCGGAGGCAGTTCAGGTCCCCCAGCTCGAGTTCAACCTGCTTGCCCAGGGCGTCTATAGCCCTGGTCGAGCCGTCGCTTCCGGCGAGCTCGTACTCCCCGCGCCCACCGCTACTGCGAAACGCGATGTAGAGCACAGGTCTCCTGGCCGACGTCTGGTTGTATCCCGGATACGCGGCGCTTGGCCTCCCGGATTGCGTGCCCCGCGGTGCCGCCGACACGGGCGGCCCGGAGGGTGTCCACGAGGGCCTGCACAACTATCCGGGCCCCGGCCGGGGCGACGGCATTTCCGATCTGACGCCGGACGTCGGCGTAGGCGCCTTTCTGGCCTCCGGCGAACTCGAAATCGTCTGGGAAGCTCTGGAGTCGCGCCTTCTCGCGGTTCGAGAGTCTCCGAGGCTCCCTGTGGTGATAGCCGTGTGTGCCCCCTCCACCGTTGGCGATGATCGTGTAGGCGGGGGCGTCCGGGTCGAGTCGGCGGTACACGTGGCTGATCAGGCCCCTCACCGCCAGCGGGTGGCCGTCGGGTATGAATCTGTAGTTGCTGCCTGCCGGGATCAGCTTCAGCCGCTCGACTACCCGGTCGGAGTCTAAGCCTGTCTCGTGGTTGGCCGCTCCGGGGGGTATGGGCTCCCGGTCGAGGGCGTCGCCGACTGTCCTGTGGTGGCCGGCGAATGGCCTGGGAATGGGTCCGGGAAGGACTCCGAGGTCCTTTCGGATCCCGGTGATCATCAGCCGGCGGCGGTGCTGTGGGACTCCGAGGTCGGCGAAGTCGACAACTTCGGCAGAGATCTCGTAGCGAGGTCCCAGACCGCTGTAGAGGAACTGGCTGGGGGCCCGCAGAGCGTGGCGAACGAGGATCCATGCCTCTCCGCGATTTGCTGTCAGGAGTGGCGGGACGTTCTCGATTACGAACGCCTCCGGCTGTCTCTGGTCCAGGAACCTTGCGACTTCTCTGAACAGGTTGCCTCTCTCGGTCCTGGCGCCGTCGAGGTTCCACAGAGTGGAGAAGTCCTGGCAGGGTGGACCGGCGAGAAGTATGTCGCACGGCACGTCGGGAAACTCCGTCTCGGTTACGTCAGCGTGCCAGACGTGCCGCCCCAGGTTTTCCGCGTAGGTGCGCACCGCCCACTCGTCGCTGTCGACGGCCCAGACGACCTCCACGTCGCCGGTCTGTTCCGCTCCGTAGTCGAGCCCCCCGCATCCTGAGAAGAGGGAGGCAGCGGCGTATTTCGACGGGGGTCTGCCGCGTCCACGCGGTGGGCGTCCTCGGAAGTGGCTGCTGAACACCGGCGCTGCGACGGTCGCGCTGCCCAGAGGGGCAGAGTGTGGGCGCTGTTGTGGCAAAGCTGTTTCCTTGACCGGGGAGTGTTGTGAGGACAACTGTACTTGGGCCAATCGGCTTGCCCAGCGGGCCAGCCGATTGGCTTGGGGGTGAAAGCGGGGTCGTGAGAATCAGGCCGTGCCTGGCACGGGTGGCCTTGTCCTAGTCCTCAAGGGTTGGAGCGAGGTGGATTGGACTGTCAGCTAGCCCTTGGCCCTCTGTTGGCAGACCACCTGGACGGCCTCGTTGAGCGACCTTGTCATTGCCCCCCGACCCTGGCCGGTGCACGGGAGCCAAGGGACCCCGAGGTGACCGGCCTCTTTTCGCAGGTGCTTGCCCATTCCGGTCCTGACCAGCGGCATGATCACCAGGGCGTCGGCACCGCGCTCGAGGTGGCCACAGATTTGCTTGGCGTTTTTCCCCCAATTTGCTGACCAGTCGATGTGCACCCACTCGACGGAGACCAGGCCGTCATAGTGTTCCTTCAGGTCTCCGTCGATGTGCGCATTGTGTCGCGCCTGGGCTTCGTTGCCACCGGCGAAGACGACTCTGACCGGCATGTCCGGAACGAGTGGTTCCAGTAGCGCTGTGCCCGCCTTGTCCTTGGCGGATGCGACGGGAGGTGGAACCCGTGCGGGTGGGGGCAGTTCGTCTTCTTCGACGGTTGGGCGTTCCTTCTTGGGTCGCCACGCCCGATGCTTCAACCACCACTGGGTGTGTGCCAGCCAGGTTGGGAGGTGGTCGCCAACTTCGGCCACGGTGAACTCCTCGGGCGGTGCCTTGGGGTCGACGCCGAAGTGCTCGGAGAGCAGTTCGATCCAGGCGCTCAGCGCCCTCAGCTCGTCCTCGGCGAGGTCGCCGACCTGGAGCGCAGACGCGATCTGCTTGCCGACTTTGGTTGCTTGTTCGATGAGGCCTTGTTGGCGTTGGTCAGGTTTCAGAACCTGATCTATTTCTGAGTCTTTGACTTCCTCAACAAGAAGGGTCTTGAGGTAGAGGTCCTGGGCTGCTGCTGTCGGTCCCGTGGGCCCGAACGTCGTCCAAGTGTCTAGGGCTTCAGGGGACGGCAACACTTCTGCGGCCGTAGCACCGCCGATCAGGACTTCGGCCAGTCCGGTCAGCCAGGTGACGCGGCCTTCGAGAGCATGCTCGCCGTCGGCCCAGATTGGTCCGTCAAGCGACCGCTGCTGGTCGAGTGACTTCAACAGGCGCGCCTTTGGCTCTTCGCCGGTGCCCGCCGGGCTTGCTGTAGCCAGGTCGTCAGGGCTGAACGCTCCGACTGTCCGGTGTGTGTGTCCCTTGGGGGAGATCTCCTTTAGCCAGTCTTGCCAGAGGCCATATGCGCTGCCTGGGGGGGCGTCCACGCTCCGGAAACGCCGAAGGACGGGGGTCTCGGACACCATCACGGCGAGTAGCGATGCCTTTGGAGCGAACGTGGCCTTTAGCACCTGGCCACACTGCGGTAGGGATTTAGAGGTCTTGGTATTGTTCATCGTGGCTTCGATTCCGAGCGCCCACCTGAGGTACCGGTCGACGAGCGGACGGTTTGCCAGGACCTGCCTGGCGACCTTTGGGGCGGGAGTCTCGTTGAGGTTCTCCGGGGAGTAGTGCCCGAAGAGGCCAACCAAGAGCAAGTCGAGTATCCCCTCGGCGCCGGCGATGGGGACGGGACAGGCGTCGAGGGAGTCGGTCAGGCGGTCGTCTAGCGGGGTTTCGTCGTCTTCGCGTGTCAACTCGTAGGCGAGGAGGGGCGTCAGGGTGAGGGCGCCGACCAAGGGGCGCTTGGCGAACATCCGGGGATTGGCATTGGCTGCGGCCACCATCTCGGCGAGGTTTTGCTCCCGGTAGGCCCGCAGGAGTCGGCCGGCGCTGGCACTGGGGTCCCCGACTGACGCCGTGCCGGGACTGAGATAGCCCGCGAACAAGGTGGCCTCTGACTGGTCACCGAGGAGCTTCGCAAGTGCTCGGATTTCCGACTCGACGTCACAGGTGCCCTCGGTGATGTCGATGACGTCGGCGAGCGCTGCCAGTGCCCCCAGCCCGTCGGCGACCGATGCCAATGAGTCGAGCGTCCGGAACACGTCTCCGTGCGATGGCCGGACACCAGTGGTCGTTTCCATGAAGGCGAGTATCTCTGGCTGCCAACACAGGTCGCTAGATGCCCTCGATGCCTTGCGCCACTGGGCCTCCCAAGGCGGTGTCGGTTGGATTCGGCCACCGGACTTCTTGCCCTTTCCCCTTGGTGGGGGCCGGCCGCGTGGTCGGGTCGCCATGGCCCTCCTATCGGGTATGCCAGAAGTCGAGTGTGACAGGCAGCACGGCGTTCCTACTGGAAGGGCCTCAGCCTAGGAACTGTGCTCGGGGAGGGCGACCTCATCTACGGCGAGGCGGGAAAATCCTTCGCCGCCGTTGTGCATCAGTCGAAAAAGTGGGCGGAGGGTGTTGTTGCTTCTGGCTGGGCGAGGGATCATTGCGCTTCGGGCGGTGGCCGGTCCCCTCGGGTCGCGCCTCCACGTCGGGTCCCTCTACGGACTCCTGTGGGGAGACTCGCCTGTGGCGCGGCTTCTTGCTCATGACCACAACTCACGGGCTTCGGAGGCGAGACCGAGAGCTACCCGGGACGCAACCACATATCTCGGCCCCGGGTCGGGATTCTTGACTACCCCTGTTGTGCTCGGATAGCGGACCCGATCAGCGCCGAACTTTCTGCGGATTCGCTGCCGGAAGGCAGGGATCAGGCACGATCCTCCGGTTAGGACCACCTGGCGAACCTCCTGGGCGGTGATGTCGGCATCTTGGAGGGTCTTGTCAAGGACTTCAAAGACCTGGTCAAGGTCGTCGGAGATCGACTCCTCGAAGTCCTCCCGGCGGACTGCCTCATTGATGGCGATTTCCTGTCCAGGCCGAATCAATTCAACGGACGCGTTGTGGTGCTTGCTGAGCTCGCACTTGGCGTCCTCCACCGCCTTGCTCAGCGCATACGCCTGACCAGCTTCGAGGATGCTCCGCAGGGTTCGAAGGCCACTCTGGTGGTTTCTATGTGCGTATTCCATCAGCCGGCCGCGTGCATTCCAATCCCGCACAAGCCACAACATGCCAACGGTTGTACGGGCGTCACGGATCGAGTCGGCGAACCTTAGGTCGTCGAAGCCGAGGCGCTCATGGAGCGCCCGGTCGAATACGGCACCGTCGAAGCGGTTGCCACCGACCGCGACCCCATGGGTAGCAAGGACATCGGTCGTGTTTGGTCGGGTGTCATAGTGGATGACCGATACGTCGAACGTGCCTGCGCCGAAGTCGAGCGCGACGTTGATATTCGGCTTGAGGTCGTCGTGGTGTTTGAGGGCAGCGGTCGGCTCGTCAAGGAACCTGATTTGTTCGAAACCAGCCAAACGGGCCGCCTCCTTGAGGCGCGTGAGAGCAAGCTCCTGGAGAGTCTGGAACTCGTCGCCTTCGGCTCCGGCGAACACGGCGGGATGACCGATCACCACTCGCCTGACATCGGCGTCGAGGGATTTGTCCGCTCTCTTTTTCAGGTCGCCGAGGATGAGACCCGTGAGGTCCTCCAGGTCCCACGTTCTTCCCCAGGCCTTTGTCGTTATGGTGAGATGGGGCGGGGTCGCAAGATCCAACTTGAGAGATGACATGAGACGGCTTGCCGCCGGGTCGAGCCGCACCATGTACTGCTGGGCCGCCTCGTTTCCGACCAGGGTGTGGTTGAGGTCGTCTAAGTAGAGCATCGACGGGACGCCCGGGTCGGTCAAAGTCCCTAGCGAGTCCACCCGGCTGGGATAGGCGACCGCTATCGACGAGTTGCTCGTCCCGAAGTCGATGCCGTAGGCAATCGGTTGGCTCATTGTCCGACCACCAACGCCGCGGACCACGTAGTCGACGCTGGCGTCGAGGCTTGATTGAGGATCTTCTGGTGTTCCCGTCCAGATTCGTCGTCGATCCTGTCGAGGCGTTCCTGGTCTTTCGCTAGCCGACCGCGTCGGGCCGGGAGGATCTTCCGTTGTCCCTCCGTGCCGGACTGTTCGACATTGGCAATCCAGACGCGAAGTTCTTCGATCCTGTCGACGAACCTTTGCCGGCGATAGGAGGTGATCCTCTCATTGCGTTTCAGGTCTTCGGCCCGTAGCGCCTCGTCGGCTAATCGCACCTTTTCCCTGAAGGCCACAAACTGGTCGCGCATTCGCTCCTGGCTTGCCTTCGCGGCGTCCCCGAGCCAGCCCGGGCACTCAAGTTGGGCAGGCTCGCCGAGTACCGGCATCGTTCTCAACCTGGTTTCTACGACCTCGAGTTCCGGCCCGATCACGTGCTTGATGACCTCTCCTCGCGGATTTCTCCCGTCGCTGTGAAACTCGTAGACGATTTCGAGCTGTGGCGATGGCGGTCCACCGGGCACAGAGTAGGTGGTTGCCGTCGAGTGGTCCTTGTTGCAGGCGTGGTTGACGACAGCATCCACCCAGCGGTGGCCGAGAGCGAAGAAGTCGAGGTCCTCTCTCTCGAGCGCCAGACGAGGGTCGAACACACCGCGCTGTTGCCCTGAAGGCAGTTCGAGTTTGGTGGCCAAGCCGGGCGACAGTGTGATCACCTCGCCCCCATCTTTGTCGTGGTTTCGGAGTGTTCCTCCGAAGTATTCAAGGGCGTCGTGAACGAAGCGTCGGAGGTCGCTGTGGGTGGCCATCGGCTCCTCGCCGAGAAGCGCATTGGTCTGGTCTCGTCGGAATGATGACCTGTCGAGGGCGAGGTCGCCCATCAGCCGTTCGGTCTCTCGTGCTTCGGCTACCTGGGCCTCGATCGACCGCTCGAACATTGTCAGGTCTTCGTTGTCCCCGGCCAGGAAGAGGTTCTCGATCTGTTTCTCGATGTCACCAAGGATCGCGTCCAGGGAACCCACCGACTCCTCGAAGAGACGGATCCGGTCGCTGAGGACCTCATGGACCCGTTCTTCGACAGTCTCACAACGGAACAGGTTGAGAATCCGCACCTTTTGCTTTTGCCCTATGCGGTCGAGGCGTCCAATTCGCTGCTCGACCTTCATCGGGTTCCATGGCAGGTCGTAGTTGATGAGGACGCTGGCGAACTGGAGGTTCCGGCCCTCGCCGCCGGCCTCGGTTGAGATCAGGATCTGGGAGGAGTCCCGGAACTCGCGTATCGCCCGTTCCTTGTCCTCGAGGGAGAGGCCGCCGTGGAACTTCGACACGCTGAAACCGAGATTTCCGAGGTTGTCAGCCAGGTACTTCTGGGTGGCCTTGAAGCCCGTGAAGATCACGATCTTTGTGTCCGGTTCATTTGATCTGAGGCTTTGGACGATGTCCAGAAACTTGTCCAGCTTGCTGTCTATTGAGTTGGCTAGACGCCCGTAGAGCAACTTGAGTTCGGCGATCTCTCTTTCGAGGTGGTCGGCTTCGGACGCGCTCAGGAGTCCACTGAAGTCCACCTCGTCACCGAGGTCGCGGATCATCTCTTCATCGAACGAGACCACCCTGCTGGCTTCTGACGATCTCTTGAGTGTTTCCTTTAACTTCTGGATCCGTCCTCCGATGCTTGAATAGATGGCTGCTGGACTCGAGGCCAACATCTTGAAGTACATGACCATCAGGAAGCCGATGGCCTTCCGACGTTTGTCCTGGCTCGCCCAGCTGTAGGTGGACCGGAGGTATGACTCGATGTCGGCATAGAGGCGTCGTTCCTCTTCGAGCATTTCGACGCCGTGTTGGACTGCCTCCCGGCCCATGAAGCCACCGATCTCCGACTTCCTGTTCCTGACCATCAGGCCGGCAAGCGGGTGCATGGCGACGATGTCGTCGATGAGTTCTTCCCGGCGTTCGTTCGTGTCTAGTTCTGAGGCGGCTAGGACATTGTTCTGGAGGAACGTCCCGAGTTCGCATGCGACCCGGTCTCGTTCATCGACGTCGACTATGGCATTCCAACCAACGAGCGAGCCCATCAAGTCGTTGAGCGCTGGAAGTTGCCGACTGCGACTCAGGTAGGCCTTGTGGGAGGTGAAGATTCCCGGCTCGACTATCTGGATGAGTGAATAGAGCTCGTAGGGGTCTAGCTGCATTGGGGTGGCCGTCAACATCAGCAAGGCCGGCGTGTGGGGCTCCAGCAACTCCGCGAGTTCGTACGCCTTCGTCGTTTTCGGGCGACCTGGGGATGGAAGCCACCGCCGGACCCGGTGGGCCTCGTCGAAGATGATGAAGTCCCAGCCGGCCTCGACGATCTGCTCGGCACGGGGGTCCTTTGAGGCGAGCGGAAGGGAGCAGATGACGAGGTCCCTTTGATCGAACGGGTTCTTGCCGCCCTTACCCAGGTACCGGGCGGCGGGTCCGTCGATAATCTCGAACGGCTCGTTGAACTTGGTCAGGAGTTCGGATTGCCACTGCATCTGCAGGCTCGCCGGGCAGACAACGAGTGCGCGCTCGATGAGGCCTCGCGCCCGAAGTTCCTTGAAGATCAGGCCAGCTTCGATGGTCTTTCCGAGCCCCACTTCGTCGGCAAGGATCATTCGGGCCTGTCGTTTCTGGATGACGGTCCGGACGATCGAGACCTGGTGGGGTTTGGGCTCGATTCGCGCGTTGGTGAGGCCTGCTAGTGGGTCGAATTGCAAGACATGGCGAAGAAACTTGGCCTGCTGGCAAAGTCCAAACTCGCTCACGTTGTTCCGTCTGGCCGGATGCTCGGCGACGACCCCCGGCGGTGGCCCGTTCCCCGAGTCTTCGTCGTCTTTGACGAGAGGTGTCGAGCAGTGCTCTAAGAGCTCGTCCATCGGGCTGAGCTTTGCTGGAACAAGGTCGGCGACGTTGATCCATTCCTCGCCGGCAGGGAATATTACCTCGGCAACTTCACTGTCCAAACTGACGGTGATGCCCACCCGGCCATCCGTTGTCCGGACTCGGGCTCCCGGCCTTATCTCAGTATCTATCATAAGATTCCTATCGAATCCTTCCTCTACCCGCAACAGTGGAATGAGTCATGTGAGGTCAGGTTACTTCCCTGTCCTGACGGCCAGTCCGGCCGTCCATTGACACAGGGATTGACTAGCAAGGTCAGGAATACCGACGCTTCTGCCAGCAACGGCTGGTAGACCAGGTCCTGACCTCGGCTGAACTCGTCTCGGCTGAGGCCCACGGAGGGGATCCTGGAACCCGACTCGGACCCCCTCTCTTCGGTCTGCCCTGATACCGGGTCGCTGTGTTCACGATTCATCAGGTCCTCCAGAGTCTTCCCCGGCGACCTCCCAGCCCGATTCCCCGCCATGGGGCATCGGGTTGCCATCGGCTTCACCGTTCTCCGGTTCCCCGGGGTCGAACAGGTTGTCCTGTTCGCCGGCGGAGGAGGCCAGCAGGACGTCGAGCCCCATGAGCTGGTCACTGAAGCGTCGGAGGACATCGGGTAACGCGGATGCCCACTCGCAGAGCAGGTCTTCGGCGGCTATGAGGCGCGTCCCCTCGAACCACAGGCGCAGCCCGATCCGGCTGGCCATGATGTTGTCGAGTTCCTGGCGCAGGTCGGCGTCGACGCTCAGCCTGGTGGCCAGCACGGTCGAGATCCTCAGTACCTCGGGCTCTCCGTCGACTGCCTCTACCCGGATCGGCCACTGTCCGTCGACCTGAAGGGAGGAGTCGCCTAGAGCCTCGACTTCGAAGCCGGCCTCTTCCAGGTCCTCTATGAGCTTCGGCATCCACCGCGCCGCGGAGGTCTCCACCTGATTGGCCCAAGCTTTCCAGTCTTCGGCCTCGAAGCACACCCACGCGTCGCGGACCGACACGTCGATGGTCTGGTCGCGTTCGGCCGCTTGGAAGATCAGGTTCCTGACCGTCCCGAAGCGGAATCCGACCACGGCCGTGCCGCGGGTGTCGGCGGGTGTCCGGTAGGTGCATCTTGGTCGGCCCAGGATCTGCCAGTCGACCCCGAATCCGATGGTGCCGTCCTCGATCCCCACCTCGAGGGGGGGGTATGTCGCATCGGGCCCCACGCCCTTCGGGAGGCGGGTACCCGAGTAGATGGCGTCGGCCAGGTGGCGTGCCGTCGTGGTTGCTGAGGCCGACGGCTGCATCGCCGACGGGAGGTCGATGCCCGTCGGGGCAGGGGGGAGGTCGAGTACCGCCCCTGAACCCCCTTGGCCGGTGACGTGCGCGTACCCGGAGGTGTCGATTGTAAGGGTGCACGACCCCTCCCGGGTCGCCAGGAGCGCTCCATGGTCGATGATCCGGGCGGGCAGGGCGACCTTGAAGGGACGGGTCGGTGGGAGGTCGTGACGGATCTCGACCAAGGTGCCGTCGCGGCCGCGGATCCGCCAATGGGGCCTGTCGGCCGCTCCGGGATGAGGGTGGACGAGTACCGGAGGGTTGACCAGGTCGTCCAGATCGGTGGCCGAGACCGCTTTCTCGACCCGGACCCATTCGTCCTGGTCGATAGGGAGGTCGATCGCGGTCACCGCCGGCCCCCGAGGTGTGGGCCGGTCGTCGTTCGGCCCGGGACGAACGGCATCTTGACGGGTGTCGTTGCGAAGTCGTCGGCTGGTGGTAGGGCGGTCATGGGGTCATTGCCTCCAAAGTCGTCACCGAGGTCCTGCAGGTGCAGGAGGAGCATCAGAAACCGGTGGGCGGGAACGTCATCGAAGGAGATTGTTCCGGTCTCCGGATCAATCCTGACCCAGTTATGGCCGAGGATGTCGAGCAGTCCGAGACGGGTCAGGGCCCTGCGGATGTGTCGCAGCCGGCGGTGCGCGCGGCGCGTGGTACTGGGTCGGTCGCCGGCGACGGCCCCTTCTGTTTCCGGTGCCGTGTCCGGGCAGTCACTCATCTTCGCCCCCGGCTCCGAGTTCTGTCCCGAGGGCCTCCAGGGCCTCCCTGACTTCGTTGACCAGCGCAGTGACCTCCCGGCCGGCCTGGTCGATGCTCTTCTTGGCTGTGGTATGGCTCCTCTTTATCGTCGTTGACCGTTTCAGGGCACGTGCCACCTCCTCTATCAGGTCCATGATCCGGGCGGTATCGAGGTCCCCGCCTTCGGTGGAGGCGAACTGTCGACGCACAACCCACCGTGCCCACATGTAGGCGAGGCGGAGGGCGGCATCGTCGCCGTCCTCATCGAGGACGGCGATCGCCTTGTTGTCGGAGTAGCTGAAGGGGACCGGCGTGGGGGCCTCTTCCTGCCTGGAGAACACCGCGACAGCGGCCTGGGCATCCCGGTTCCCGAGGGCCGCGTCGAGCTCTTCGTGGATCTTGCGCATGTTGAGGGGACGCGCCTTTGCCTCGAGCACGAAGCGACCGTCCTCTCCGTAGGTGTCCTCGCGGTTGACGGTGACGACCTCGTCTCCCTTCTTGGTCCCGTTGGAACCGAGGACATTTCCGACCTCCTCGGTCGTGTCACCGTGCGCGGTTGCTATGCGGCCTACCTGGTCGTGTACGACCTCCTCGAAGGCGAACCCCTTGGCGGTGGTGATGGCGACCACAGGGTCGACTGCCGCCTTGACGGCGATCTTCTCGGAGAGGCCCTGGACGTCGCCCCGGATCTCTCCGAGCCTCCGGCTGAACTCGTCGACGATGTCGTCTTTCATTTTCTTCAGCGGACTGTCCTCGCCTTCGGCCGAGATCAACTTCTTGACGGCTGTCACCTGGGTCTGGTGGCTGTCGGCCATCACCTGCTCGAACAGGGCGAGGACGCTCTTCTTGGACTCGGGATCGAACGTCGTGCCGAGGAGGTCCTCCAGCTTCTGCTGGTGGGCGTCGAGCACGGTGGGCAGGGTCCCCGTCTCCTTGTCGACGAGCGACCGGGTTGCCTCGGCGATTTGGTTGACCGCTGCTCCGACCTGGGTGTCGAAGTGTTCCGACATGGCATCGAAGCGCCCCCGCACGATGTCGGAGTCGAGGCTCACGTGCGCTGCCCGGACAGCCTGGGCTCCGACCCGGAGGCACTGGTGGGCTGCCTCGACTGGGTCCTCCGCACTTCCGACGAAGGCCACCGTCTCGGGGTCGCGTTCCTCGAAGTCGACGAGGTGGATGGCGTCCTCGTGCACGACGACCGGACCGGCCGGTTCGGGCCGGCCAGTGACCCCGACCCGATGGTGCGTCGTGTTCCCGTTGTTGCTCATCATTGTTCTCCTGGTGTGTCTAGAGGTACCCGGCGGGTGAAGTCCCGGAGGTCTCGATCTGCTGATGTGGGGTCGGTGTGACGGTGCTCTCCGTCATGAGGCGTGCGGCCATCTGTTGGGTGAGTAGTTCGTGGAGGGGGGCCAGTGCCGACAGAGTGGTCAGCGCAGGCAGCAGGTCCTCAGCGTTGACCCGTCGTCTGAACTCGCGGGCCAGCCGATAGACCTCCATGGCCATTTCGATGAGTGCCTCCTGATGGAACAGTGGCACGTTGTTCGGGGTGGTCATCTGGGCTTGGAGCTCGCTGGCGGCCTCCGACGACGGGGTTGAGAACCCTGGGTTGGGGAGGCCGTCGCTGACCGGACCGTTCTGCTCGTCGACGATGTCGGCTACCGGTGCCAAACGCGGACTGTTGGAGATCGGGCGTTTCCTGCTCATACCTCATCTATAGAGTCGTTAAGTCTTAGGTGTGTGCAGAGCCAGGGTTTCCGCCGGGATCAAGCCCGTAAGCCGATGAGGCCACCGCTAGGCGTCGGTGGGTTCGTCCTCGTCAGCTGAGCGATCGGTCCCTTCGAGTCTTCGGGCAGCGGCCATCAAAATAGCGACCGCTCCAGCCGAGGTCTCGTCAAAGAATCCCGTGGGCCACTGGATCGATCCATACTCGTCAATCTCGGCTTGCTGGTAGACGGTGCCCTCCTCGTCGGTCCGGGTGACCAGCTTCAGGCTGATGCAATTACGGGCCGTTTCCGACTCAGCTGCGTGCAGGGCGAGCCTTGACACGATGTACTCAGACTGTGTTTCCAGGATCACCTGCCGGCCGCTCTTGACCAGCGCAAGCATGAAGTCCCCGAGCTTTTGCTGTAACGACGGGTGCAGATGCAACTCGGGTTGCTGGAAGATCAGCAGAGAGTCCCTTGGGGCGATGAGCCCTTGGACGACCACCGGTAGCACCTGGCTGACGCCTGTGCCCACTGAGGTGAGGTCGACGAATCGCCGCAACCCGAAGGGGCGGACCTGCAGTTTGTACCCAGCAGCCCCTAGGGACTCTGCCCGCACTGCCTCAACGAGATCGAGGCCGTCGGGGCCGACCCAGTGGGCCAGGACGTCGATGATGGGGTAACCCTCCTCCTCGGAGAAGACGTCACCTACCTGCCCCTCGACGTGCTGGTCTTGGAGCTCGTAGAGCACCTGAGCGGTGAACTCGCCGCGTCGTCCCACGGCCGCTCGTTGTCGGCTGGGCCCAACTCCTGGGGCGTAGACAGCTGCGGGTCCTTTTCGGAGTGGGCCCACGAGGAAGGTTCGATCGCCCAAGGATCTCTCGATCACCATTATCAGCGCCCTAAGGAGCGAGTTGATCCCTCGATGTTGTTCCACCGCCTTGAGGGTTGAAGGGATCCGGGTTCGAGTCGACTTGACCACGCGTTGCACCAGTTGGTCCTCGCTATCGACCGGATGCCCGAATTCGGCGGGCGCGCCGATTTCGCGTAGCAGGACTACCAGGTCTGCAGATTCGTGAGGTGATTCGAGTTGAGAGAAGTCATCCTCGGGTGTGTTCTGCTCGTAGTTCATTTTGTCGATCAAAGCTTCGACCTTCTCGGCGTGGTCAGTGGCTGCCTCTAAGTCCTTCGAGGGTCCGATCTGCATCTTGTTGAGCCACCGGTCAATATCAATGTCAAGGCCGTTGACCACCTCGTTGTTGTTGTACCTGGGCAGGAACTCTGAGATCTTTCGGAGGTAGAGGTCGATCCATAGAGCAGCCTGCTCCACAAGGTTGTCGGTGGCGGTCGCTACCGATCGCCCTGGTATATTTTTCGCCATCACCTGCGCTGGCCCCCCGTGTTCAAAATCGGCCAATTCAGAGAAGGACCAGTTCGGGATGTCTTGCAGGAAGGCGATGTCATTCTCGTCGAGCAAGCCAATGGCGTAGGCGGACCGCATGTCGGCTACTTCGCCAGCCCCCTGGATGAAGTCTTCAAATTCTTTCTCGTCCTGGGGATCGAACTTAAGCCCCCCACCCGCAAAGCTGAGGGCCATTCTTTCCCTAGCGCCCTCAGCCAACTCGGAGACCTTGGTTGCGCTTGAGCTCCCGTGTCGCAAGTTTCTCCGATATAACCGAGGTTTGGTTCTCTCAATCCAGTTGTTGATCAGCTTGCTTGCCACATAACGGTGAGCATTCTGGAGGATATGGACTGCCCCCGGCAGGCCGAATCGACTATCTACCCTGATCACCTTGACGGGTTTCGGGTAGGCGGGGTGGCGAAGTTCACCTATGCCGTCGAATTCCTCGGTACTGAAGTCGGCGAACGAGTAGCCATGGTCGATGAAGGTGTCCCAACGGGGTTCGAAATCCACTTCCGAGGCAAAGAGTTCTTGGCCGTCGGCGCCTACCAGCTCCAGACATCCCCGTTGGACTCGCCCGTAGGGGAGTCCCTTGCCGTCGGCAAGTGGATCCGGGTTGCCGACCTCGATCCACCATCGCAACAGCATCTCGGTTTCGGTACTGCCACGGTTGACGAGCTTCTGTCGGAGTCGTCGCAACTCATCTTGCACCAGAACGTTGTCCTGGGTTGGGAGTAGGCGAAGATCTGGTTTCGCCACCATCTGGGCGAAGGCCGGGTCGCTGGTGTTCATAGCAAAGGCCGAAATTTCCCTGCGCATGCGCAGGCCAGGCTGCGCCAACCCTTGGGTACCGGTGACCAGATCGTCGCCGTCTGGGTCCGGTCCCCCTGGATCTAACCCGAGGGAGAGCTCCCCCCCGATTCGGAAGACCTCCTCGTCTGAGCCCTCCCGGACAGCATCCAGGAGCGTTCCGATAAGGACGTGCTCGCTATTCAACTGAAGGTCTGTCCACCACACTTGTCGGTCGTTCTGAGCGCGTAGCAGGATTGACTCGATCAGCGAACTCTTCCCCGCACTGTTCTTGCCGACCAAGACGGTGAGGGGAGAGAGCTCGACACGCGCATGTCGGACCGACTTGAAGTCGGTTACCTCGATTGCCCGGAGGAATGCACCCGTTGATGGACGATTCTCAGTCAGGTCCCCGTCTTCTTCGTGGCTCATGCTGCTCTCCTGTCGATTCTCTATTTCCCGACCGTCGCAACATATTGAGGTCTGACCGGAACTGTGTCCGTCGACGTTGAGGCGACTTCCTCATGCTCGGTGAGGATCCGGTTTGCGATATCGATGATCGGCCGGTCGTGAGACTGGATGTTGGCCGTGTATGAGAAGGCATTCATGATCAGGTGGCCATGTCGTGGGAAGTTTGCCTTGATTCCACTCACAACTGCTTCGATGTATCTGGTCGATTGTCTATAGATCTTTACCTCGGGATTGTCAAGAACCAGGGCAACGATCTTCAGGGTTTCGTCGATTTCACTAGTGTCGTCGGACCGGGTCGTGAAGATCCCGGGGTCCAGGATCCCGCCGGAACGCTGGTCGTCGCCCGAGGTCAGCACCCTTCCACTGTTGAAGACGTGTGGCCGGGTGAACAGCAGACTTTCCCCGTTCTTGAGGATGTCCTCAACGAGTTCTGTGGCCGTGTTGTCGGTTCGTTCGCCGGCCCAGATGCTCCTGTCATCGAGGATCGCGTTGGTGCAACTGGTCGCAAGGCGGCGAAGTTCTACAAGCCGTTCCTTCTTGTGTTGTAGGCGGGGATCCTGTTCGCTCTGCAGTGGAGGTCCGATTCGGAATCCGTACTCGTCGCCTGCGGCCCCTTCTGCCACCTTCGGCAACAGTTCGAGCACCTCGTCGGTCACGGTGCCGCGGTACTCGTCGAGTTGCCAGATCCACAGCGCTGCCCTGTGGTTTGCCTGGACAACGCACCGGAATGGCAGGCCGGACTCTTCGGGCATCAAGACCAGGTCATGGTCGGTGGCGAGTTCGTGGAGGTCACTGATCTGAAGAACCATGACGTATTCATCCGAGGTGACCACGCGGACGACGACAACGTATTCGCGCTCCAAGTCCGGGTCGTCTGGTTCTGGGTGTGCGAGGTAGATGTCACCCCGGTGGACACCGCTGCTGTCCCTAGAGTTCTGGCCTGTCGGCCACAGGGCAGCCAGGTCGGCTCGCAGAGCCCCGAGCTTGGACCGATCAGCCATCGGGGTGTTCCGTGTACAGGTTGCCTGTAGCAAGGGCGCGGCTGATCTGTGCGTGCAGCAGTTGGGTGTCACCGGCGTCGAGATCCAATGCGTTGATCGTCTTGACGAGCCGCTCGCGGGTCTCATCGATCAGTTCTTCGACGTCCCGTCCATCCTTGATACCCAGGTCGACGCCAATAGCTGCTGGTGTCTGGTTGAAGGCTGTGCGTCTCAGTACCTCGCAGCAGGTCTGGGCAGAGAATTTTTCCGTTGCGCCTAGTTCTTCCAGCACGCTGGTTGCCATCGGGGCGAAGAATTCCTCGTCGATGCGCCCCATCAGCATGTCGAACAACTCCTCCTGGTCCCCAGGGCCGAGGTCTAACAATGTGAGTTGTTCCTTGATGAGGCCTACGAGGTTCTCGTACCTGCGTTTCGCTGTTCTTGGATCGATGCCGAGCTCCCTTCCGATCTTGTCGTAGCTGCCACGGCTGCCGTGGTGGAAAATTGCTACTCCGTGGTCGTCGCTCTGGTCTCGGATGCCCCTCATCACGTCTTCCGTCATCTGGTCGAGGTCGGAGCTGGGTGTGGAGTGTGCCACACTCGCCTGGTCGCGCTGGAATAGTCGGTTGAGTTCTCTGTTTTTTCTCAGGTTCTTCTCAGCCACGTTCTCCTGGTCTCCTTCGTCGCTATCCCAGTCTTTGTCCATCCTTAGAGTCCTTGTCTCGAAAAATGGCCATCTGGCTGAAAAAATCTTGTCCACGTCTTGTTTTCTGAACCCGTCTGGCATGGCAATGCCGATTGCCATGAGGGCGTCTCGCAACTGGGATTCGGATAGGAGTTTTGGGTTTCGCTTCTGGATCTCTTCGAACGCGCCGCTTTCTTCGTTGAATACGTAGTCAGGACTGGGATTCCGATCCCAGTTCTGCTCTCCGACCTCAAATACCCTGCGTCTCGCCTCGGCGAACTCTTTGTCACGTGGTCCATTTAGGGGATCCGCGGGATGTGGTTCGCGCCCGAGGCAGTACCACAGCTTTCCGTCGATGGTTGCGGATTGGAAAGGGGGGCAGTTGAGAATCTTGTCAGATCGCTTGACGAGGTTGTCGATGGGTGTTCGTCGCTGTCTTTCGTTGCCGAGAATGGTCCACTCGACTCCGAACTTGGCTATGTAGATCCTCCAGCCCTTCAAGTCGCGGCACTTGTCGAAAGATTTTCGGAGAAGATCGTTCTGGATAATCCGTTCCCACACCTGGAGTTCGAGTTCCTCCAGAAGGTGACGGCGCCAAGCTTGCCCAAGTGGAATTTCATCAAATTCCACGAGGTCTTTCTCGGACGCGTATTCGGCAGCTTTGTAGTCCTTCGACTTCTGGTTGCAGAGCCTGGAGACCTCTAGCTGGATGGGGTTGACCCTGGAATCTCTCCTTTCGAGGATGTCGCCAAATCTGCTGGTTTGGATCAATTCGCCTTTCACGGGATCCCAGCTCGCCCGCAGTTCGTCGTAGGTCACCTCCGGTCTAGTCATCCACCCAACCTCGACGCCTTATCTCACTCCTAAGACGAGGCCAATCGGGCTCGGTGCATGACCACACCGGAGGTTCGCTGAAGAGATGCTCTCGGTCAGCAGAGAAGTACTCGACAACCCGCCCCGGCTTGTCGATTTGGCAACTCGCTATGGCGGGTACGCCGTTGGAAGAAGAAAGGGTCGGATGGTGAGTGTGTGAAGCGTGCTCGATGCCCTTGCCGTCCTGTCGGGCCGAGCGGGGACAGATATCGATCGCCGGCTCAAGAGTCTTCGTATTCCCAAGAAGCAATATCCGCCGCAGGTGCTCTCCCTCGTTTGCCTTCCAGCCAGAGAAGAAGACGTTGAGGCTGTGCCTCCGGACCAGTTCCTCGGCAACTTTGAGCCAGTCTCCTATCAAACCTGGCACGTCGGACCGTTCCATCCCTAGGACTGACCGAGTGAGGGTCATCTGGCCGAGCATATGACCATTCGACCCTCAGCTCTCCTGGCAGGTTGTGGAAGTCGGGTACCCGGCGGTTCCTGGGCGGGTCAGTCGTAGCTGTGCTCCATCTCTCTCACCGTCCTGTGCAGGGCGTTGGCCACCTTTCGGGTCAGCGACCGGAGCGGTGAGCGGCTGCGGGAGAGCCTCCTCATGCCCCTGGGTGGCGACCTCCAAGAGCGACTTGGCCAAGGCGAACTTGTAGGAGGCGACATTGCGACCGAACAGCACGATGCCACACCAGTTCTCAACGCCTTTTGAGCCATCGCTGACGAAACCTCTGGTCGGATCGGCCACCAGGACATTCTCTCAAACCCTGAGATGCCTGCGCGTACCTACACCTAGGGGTTCGTACCTCACCCCACCCCCCAGGGGAGAGGGCGGGCCTAGGCGACTTGAAATCTCTGCCTACTGGGAGGAACATTATTTGAGGAAAATTCTCTTCGGTTAGAGTCTCCAGTTTGATGGGAGTGGGTTATGAGCGATACCTGGGATGACGGATACGAAGAGTCACTTGACGACGGCCACGAATTCGCGGAGAAAGAGTTGCTATTGCCAAGTGATCCCTCTGAGGAAGAAGGGGGAATGAAATTAACTTCGGATGACCAGCGAGCCGAGAAGTTGGGAGGAGGAGTATTTGTAGCAATGTGGGACGGGACTTGTGTCGTATGTAAAGAGCCGTTTAAGGCTGGTGATCCGATTACACACAAGAACGTCAAGGGCTACAGACATGCTGGCTGCGATGGCGAACAGGCTTTTCAAACGCGATACAACAAGGAGGAAGAGGAGGCTAACGCTTTCCTCGAGGAGGGGTACAGGAAACAGGCGAGAGATTTCTAGCTAGTTGCCTGCGCGTATCTACACCTAGGGGTTCCTAACGTCGCCCCCCTACGGGGGAGGGGTGGCAGAAGTCCGTTCTGGGAAACGCCGGTTGCTCTCTAGGACCCTGAGGTCTCCGATTCTTTCACCCACACTCCAGAAGACGTCTCTACCCAGCGGCCATCTCGCCACTCGTGGTTGGTCAGAACGAATTTTGAAGGACAGCAGTGAGGATCACTAAGCATCCATTGTCGCTGTTTTGTCTGAACCAAGGACGACCACCGCCCGCCAGTCCACTCCAGTTGCCCGTGGAGAACTTGGCCCAGTCGCGTTGCCTCACTGGAGTTCCCGGCAAAGACCTGTACCTCAAATGTGGAATGTGTACCACCAGAGTTGCACATGATTCCAACAGCGACTTCCGGACCCGGCGATCCCTCGACCAGTTCAGCGACGCGAACCTTGACGGAGCGAACCTGACGGGGGCGAACCTCACTGAAACGTTTCTCCAAGCGGCAAGTCTGGTGGGAGCGAACCTGACTGGAGCGAACCTCACTAAAGCCGTATTTGATGGAGGATGGCGAGGCCCCGC
>PVBE011677674.1_pt1 | contig 27349 bp, 26 predicted proteins | sample 1631181 | NCBI WGS metagenome assembly PVBE01 (sample SAMN08397723, study PRJNA350692) | Marine metagenome, whole genome shotgun sequencing project. | isolation source: water | place: Pacific Ocean | collected 2012-04
CTCTTCGGCTGGCGCTTCCTCGGCAGGAGTCTCCTCGGCCGGGGCCTCCTCGGCCGGTGCTTCCCCGGCGGCGGCCTCTTCGGCTGGCGCTTCCTCGGCAGGAGTCTCCTCGGCCGGGGCCTCCTCGGCCGGTGCTTCCCCGGCGGCGGCCTCTTCGGCAGGCGCTTCCTCGGCTGGGGCCTCCTCGGCCGGTGCTTCCCCGGCGGCGGCCTCCTCGGCCGGCGCTTCCTCAGCCGGCGCCGCAGCCGCCTCCGCCTCCGCCTTCTGCGCCGATTCGGCTGCCTCGGCGGCCGCCTTAATGCGCTCCAGCGTCTTGGCGCGCGGTTGGTTCTTCCGAGTCTGTTGCGGAATTGCCGGCATCTCGATGATGCCGGCATGGCCGAGGAATCGCGCGATCCGGTCCGACGGTGTGGCGCCGACCCCGAGCCAGTGGCGAATGCGGTCCTCGACCAATCGCAAGCGATCGGGGTGGTCCTTAGTCACCATGGGATTGTAGGTCCCGACCCGCTCGATGAACCGGCCGTCGCGGGGTTTGCGCGAATCGGCGATGACGATGCGGTAAAAGGGGCGCTTCTTGGCGCCGGCGCGGGACAGTCGAATTCTCAACATGGCGTCATTCTTCCTCGTATGTCGTGCATTCGCACGATCGTTCAGAGCCTGCTCACAATTTGATCGGGCCGGGCGGCAGGGGTGGCATCATGGCGCCGGGAAAGCCGCCGCCGCGCGACAGCCCCTTTTTCCCAAGCTTGCCCATCTTCTTCATCATCGTGCTCATCTGCTGGTACTGTTTGAGCACACGGTTGACGTCCTGAACGGACGTGCCCGAGCCGGCGGCGATGCGGCGCCGACGCGAGCCGTTGAGAATCTTCGGGTTGCGTCGCTCGGCGGTGGTCATCGACCGGATGATCGCCTCCGGGCGGATGATCGCCTTGTCGTCGATGCTGGCGCGCGCGATTTGCTGCTTAACTTGGCCGACGCCGGGCAACATGCCGAGAAGGCCGTCCAGCGCGCCCATCTTGCGCACCTGGCCGAGTTGGGCGGCCATGTCTTCGAGCGTGAAGCGGCCCCGCAGCATCTTTTCAGCGAGCTTTTCGGCCTCCTCGCCCTCGATGACCTCGGACGCCCTCTCGACGAGGCCGACCACGTCTCCCTGGCCCAGGATGCGGCCCGCGATCCGCTCCGCCTGAAACGGCTCGAGGTCGTCCAGATTCTCACCGACGCCGAGTAGCTTGATCGGACATCCCGTGACGGCGCGCATGGAAAGGGCCGCCCCGCCGCGGGCATCGCCGTCGACGCGCGTCAGCACGATTCCGCTCAACCCCACCTGCTCGGAAAAGGCGCGCGCGACGGCCACGGCGTCCTGGCCGGTCAAGGCGTCCGCCACCAGGAGGCTTTCGATGGGACGGACCAAATCGCGGATCTCCGCGGCCTCCGCCATCAGCGCCTCGTCTACGTTCATGCGGCCCGCGGTGTCGAAGACGATCACGTCGTATCCTTCGCGGCGTCCCGTCTCCATCGCGCGGACGGCGATCGCCTTGGGCTGCTCGCCGAGAATGAACGCAAGGACGGGCACGTCCGCCTGCTCGCCGAGGACGGCGAGCTGCTGCTGGGCCGCCGGCCGGTTCACGTCCAGCGAGGCCAGCAGGACCTTCTTGCGCTCGCGCCGGACGAGATGCCGGCCGAGCTTGGCCGCGGTCGTGGTCTTGCCGGAACCCTGGAGACCGAGCAGAAGAATGGACACCGGCGGGGTTCCCGCCGTGGCCAGCGGCGACGGTTCGGCGCCCAACATCTCGACCAGGTGGTCGTGGACGATCTTGACGACCATCTGGCCGGGCGTGACGCTGCGAATCACGTCTTGGCCGTGCGCCCGCTCTCCGACCGCGGCGATGAAGTCCTTGACCACCGGCAAAGCCACGTCGGCCTCGAGCAGGGCGACGCGGACGTCGCGCATGGCGTCGGCGACGTCGGATTCGCTGAGCGCGCCTTTCTTGCGAAGGCGCTCGAACACGGCGCCCAGACGCTCGGTCAACGATCCGAACACGGTGGCATTCACTCCAACGCAAAAGCCGCCAGTGCGCGATACTCGCGAACTGGCGGCGCCCCGCAAGGCAAAGGGCTCGGGCGCAACTGGGTTTCGACGCGGCGCACTCTAGAAACGCGCCTGGCGCAAGTCAAGCATACGCGCCCCGTGGCCAGACACCCGCGAACTTGAAAGCGTGGCCAGCCATTGTGAATTCAAACCCGTGCCGATCTGTGCTAAATAGCGTTTGGAACCGGTTGCGCTTGAAGCAATTGAATCATCGCCACCCCGACCTTCGTCACCGGCGTGGCACGGTAGGCGCATTCGATTTGAACTGGGGAGATGTCGGAGGTTTGCTCTCGGAAAGGTTCGGGGCGCGTCGCTCGCTGCCGGTGCGGCAAACGCCAACCCGGCCACCGCCGTGGCCTCTGGTGAAAAGGCGAAGCAATCATGAAGAAAAGAAACCCGAAAGGCGGACCCGATCCCATCGACGCGTACGTCGGCACGCGTATCCGGGCGCGACGGGTGGGCCTGAGGCTCAGCCAAACTAAGTTGGGAAAGGCGATCGGCGTAACCTTCCAGCAGGTCCAGAAATACGAGAACGGCACCAATCGGATCGGGGCCAGCAACCTTTACAAGGTCGCCAAGGCCTTGGGCGTGGAGGTTACCTACTTCTACGAGGGTGTCGAGGAAGGCGCCGCCCGTCGGGCGCGGAGCCCCCGGCGCGGCCTGTCGGAGGACACCGCCATTTTTCAGCACGATCCGCTGAGCTCGCGCGTGGCGATCGAACTCATGCACAACTATTTCCGAATACCGGACCTCCAGGTCCGCAAGCGCCTTTCCCAGTTCGTGAAGTCACTCGCGGGTCCGCGCCCCAAGCGTTGAGCGGCGCGCGCCGGGCCGAGCTAACTCTTCTACCTGGCCGTTCGCGGCCGCGCCGCCGTCACCAAATCGTCCCGCCCTTTCCCCCGGTCCGGGCCGTCGCGAATCCATTGGACTTGAGCGCGCGCGCCGCGCTATGCACGGCGCCATGACGGGCCTCAGCTTCAACAAGATGCACGGCCTCGGCAACGATTTCGTCGTTTTCGATGGTCGGCGCGGAGCGGTTCACCTCGACGCCGATCAGGTGCGGGCGGTCGCGAACCGACGCACAGGCGTCGGCTGCGACCAGCTCATCATCCTCGAGGCGGCGCGCAACGGCCGCGCCGACGTCTTCGTTCGCATCTATAACGCCGACGGCGGCGAGGTATTCGCCTGCGGCAACGCCGCGCGTTGCGTCGCGGCCAAGATCATGGACGAGCGCGGCGCGGACGAAGCGATGATCGAGACCGCGCACGACACCCTCAGGGCGCACCGCGCCGAAAACGGCATGATCGCGGTCGATATGGGTCCGGTGCGCATGGCCTGGAACGAGATTCCGCTTGCCGAGCCGCGCGACACGCTTCACCTCGGGATCGCGCTTGGCCCGCTCGCCGACCCGGTCGCGGTGAACGTCGGCAACCCGCATGCCGTATTCTTCGTCGACGACGCGGAAGCCGTGGACCTCGGGCCCCTCGGATCCGCCCTCGAGCGCCACGAACTGTTCCCCGAGCGCACCAACGTCGAGGTCGTCACCGTGCTTTCGCCGAAGACGCTGCGCGTCCGCGTTTGGGAGCGGGGCGTCGGCATCACGCCGGCGTGCGGCAGCGGCGCTTGCGCGGCGCTCGTAGCCGCCAACCTTCGCGGCCTCGCCGCAAGCGCGGGCGCGGTGATTCTCGACGGCGGAACGCTCGAAATCGAGCGCCTCGACGACGGCCACGTGTTGATGACCGGGCCGGTCGCGGCCACCTTCTCGGGCACGCTCGCGCCTTCGCTCGCGAGCGCGTCATGAGCGCCGCGACCGAGCCCCGCGTCGTCACCTTCGGCTGCCGGCTGAACGCCTTCGAATCCGAGATCATCCGGGCCAACGCCCGCGCCGCGGAGCTCGAGAACGCGATCGTCGTCAACACTTGCGCGGTTACCGCCGAAGCGTGCCGCCAAGCGCGCCAGGCGATCCGCCGCCTGCGCCGCGAGAATCCGAGCGCGCGCCTCATCGTCACCGGGTGCGCGGCTGAGTTGGACGCGGAGTGCTTCGCTTCCATGACGGAAGTGAATCACGTTCTCGGTAACGCCGCCAAGTTGGACCCGGCCCGGTACGCGCCCGAAGCCTTGGCCCGCACGGCGCGGACGAGCGGGACGGATCCGGGCCCCGGCGGCGCCCGGCCGCGACTCCCTTGGAACGGCCTTACGGCGCTGGCCGGCCCCGAAGGCCGTGCCCGAGCGTACCTCCAGGTGCAACAAGGCTGCGACCATCGCTGTACGTTTTGCATCATCCCGTTCGTGCGCGGACCCAACCGCAGCGTTCCCATCTCTGCGGCGGTGACCCAGGCGCGAAGCCTCTGCGAGGCCGGCTACTGCGAAATCGTGCTGACCGGCGTCGATCTGTGCTCCTACGGGGCCGACCTCGCCGGAACGACGACGCTGGCGACGCTCGTCCGGCTGCTGCTTTCGGAGGTGCCCGCGCTCGCCAGGCTCCGGCTCTCGTCCCTCGATCCGGGGCGCGTGCCGGACGCGTTGATCACGGTGTTGGGCGAGGACGCGCGTCTGATGCCGCACCTGCACTTGAGCCTCCAGTCCCTCGATCCCGTGATCCTCAAGCGCATGAAGCGGCGCCACGCACCCGACGACGTGCGCGCGTTGTGCGCGCGCGCGCGCGCCGCCCGGCCCGACGTGGCGTTCGGGGCCGACCTGATCGCGGGCTTCCCCACCGAGACCGAGACTCAGTTCGCAAGGACGCTCGACGGCGTCGCCGAGCTCGGCCTCGCCTATCTCCACGTCTTTCCCTATTCGCCCCGGCCGGACACGCCCGCCGCGCGCATGCCGCAAGTGCCCGTCGGCGTCCGCAAGGCGCGCGCCGCGCGTCTGCGCGGCGCCGGCGATCGCGCGTTTCTCGCCCATCTCGGCACAAGGCTCGGCGCGTCGACCGAGGTTCTGGTTGAGACATCCGAACGCGGCCGCTGCCCCGACTACGCGCCCGCGCGCCTGAGCGCGCCCGCGCCGCCGGGGACCATCGTCGAGGCCACGATCATGGGCGTCACCGACGGCGTCCTCGTCGCGGAGACGGCGGCGTGAGCCTCGCCGCGGACGCCGACCTCGGATGGATGTCGCGCTTGAGGGCCGGGCTCAAGCGCACTTCGGGCGGGCTCGTCAACGGAATCAACGATCTTTTCGCGACCCGCCGTCTCGACGCGAACACGCTGTCGGACCTCGAAGACCTCTTGATCCTCGCCGACATAGGTGTCGAGACCGCGGGCCGCCTCACCGCGGGCCTCGCGCGCGACCGGTTCGACAAAGGGGTCGCACCCGCAGACGTCTTGGCCGCGCTCGCCGACGAGATCGCCGCGATTCTCGAACCGGTGGCGCAGCCGCTTGCGTTCAGACCCGGCCTCGCGCCGCAAATCGTCCTGGTTTGCGGCGTGAACGGAACCGGCAAGACGACGACCATCGCCAAGCTCGCCAAGCAGTTCAGGGACCAGGGTCATTCGGTGACGCTGGCCGCCGGCGACACCTTTCGCGCCGCCGCGATCGAGCAGTTGCAAATCTGGGGCGAGCGCGCCGGGTGCCCGGTGATCGCGGCCGAGCCCGGCTCGGACGCGGCCGCGCTCGCCTATCGGGCGGTCGAGCAAGCGCGGGCGCAATCGCTGGACGTCCTGTTTATCGATACCGCTGGGCGTCTGCACAACAAGTCCGCGTTAATGGCCGAGCTTCAAAAGATGGTGCGCGTGATCCGCAAGCTCGACGCCGACGCGCCGCACGACTGTCTTCTCGTTTTGGACGCCACGGTCGGCCAGAACGCGCACGCCCAGCTCGAGACCTTTCGCGACATGGTGGCGATTACGGGCTTGGTCATGACCAAGCTCGACGGAACGGCGAAGGGCGGCGTGGTCGTCGCGCTTGCGGACCGGTTCGGGTTGCCGGTGCACGCCGTCGGCGTCGGCGAAGAACTGGACGATCTACGCCCGTTCGAGGCGCGGGCCTTCGCCCGCTCGCTCATGGGGATGGGCGACTAGAGAACGATCCGTGTCGTCGGCTCCAGCCCACACCCGCGACCGGCCACCCCAAGCATACCAATCCGTCGGCTGCCGGGCCGGCGCGGTTCCACGAACGTGGACGATGCTTTAGACGCGGGCGTTGAAATAGAAACCGCGCGGGACGTCGCGCCGCGGCGGTTGGCCGGAGTCGAGCAGGTTTTCGAGGCGGGTCAGCGCGCGCGTCAGATCCTCGGAATCGTTCTGCCGTGTGACCGCCGCGCGGGCATGGACCTCGCGGGCGCGCTGGTATTCCGTCGGCTTTTGGGCGGCGCCGGGTACGGCGACAAGGGCCCTGTTCGTCACCTCGTCCATGGGCGGAGTATCGCGACGATTGGTTAACGGAGCGTCAATCGCCAAACCAGATCGTGGTCGATCTTATCGAAATCGAGCGGTTGGGCGCGCCTGAGTGCAACCCGATTGCGGTTCCAATCAATCGCGATCCGCGCTCGACGGCTCGGAGGCCTGCGCCGAACCGCAGGCCTCGCGATAGCGGTGCAGCGCCCATGTCACGCTGGAAAACGCGATGTCGTTCCAGGGAACGTCGCTCCAATCGAATAGAGCGACCGCTCGGCTTTCCGGTCCCGCGGCGAATTCGGATCGGGTCAGCCGCGCGCGATAGATGACGTAGACCTGCGATATTTGCGGGATGTCGTAAATTCCGACGAGCTCGCCCATCTCCACGGTGGCGCCGGCCTCTTCGCGAACCTTGCGTTCGGCTCCTTCGACCGTGGTCTCGTTGAGCTCCATATAACCCGCCGGGATCGTCCAGTAGCCGATGCGCGGCGGAATTGCCTGCTGGCACAACAGAACTTGGTCGTTCCACGTGCACACCGCGCCGACCACGATCTTCGGGTTGTCGTAATGGATGAAGCCGCAGTCGGGGCACACGAGCCTGGCCCGGTTGTCTCCTTCGGGCACACAGGCGACCGATGGACCCGCGCCGCGCTTTTCGTTCATGGCGCGAGTGTCGCGCGCCGACGCGCGCAACGCAACCGCCGGCGCGCGCGGAGGCGCAATTGTGGGCGTACGCCGCGCTATGGTATTCCTTGCGTCCCGCAACTGCTGGACCGTTCCCAAGGTGTCCGAGAACACCGCGAGATCCATCCGCACCCGTGCGCGCGAGCCGCTTGCGATCCCGCGCGCGACTTCGACTCTGTTCGGGAACGTCGGCGTTTCCGTTCGTGTCAACGTCCTTGCCGGCCTCGGCCTGCTTGCGCTGCTTGCGCTCTGGGGGTTCGATTTCGCGGGCGGCCTCAGGCTGGATGCGGCGCTGATGCGCAAGGATGCGGCCGAGCGCGTGCGCGCGCTTGCCGGAGAGGTCGAAATCGAGCTGCTTGCCATGCGCGCAGCCGAAGGCGCGTTCCTCTTTCGCGGCGACGTCGAGGCGGCGAACCTCTTCGAGAAGCACGGCGCCAAGGCGCTTGCGACACTCCAGCTTTTGCGGCGTATCGCCGAGGCCGAGCCGGCGCGGACGCACATCGACACCGTCAACGACGGAGTCGCCCAGCACGTCGCCCAGTTTCGCATCGTTGCCGAGACTCGCCGCGGCCAAGGCGTCACGCGCGCCGCCGACCTCGATCGCCTGAACGACATCTATGCGTACGTAAAGCCGAGCGTCGAAGGTTTGCGGGCTTTCGCCAATGACGGCGCGGATACCGCCAACCAGGACGTCGTATGGACGCGCGAGGCCGTCGCGCGCCTCGGCGTGTTCAGCGTCGTCACCATCACGGTCTTGTTCGTCGGCTTCGCGCTCGCCTTTGCGCGCAGCATCGCCGGCCCCGTGGTCGCGTTGGCCGGGGCGGCGTCCTACGTCGCCAAAGGCGACACCGAGACCGTGATCCCGGCGCTTGCCAACGCCGACGAGATCGGCGATCTCGCCCGCGCGCTCGATCACTATCAGGCGACGTTGGCGGATGTCGATGCGATGCGAGTCGAGCACGCCGAAGCCATCGCCGGGGCGCGCGCCGAACGCGACGAAGACCGCTCGCGGTTCGAGCGCACCGTTGCCCGGGCGACGGGGGACGGGACCGATACCGTGCTGGGCGCGGCCGCCGCGGTCGAAGCGGCCGCGGCGGGACTGGCGGGGATCGCGGACGTCGCCGCGCGCGAGGCGGTGGCGGTCGCGGAGGCGGCCGATCAAGCATGCAACGACGTGGCGGCGGGCTGGGCGTCCGCGGAACGGCTTTCGGCTTCCGTCGATGCGATCGGCGAGCGGGTCGGGCGATCGGCGGAGATCGTGGAAGCCGCCGCCGTCGAAGCGCACCGGACGACCGAGCGCGTCGAGGGCCTGGCGGCGGCGGCCGACAGGATCGGCGAGGTCGTGGGTCTGGTCGGCGAGATCGCCGATCAGACGCATCTGCTCGCCCTCAACGCCACGATCGAGGCGGCCCGCGCGGGCGACGCGGGCAAGGGGTTCTCCGTCGTTGCCTCCGAGGTCAAGAACCTCGCCAACCAGACGGCCAAGGCAACCAAGGAGATCGGCTCCCAGGTAGGCGACATCCAAGCGGCGGGCCGCCGGGCGGTGGCCGCCATCGCAGAAATCGCCGCCACCGTCATCAAGATCAATGAAATCGTGGCCGAGGCAGCGCGGGCGTTCAACGAGCGGGGCGCCGAGACCGGAGAGGTCGCGCGCAACTTGGGCCGGGCCGCCGAAGGGACGCGGGCGCTCGCCACCAACGCGTCCAACGTCGCCTCATCGGCGTCGAAAACGGGCGCGGCGGCAGAAAAAATGGTCGCCGCCGCGGCCGCGCTCTCGCGCGAGGCGCAGGCGCTTCGTGAACGCCTGGAAGGGGTCGTGGGTTCGGGCGACGGCGGGCCGTCATCACCGACCACGTGAATCTGGTCGATCCTATTGAAGTCGAGCGGATCGCCCCTGGGACGCGCTCGCGTCGGCCCCTTCCGTCAGCGTAGTGGCTTCAGGACCGCGACGCCGGGCAGTTCCCTGCCTTCCAGCCACTCGAGGAAGGCGCCGCCGGCCGTAGACACGTAGGAGAACCCGTCTTCGACCCCGGCGTGTGCGAGCGCGCTTACGGTGTCGCCGCCACCCGCGACGCTGAGCAGGCGTCCCGCCGCGGTCAATTCGGCCGCCGCGCGGGCGACGGCGTTCGTGCCCGCATCGAAGGGCGGCACCTCGAAGGCGCCCAAGGGCCCGTTCCATACCACCGTCTTGAGGCTCCCCAGACGCTGGATCAAGGCATCCGACGTAGCCGGGCCGACATCCAGGATCATGGCGTCCGCCGGCACCTCGGCAATGGCAACCGTGCGGGTCGCGACCCCCACTTCCAGGGCCGAAGCGACGACCGCGTCGTGGGGAAGCACGATCTCGACCCCCGCGGCGGCCGCATCGCGCATGATCGCGCGCGCCGTCTCTGCCATGTCCGCCTCGCACAGCGACGCGCCGACATCGACGCCGGCGGCGCCGAGGAAGGTATTTGCCATGCCGCCGCCGAGGATCAGTTGGTCGACCTTGCGCGCGAGGTTCGCCAGCACGTCGAGCTTGGTCGATACCTTGGCGCCGCCGACGAGCGCCGCCAAGGGCCGATCGGGCGCGTCCAGCGCTTTGTGAAGGGCCTCGATCTCGGCCTGCATCAGCCGGCCCGCGGCCGCCGGTAGAAGCCGCGCCAGCGCTTCCGTCGAGGCGTGCGCCCGGTGCGCGCAACTGAACGCGTCGTCGACGTAAAACTCGCCGAGCGACGCGAGCGCGGCGGCGAAGTCGGGGTCGTTCTTCTCTTCGCGTTCGTCGAAGCGAAGGTTCTCGAGAAGTGCTACGTCGCCGTCGGCCATCGCCGCGACCGCTTTTTCCGCTTCGGGACCGACGCACACGTCCGCGAACGCTACGCGGCGCCCGCCGAGAGCGGCGCCGAGCGCCGCCGCCACGGGCCTGAGCGACATCTCCGCCACGACATGGCCCTTGGGGCGGCCGAAGTGCGAGAGAACGATCACTCGCGCGCCCTTGTCCGCAAGCTCGACAATGGTCGGCGCGGTGCGCTCGATTCGAGTCGCATCCGTGATCGCGCCGTCCCTCATGGGGACGTTCAAATCGGCGCGGACCAGGACTCGCCGCCCGGCCACCTCGAAATCGTCGATGGTCCTGAACTCGGCCATGGGTTTCGTTTCCTCCGCCTTCGTCCATCGGCCGGCGGCGGGGCCGGCGACAGCGTTGCCGCGAGGGCCGCACGAACGTTAGAGGCGGCGGTACCGTAAATGCAAGGGGCCGCCGCCGAAGCGACAATGCGATGGTTCCTTCGCAAGCGCGCGCCGGACCATCTATAATTCTTGAGTGATGTTCGATTCACGCCGTGGCTCGCGGCGCCAATAGCGGACCGCGCGATGGCAGACAGCCGTTCGTTGCGACCGTTGACGGTCGCGGGCGCGGAGATAAGAGTGCGCGAACTCGAACGCGCCCTCCAGGCGCACCGCGATTGGGTCGACGGATTCCAGTCCCGCCTGATCACACGGTCGCGCCCCCGGCCGGGCGATCTGAATGCGGCCGGGCATCTCCGCTGCCCCTTTGGACGTTGGTACGCCGGCAAGGGAAGGAAGAACTTCCGCGGCGTGTCCGCGTTCACCGAATTGGGCGCACGGCACCGCGAGATGCATCGGTTGGCGCGGGCCCTTGCGAGAACCATCGGCGACGGTGCCGATATCGCCGTTGCCCAGTACGAATCTTTCACGCGATGTCTCACGGATTTTCGCCAATGCGCCCACGCTTTGCTTGACGAAGCGCGAGAGCTTCTGCGCTACGCCGATTCGTTAACCGGGATCGCCAACCGTTTCGGCATGCTGCCCAGGCTCGAAGAAGAGCTGGAACGGATCCGTCGGACAGACGTGGTCAGCACGGTCAGCATCATGGACCTCGATCGCTTCAAGCGGATCAACGATTCGCTCGGCCATGTGTCCGGCGACAAGGTGCTGCGCGCCGTCAGTCGGTATTTGGTGAATAACGTCCGCCGATACGACCGCGTCGCGCGCTACGGGGGTGAGGAGTTCCTCCTTCTGCTTCCCGACACGACGCCCGAGAGGGCGAAGCGCGTTCTCGACCGATTGCGCCAGGGGCTTTCGCGGCGAACCGTCGCCGTCACCGGCGAAACGAAGATCACCATTGGCGCTTCGTTCGGCGTCACCGCCCTGGATCCCGCCGCGTCCGTCATGACGGTGATCGACCGCGCCGACCACGCCATGTATGAGGCCAAGCAAGCGGGGCGCAACCGGGTGCGGATCTGGAAGCCCGAAGACGCGTCCCCGGCGCGAAGCGACGCCCGCATCGGGACAATATCGACGGGCTGAGCGCCCCAGTCGGTCGGGAAGAAGTCCCTCGCCCTTGGCTCGGTGTACTTTTTCCCGGTGTGAACGCGGAAAAATCGGCCCTTGAGGCGGGCGCCGGACCGCCCCAAGCCCGCTTTTCTCATTGTAAACATTGAAGAAAAGTACGACTTCAGCGCAGCGAAGGACTTTTCTTCACGGTCAACGCGCCCCTGCCCCGACCCTATTGGGAGGATTTTCGTTCCTCTCGCGCATCAACGCATCGGCCCGGGCGCGCGCCTCGCGAGCCTTCTCGTCCTCGCCGAGGGTGGCATACGAGCGCGCCAGCATGAGCCAGCCCTCGACATCGTCCGGCTGCTGGGCGAGCCGTTCCGCGAGACCCTCGACCATGGTTCGGATCATCGTCTGGCGTTCTTCGGGCGTCATCTCCGAGACTGCCTCGACGTCCGCCGCCGAGGGGCCGCGCAGAACCGGCGCGGCTATGACGATCTCCACGCGGAGCTCTGCGGCCACGCGCGCCATCTGGCGAGATATCTCCTCGAGCCAAGGCGCGCTCGCGTCGGCGCGGGCCACGAGAGCCTGCCAGTCGGCAAGCGCTCCCGCCTTGTCGCCGGCCTGTTCCTTGGCGACGCCGATGTAGTACCGCGCACGCGAATCCCCGGGTTCCTTCGCGAGTGCCTCTTCGAAGGCCTGGCGTCCTTCGGGCGTGACCTGCCCGCGGGCCGCGGCCACCAGCATCTCGCCGTAAGCGGAGAGATACGAAGGCGCCCGCTCGCTCAGTTCAACGGCGCGCGCGAACGCGTCCGCCGACTCCCGTGGCCGGTCCATGGACCGGTATGACCGTGCCAGCAGTGCCCAGCCGTCGAGGTCGTCGGGGGCCTGGCGGAGACGTTCGGCGAGATCGGCGAGAAGTCCGCCCATCTCGGAACGCGATTGCGCCGCCTGCTCGAGAGCTTCGCTCCGCCCCGCAAAAGGCGCGTCCGGCAGCTCCGGCGCCCCTAGATAGAGGTAAAGCGCGAACCCGCCGGTCGGAATCAGCACCGCGACGGTGAGCGCGAGCGCCCACGTGCTTTGTGCCGGCGCCAAGCCGGCGGCCGGGCGTGGGACGTCCCCGCCGCTCGGGCTCTCGTCCTCGGCGGCGGCGAGAATGCGCCTTTCGATCTCGGTCCGGGTCGCCCGCGCTTGGTCGTCGGCGAGCACGCCGCGCGCGACATCCCGGTCGACCTCGCCGAGCTGATCGCGATAGACGGCGAGATCGTATTCGCGTCGGTCGCGAGCGCTTCGCGCCTTCCCGAGCAGGGGAATCACCAGGGCCGCCGCGACGACCGCGGACATCAGCGTGACGATGGCCCAGAACGCGATCACTCGGGCGCATCCTTCAGCAACGCTTCGAGCCGGCGGCGCTCATCCTGAGAGAGCGGCGGCGGCCCCGCGTCCGCCGCATCCCGCGTCCGCCGCCGGCGAAGGAAGGCCGCCGCCGCCGCCGCCCCGATCAGCGCGATCGCCACGGGCCCGAACCACAGGGCATAGGTGATCGGCTTGAACGGCGGTTTGAGCAGCACGAAGTCGCCGTAGCGCGCGACCACGTAGTCGATCACCGCGGTGTCGCTGTCGCCCGCCACCAGCCGCTCGCGGACGATGACCCTGAGGTCGCGGGCGAGCGACGCGTTCGAATCGTCGATGGACTGGTTCTGGCAGACGAGGCAGCGAAGGTTCCTGGAGATGTCGCGGGCGCGCGTTTCCATCACCGGGTCGGCGAGCATCTCGTTCGGCTCGACGCCCGCGGCGGTGGTGGCGATCAACGCGGCGCCGAGCAACGTCAACGTGGCGACTACCGCCTTCATGGTGCGAGCACCCTAAGGATGGGAAATATCTCGCCGTCGAGGGTCTCGGAGGTAATCGGCCCGACGTGTTTGTGCCGGATGCGTCCCTCGCGATCGACGATGAAGGTTTCGGGCACCCCGTAGACGCCCCAGTCGATGCCGACCCGTCCACTCCGGTCGGCGCCGATCTCGGCGTAGGGGTCGCCGAGATCATTTAGCCACTTTAACGCGTCGTCCGGCTCGTCCTTGTAGTTGAGCCCGTAGACGGTAACCAGGCTCGACCCCGCGAGCCGCTCCACCAGCGGATGCTCCGCCCTGCACGGAATGCACCAAGACGCCCACACGTTGACCACCGACACCTGGCCTCCGAGATCGGCGCTGGCAAGACCCTTACCGCGCCCGCCGGTAATCGGCGGCAGCGCGAACTCCGGCACCGGTTTGTCGATGAGCGCCGAGGGAACGATGCGGGGGTCCTTTTGCAGCCCGAGCAGAAGGACGATCGTGAGCACGGCGAGTGCGGCGAGCGGAAGGACGTAAACGAGGCGCCCCACGACCAGGCGGTCAACCAGGCGCTCCATGACCGATCGCCTCCGTTACGCGGGCGCCGCCTGCGATCCGGCCGCCGCCACGGTGGGCCTTCGCTGCGGTGCGCCGACCCGGTGGCGCCGGTCCGACAGGCTGACAAGGCCGCCAACGACGACGATCAGGACGCCGGCCCAGATCCAGGGAACCAAAGGGTTGAAGTAGAGCCGCGTCACGAAGGTCTCGCCGTCCGCCGTCGGATCGCCGATCACGGCGTATAGATCGCCCAAGAACATGGACCGGATCGCGGCCTCGGTGGTCTGTTGTCCCTCGACCGGATAGCGCCGGGTTTCGGGACGCAACGTCGCGATCGTCGCGCCGTTCCTGGCGACCGTGAAGACGCCTCGCGTGGCGGCGTAGTTGGGGCCGCTCACCTCGCTGGCGCCGAGGAAGGTGAAGGTATAGCCGGCCACGTCCACGGCTTCGCCACGGCCGAGCGTCTGGATGCTTTCGGTCCGCCACGTGGCCGACGCGGTGATGCCGGCGACCGCAACGGCGAGACCGAGATGTGCGAGCGTCATGCCCCAGGCCGAGCGCGGCAGGTGGACAAGCCGGCTGAGGCTGGCCGCGGGCGTTGCGCGGAACAGCGCGATTCGCCCGGCGAACTCGGTCAGCGTGCCTACGGCGAGCCAAAGCGCGGCGGTCATCCCGAGGATCGCCACGACGGGGCCGCCGCTGAGCGCCCAGGTTGCCAGCCCCACCACCACCACGACGGCCGCGGCCGCCTTCAGCCGCCCGAGGGCTCCGGCGAGATCGCCCCGTTTCCAGCCCAGGAACGGTCCCACCGCCATGACGGCGAGCATGGGCACCATCAGGGGAACGAAGACGGCGTTGAAGAACGGGGCCCCCACGGACACCTTGCCCGCGTCAAACGCATCGAGGAACAGCGGATAAAGCGTGCCCAGAAGCACCGACGCCGCGGCCGTGGTCATGACCAGGTTGTTGATGAGGAGGCTGCCTTCGCGCGAGATCGGGCGGAACAGGCCGACACCCCGAAGCGCCGGCCCGCGCCACGCAAACAGCGCGAACGAGCCGCCGATGACCAGCACCAGAAGGCCCAGGATGAACAAGCCGCGCGCCGGGTCGGTGGCGAAGGCGTGGACCGAGGTAAGCACGCCCGACCGGACCAGGAAGGTGCCGAGAAGGCTGAGCCCGAAGGTCACGATCGCGAGGAACACGGTCCAACCCTTGAGCGTGTCGCGTTTTTCCACCACTACCGAGGAATGCAGCAGCGCCGTGCCTGCGAGCCACGGCATGAACGAGGCGTTCTCGACCGGGTCCCAGTACCACCAGCCACCCCAGCCGAGCTCGTAGTAAGCCCACCAGGACCCGAGCCCGATTCCGAAGGTGAGGAACGACCACGCCGCCAGCGTCCAGGGCCGGACCCAGCGCGCCCAAGTGGCGTCGACGCGGCCCTCGATCAGCGCCGCGATCGCGAACGAGTACGCCATCGAGAACCCGAAGTAGCCGAGGTAAAGGAACGGCGGATGGAACGCGAGGCCGGGATCCTGAAGCAGCGGATTGAGCCCGCGTCCGTCCATAGGTACCGGGAAGAGGCGCTCGAAGGGGTTCGACGTGAGCAGGGTGAAGGCGAGGAAGCCGACCGCGATCAACGCCTGGACGCCGAGGACGCGGGCCGCCAGCGTCGGAGGAAGGTTGCGCCCGAACAGCGCGACGGCCGAGCCGAAGGCCGCGAGGATCAGGACCCACAGCAGCATCGAGCCTTCATGATTGGCCCACACGCCGGCGATCTTGTAGAGCATCGGCTTGGCCGAATGCGAATTGCGCGCGACGTTGATAAGCGAGAAATCCGACGTCACGTAGGCGTGGGTCAGGGCTGCGAACGCGATGGCGACCAGCGCGAACTGGATCACGGCCGCGGGCCGCGCCACCGCCATGAGGCCCGCGTGACGCCGGGCCGCCCCCACCATGGGCACGGTTCCCTGGACCAACGCCACGATCAGCGCGAGCACCAGCGCGAAATGTCCGGTTTCGGCGATCATCGCCCCACGCCGCGTTCCCCGCGCGCGCTCATTCGAAGGCCCCCGATTTCTTGAGCGAGTTCTCGATCGCCTCCCATTGGCCGGACGCTTTCAAAGCTTCCGCGACCTCCGGCGGCATGTAGTTCTCGTCGTGCTTAGCGAGGATTTCGTCCGCCTGGAAAGTTCCGTTTCGGAAGTGGCCTTCGGCGACGACGCCTTGGTTCTCGGCGAAGAGATCGGGCAACAGGCCCGTGTATTGCACGGGTACCGCGCTCATCAAGTCGGTCACGCGGAACCGCACAGTCGAATCCTGACCGCGCTCGACGCTTCCTTCCTCGACGAGGCCGCCGACGCGCAAGCGCCTGTCGGTGGTGATCTCACCCTCCAGGATCTGGGTCGGGCTGTAAAAGAAGACGATCGAATCCTCGATCGCGGTCAGGATCAGCGCCGCCGCCGCGGCCAAAAGTCCCAATCCGATCACGATGAAGGTCAGGCGCTTGTGCCTAAGTCTCATGGCCGTCCTCCGCGGCGCCCGCGCCCGCACCCGCGTCACTTTCGAGGCGCGCCAACGTCCGCTCTTGCGCCTTGGCGAAATGCCAGCTCGCCGCCAGAAGGGCGATCAGCACCAGGCCAGAGGTGACGAAGGCAGGCCACACGAACGCGCCGTACCCGCCCATGTTGAAAAACGCCGCCAGCGAGTCCATCGCGCCGCCTAGCCGCCGGCTTGGCGCATCTGCAACGCCCTGATCTTGACGGCGATGATTTCACCGCGGACGCGCAAAAGCAGCACCCACACGTAGTACGCGGTGTAGGCGCCGGCCATGACCAGAAGGGGCGCCAGCATACTCGCGTGGATCGCCGGGCCCTCGGCCGTGACCATGCTCGAGGGTTGGTGCAGCGTGTTCCACCAGTCGACCGAGAACTTGATGATGGGCACGTTGACGAACCCCACCAGCGCCAGGACCGAGGCCGCCCTCGATCCTCGCCCGGGGTCGTCGAAGGCGTTGTGGAGGGCGATGTAGCCGAGATAGAGAAACAGAAGAACCAGCACCGATGTCAGGCGCGCGTCCCAAACCCACCAGGCGCCCCACATGGGCTTGCCCCAGAGCGAACCGGTGAGAAGCGCAAGAAAGGTGAAGCTCGCGCCGATCGGCGCCGTGCACTTGGCCACCATCGCCGCCAGCGGATGCTTCCACGTCAGCATGGCCGCGCTCGCCGCGGCCATGATCGAATAGCAGAACATGGCCATCCATGCGGCCGGGACGTGCACGTACATGATGCGCACGGTCTCGCCCTGCTGGTAGTCCGGCGGTGAGGCGAAAAGCGCGAGATAGACGCCCGCGGTCACCAGGACGACGGTCGCGCCCGCCGCCCAAGGCAGCACGACGGCGCTGAGGCCCAGGAAACGCTGCGGATTGGCGTGTTTCAAAAACATCTTTCCGGCGGCGTCCATATCCGGAGTTTTAGTGCCTCATGGACGCATTTTCCAGGGGATGGGCGAGAATTCCTCGATCAGTCGACGGCCTGGCGCAATCCGGTCGCCGCGGCCCACGGGCAGAGCGCGAGCGCCGCACAAAATAAGCCCGCCAGAACCAAAAGCTGCGGGCGCGCCGAGAATCCGCCCAGCGCCGCCTCCGCGGCGCCGGCCCCGAAGATCAGGACCGGCACGTAAAGCGGAAGCACCAGCAGGGACAGGAGAATCCCGCCGCGCCTCGATCCCAGCGCGAGCGCGGCGCCCACGGCGCCCACCAGGCTCATGGTGGGCGTCGCGATCCCGAGCGTCGGGACCAATACGGCCAGCGCCTCCCATTCGAGGTTGAGAAGCACGGCCAGAAGGGGGGTCGCGGCGATGAGCGGAAGGCCGGTGGTCAGCCAATGCGCGCACACCTTGGCCAGCACCGCCAGCTCCAGCGGCATGGGGCTGAGCGTCAGCAGCTCAAGGCTTCCGTCCTCGTAGTCGGTCTGGAACACGCGCTCAAGCGCCAGCATCGAGGCCAAGAGAGCCGCGACCCAGACAATGCCGGTGCCGACGCGAGCGAGGATGTTCGGTTCCGGCCCAACCCCGAACGGGAACAACACAACGGCGAGGACGAAAAAGGCGACCACCATGACGCTGTCGAGGCCCTGGCGCCAAGCGAGTCGTAAGTCCCTGCGGACGACGGCGAGAAAGCGGGTCACGAGACCGCGTCCGCTGAATGCGCGCTGCTCGCGGTACGGCGCTCGAGCACGAGCGTCGCCGCGGGATCGATCGCGAGCTCGGCATGGCTCGCGATCACGGCCATGCCGCCGTTCGCCCGATGACGCGCGATCGCGTCTTCCAGGCGCCCGATGGTGGCGCTATCGAGCGCCGTGGTCGGTTCGTCCAGGAGCCACAGCGGTGCCGGGGCGCCGACTAGCCGGGCGAGCGTCACGCGCCGTCTTTGTCCGGCCGAAAGGAAGCGCGCCGGCAGACGCGCGAGCGGGGCCATGTCCAGCGCGTCCAAGGCCTCGCTGACGGCACCCGCCGGATTCGGGGATCCGGTGCGAAGTTCGGTCCAAAAGCCCACGTTTTCGGCGACCGTCAAAAGCGGCTTCACCGCGTCCAGATGGCCCACGTAGTGGAGGCGGGCGAAATGCGCGTCCCGATCGGCGGCGATCGCGGCGCCGTTCCACGTGAGCTCGCCCGCGCGCGGCGCAGAAAGGCCGGCCATGAGCCGCAGCAGGCTCGTCTTGCCGCTGCCGTTCGGGCCCGTGAGCAAAAGCGCGCCGCCCGCATCGAGGGTGAAATCCACGTCGGCGAAGACGGGCCGCTCGCCGCGGACACAGGCGAGGCCGCGGCCGGCGAATGTGGAGGGACCCGTCATCGTCATGTCCTGAACCGAAGTCTCGCCGAGGAAGCGTCGGCGGCGCACCGTAATGCATTCGCGGCCGATCATGAAGCGGACTGGGGCGCGGGCGGGGCGGACCGGCGCGGCTTGGAGCACGCTCGGACCGGATCGGTTCGCACGTGATGCGAAAGCGGTCCCTTAGGCCGCGGTCCGGGAGATACCGAGCGTCAGGCCGATGCCGCCGCCGGGCACTTCATTCGAGACCGTACACCTGTCGCGGCGCCAGGTACTCAGGGAAGCGATCGATGAGCGACCGCCTGGTCAGGAAACAGAGGTGGCAGGCGTCCATGTAACCTTCTTCGGACGGCACGCCGCAGCTTCGGGCAAGGTGCGCCGGGCCACCCTCGACCAGGGGCCCGCAGATGGGATGCGAATGGGCATCGAATTCGTTTAGGAGTCGCGAGAGGGGTTTTTCCCACATGTTGCCGATGCTGAGCCCCTGGCAGAAGTGGACGTTGCCGAAAGCATCGACATGAATCCTCTCCGGCGACTGCAAGTCTTCGAAGGGGCACTCCGTATACGTGCTCCCCGGGCGGCGCGCCACGCCGTCGGACAACCGGTCGACGGCCCGTCCCCGAGATCTTACTGGTCCGCCTTCGATCGCGGCGCCTTTTCGCCCCGTGGCATCCGCATCGCTTCCCGGTGTCGGTTTGTCGACCCGAATGATGTTGACCGTAAGCCCCAGTTTGTCGGCGGCGGCGATGGCCGCCTTGACCGGAGCCGCCTCGCCGTCACTTCCGTGAAATTCGTCGTCGCTCATGCTGAGGTCCGCGACTTCCAACTCCACGAGCGGCCGCAGCCAGACCTCGGCGTCCTCCACCGATGTCGCCCAATAGCCGTTGGTGACGATCCCGGTTTCGAAACCCATGTTCCGTGCCATGCGGATGCCCTCGACCATCAGGGCATAATAAAGAAAGGGTTCGCCGCCTTCGAAGTAGATCCATCCGACGCTTCCGATTTCTTTGGCTTGGTCGAGGACCACCGCGATCCGATCACGGGTAAACGTCCCCTCTGACCGCGGGCTGCAGTAAAGGAAACAGTGCTTGCATTCGAAGGTGCAGCCGTAGGTGAGAAGGATGTGGATTTCTTTGAGCACTGCATCGCCCCCCCGGCTTTCGCCGCCATTATACAGAGGCTCGGTGTCGGCCGCGAAGCGGACGTTTGGATTCTGCCATCACGTTAATCTGGATTTATGAGAATCCACTCTAGCGCCGGGATCGATGAAGCCACTTTCTTCTCTCGGCCTTTCCCGCAAGAGGCGAGGGAATTACCAGTGTTTCCAGGGGTTCACCCCTCGCTCCGTCGGGCGGCGGGTCACGCTCGGCCGGTGCCCATCCATAGGGTCACCGTGCCGGCAAAATGCTATTGACCGGCTCCACATTCACCAACCGAGGGCATATGCGGTACGGCGGGGATCGGCGGCGCCGTGCATGACGCCGGTCTCGCAGTTCTTGATGATGGTGCACATTGACCCAGCGAGCCATTCGCCGTCAGGCCACCACTCGATCCTGTGGCCTTTAGCAGCCAGTGCCTTGCCGGTCTCCTCGCCAATGCCGCGCTCGAGGTTGAGGCGGCCGGGATAGTTGGCGTGCGGCGTCATGGAACCGGGGAAGCTGTAGGTGGCGAAGCGTGGCTGCTCGACCGCCGTCTGCGGATCCATGGCGAAATGCTCGATATCGAAGAGGATCTGAAGCATCGCCTGAAGCTGTACATCGGTCCCCGGCGTGCCCAGCGGCATGAACGTTTTGCCCGGCCGCACGGCGAGCGCGGGTCCCATCGTGAGGCGGGGCCGTTTTCCAGACGCGACCGAGGACGGATGATTGGGATCCGCCCAGGCGCTGACGCCGCGGGTGGACGGCACGAAGCCTAGTCCAGACACCACGCCACCGTGCATGCCATTCGAGGTGCCGTCACTTGGCGTTGCCGAGAACATATTGCCGTCCTTGTCCATGACGCACAGATAGGACGTTCCGTAGGCCGAGGCGTCAAGCCGACGGCGCGCCGGTTGGCCGCCGCCGATGGCGTTGAGACCCGCCTGCTGGTCGCACGGGGTTGGCCACTTGGCGCCGGCTATCTTTCCCGGCTGCGGAACGTCCGGCCACGCCGTATCAGGGCGGATCATCCGCGCCCTCTGTTTTGCGAACGTCTCCGAGAGTAGCCCTTCCATCGGCACGCCGACGAAGCGGGGATCGCCGATATAAGCGTCGCGATCGGCAGCCACCAGCTTGATGGCCTCGGTGATGACGTGCACGTAGTCCGGGCTATTGGGCGCCATTTTGGCTATGTCGAACCGCTCGAGGATCTTGAGCGCCTGCAGGAACGAAGGTCCCTGGCTATAGGGGCCGCTGCTGTAGACGCTGATCGCGCGATAGTCGACCTTACACGGTGGCTCGATGCCGACGCGGAAATCCGCCATGTCTTCGCGTGTCATCAGGCCGCCTTGGTCGTTGTGATAGGCGGCAATCGTGGCAGCGATGTCGCCCTTGTAAAACGCGTCACGTGCCGCCTGGATACCCGCCTTGCGGCCGTTCCGGGCAGCGGCCTTTTCCTCGTCAGCCAGGTATTGCAGCGTGCGCCCGAGATCCGCCTGCACGAATTTCGCCCCCACCGGCACCAGCGAGCCATCCGGTTGGTAGTAGATCGCCATGTTGGTCGGCCACCTACCGTTCCCTTCACGCCCGACCTTCAGCACCTTTTGCATGAACGGATACATAGGGAAACCGTCGCGGGCGTATGCGATGGCGGCGGCCGCCACCTCAGCAAAGGACAAGGTGCCGAATTCCTCGAGCGCCGTCAGCCACGCATCCGCAGCTGCGGGTACCACCTGGGCATGAACGCCCTGGACGATACCGCCATGGTGTTTTTGGAAGTACTCGCAACTGGCGGCCTTTGGCATCCAGCCGACGCCGCTGATACAAACTACCTCGTCGTGTTCGGCCCGATAGAGAAGGCACGGCGCTACACCGCCAAGGCCGGTAAAAGTGGATTCGAGTACGTTTGTGGCAAGCCCCATCGACACGCCCGCGTCGATCGCGTTTCCTCCGGACTCCAGGATGCGCAGGCCAGCGAGGGAAGCCAGGTAGTGCCCTGACACCGCCATACCATGTGTCCCTAAAATAGTCGGGCGGCCTGAGGTGTTCGGCGTGATGCCGGCCAACTGCTGTTCGGCCGGTGTGGCGGAGGCAGACGAAGCATCTGAAGTGGCGGTCATCGGTGGCTCCGGGGTTCAAAGAAAATTTCAATTAGCGGCGGGTCTGCAGCCAATGATTGATCCACTTTCCACGTTAGCCGAAGAACTGTTTTCGGAAAGGCCCGATCCGACCGGAGCCCCCGTGTAGTGGAGGCCGGAATGGGCCTTCCCAGTGACCAAGTTTAAAGGGCATTGGCTTTGTCCGCCAATGATGCCGTGGACGGCTCCCTTGCCAACAGTGAGCCGTCCACACTTCGCTAAGAGCCGAAATTCCAGCTACGGCTTCACGCTCGTCCAACCGTCTAGAGGTAATGATTCTGACGAATCATCAGTGGCTCGCCACCTCCACCGGGATGTACGGCTCTATAGCGGCAAGGACGGCGTCGAGCTTGAGAGTGAAGAATTCGCATTCAATCTCCACCGTCTTGCCGCCGCTGAGGGCGAGCCTGATGTAGGATGGCTCCGACCATCTCGTTGAGCCCTCGACGGAGATGCCCACGACTTCCGACCAAGACACTTCGTCGGGACCGTAGAGCGAGTAAGAAAATCCCTTGGACGTAATCCGGAGCAGCGGGCCCCGAGTACGCAGGAGGCGGATCAGATACCAGTCCCCCCCCCGAGCACGCCAACGATGATCACCATGACAAGCCAGGGCGAAACTCGTTCGCTGATTTGGGGATCACCGGCCAGCAATCCGGCAGCAAAGATTGAGGCCATTCCCAACCAGAACAGCAGATACAGAAATTCAAGGAGCATCCGGAACGGATGCTTGCGAAACACGATGTCTTCAGCCTCTCCGCCCATCCTGCCGGTTCCACTGTCAGCCCAGCCTCGAAGGCACAATAATTATGGTCAATTTGATTGACCCTCAATAATGAATATAGATCTCTGGCTCCGGTGGAACTCGATTGGAAGGGTAGCCAACGTTCTAGCGGTAGTTGTCCGCTAACGGCGAGAAGGCGACATGGACGACGGTCCGCCGGATCGTACGGTCTTGAACGGAAACTCGACGGTCGCACCCCCCACCCAACCCGTTGCCCGTTTATGAGTCCATGAGCTAGTCACGGCGCAAAATAATTCCGCTCAAACGGTTCAATCTCGCGGGCGCATGCTCTGGTGGCGACAATCGAAAAAACGGCCGGTCCCCGGGTTAGGGGGCCGGCCGCCAAGTCGGCATCGAGTCTGCCCTTTTGGGGCAGGAGAGGGGGGTTCTCCCACAAGGATGCGGGAGGTCTCTGACGAAGATTCAACACCCCGAATATGTCAAAATGATGACCCCGTCGGCGCCGCTTCAAACGCGAAGCGCGAACACGTTCGTCGGCGTCGCGCGGCCGCGCACGGTGACCTCGCCGACGCGTTCGAACGCGAACTCGCCTCCGGTTTCCGCGACCGTGCGCGCGGTGGCGAGGACGTAAGTCCCGAGCTCCTTGTTGAGGTCGTCGAGGCGCGAGGCGATGTTCACCTCGTCGCCGTGAACCGTGTACAAGAGACGGTCTTTCGAGCCAACGGCGCCGGCCATGAGCTCGCCCGTGTTGATCCCGCACCGGGTCTTCATCACGGCGCCTGCGCCGAAGCGGCGCCCGTTGACGAGTTCCTGGATGTCGATCGCCGTGCGCACCGCGTTGGCGGCGTGGTCCGGGTCCGCCTTGATGGTGTTGTAGCTCACGAGTATCGCGTCGCCCGCGAATTGGGTGATCACGCCGCCGTGACGGTCGATCACGTCTGATATCGCCTGGAAGTAGTCGTTCAGCGTCCCGAACAGCTCCGCCGGCTTCAGGCGCTGGGCGGTCGTCGAGAAGCCCTCGATATCGGTGAACAGCACGCTCGCGTGCTTGACCTCACCGTCGCCTGGCTGCATCTCGCGCTCGGCGCTCGCGATGTGGCTTGCGACCTCGGGTGAAACGAAGCGCGAAAGCTCGCGCGCGGCGGTGCTTTCGGAAGTGGCCAGGTCGAGCAGGCGGCGCGCGCGCACCAACACGACCGCGAGAATCAGGGTCACCATCAGGATCGAGATGATCCTGTCGACCTCGCCGCCGATGAGCACCCGGTTCGACGTCATGTAACGGACGTAGTCGCGCGTAATCGCCTCGCCCCCGGATTCGAGAAGCGCGTACGCGAGAAGAACCAGCCAGCCCGCCGCCGCCGTGGCACCGGCCGCGACGACGAAGCGGGGGTCGAACCGCAATGCCCTGAGCGAGATGAAGATGAAGATGTAGAGCATTGTCGGCGCCTTCAGATAGAACGACGGCGGCTGGTCGTACTTGAGGTGAAACGTCCAGATGGTGCCGAGAAGAAGCGCCATGTCGATGACCACCGAAAGCGCAACCAGCCAGCCGGGAAGGCGGCGCACGAACGAAAGCCAAAGCCGCGTCAGCGTAAAAGCGAAATAGGCAGCCAGGACCCAAGGCACGGGCTCGACGTGCGGCATCGCCAGGATGGTATGGGGGACCGGATTGGGCGAGACCGCATACAAGAGCCCGAACATGACGACGACCGCGAGCTGCACGCAGCCGATGATCCGTTCGCTCGCGTCCTGATGATCGCGGACGGCGGCCTCGATCCGCGCCGGCAGCGTCGATTGAGGCTTGTCGCCGAACACGAACAGGGACAATTTGCTCGTCATTGGCGGTCCTCCCCGATGTTCGAACGGATCGCGTTTTATTGGAATCGCCTAACAGCGATCCGCCGACCGCGATCTGGTCCAGCCGGCAAACAACACCGCGCAAAGATTAGAGACGCCGGATCGCGATCGCCAACCACGAAGTTTCACGATCGCGGGAGATGTCCGCGAGCGCGGCGGATCGAGCTGATGGAGGAAAGGCCCGCCAGCGTCGGCGCGTCAATAGCCGCGCGCCGGATCGACTGCGTTGAGAAGGGGCTCGCCCGCTTCGACGCGGCGCATGTTTTCGGCGACGATCGGGGCGGCGGTGCGGGCGATTCCGTCGGCCGCGATGTGTGGCGTGATCCGCACCTTGGGATGGCGCCAGAAGGGATGGCCAGATTCCAAGGGCTCGACCTGAAAGACGTCGAGGGTCGCGCCGCCGAGGTGTGCGGAATCGAGCGCCGCGATCAGATCCGCTTCGATCACGTGCCCGCCGCGTCCGGCATTGATCACGTAGGCGCCCGCGGGCAGGCCTGCGAAGGTCTCGGCGTTCAGGATGCCTTCCGTCTCGGGCGTCAGCGCGAGAAGGCAAATGACGATCCGGCACTCGCCTAGGAACGGCCTCAGGCCTTCGGCCCCGTGGAAGCACGCGATCCCCGGGATATCCTTTTCCGTGCGCGACCAGCCACGAACGGAAAATCCGAGCGACGTCAGATTTTCAGCCGCATTGCGCCCCAAGACGCCGAGCCCGAGGACGCCGACGACGGTTTTGCCGGTGTCGGGCGGCGGAACCCTCCGCCATTCGCTCCGGCGCCAAGACTCCTCGATCTCGTCCATGCGTCGGTGGTAGCGAAGCGTAGCGTGGACCACGTATTGGGTCATCTGGCTGACCGCCGAAGGGTCCACCAGGCGCACGATCGGAACGTGGCGGGGAAGCGCGGGATCCTTGAACAAATGATCGACCCCGAACCCCTTGGAGATGATTAGTTTCAGATTGGGAAGGCTCGCGAGCACGCCGCGGGGCGGGTTGAAGACCATCGCCGCCGTGATGTCTGCGGCCTCGCCAATATCGGGCCAGACCCGTAATTCCAACCCGGGCGCGCACTCGCCGAATGCCGTCCGCCAGCGCTCGGGATCGTCGCCCGAATGGTAAAGCAGTGCCATCGGCTGCTTCCTCCGTTTGTTTTCCGCGACGCGCGCGTGCGCATGAAGCGCCGGGCGGTCATACCACGCGCCCGCGCGCCGCGCGATTCGCCATGCCCTGCGCAGCGTGCGATTCGGCGCATATCGAAATCGGTCTTGACAAGCCGGGGTTCGGCGATATTTAAAACAGTACGAATATAGTGCTATTTGTGGTGCGGCATGGTTCGTCTGAACAAGCTAACCGATTATGCGGTGGTGATCCTCGCCGAGATGGCGCAGGCGGGCGGCGTTACGACCGCTTCCGCGCTCGCCGCGCGCACGGGGATTCCGGGCCCCACCGTCGCCAAGCTCCTGAAGATCTTGGCCCAGCGCGGCCTCACGCTGGCGCTTCGCGGCCGCGCCGGCGGCTATGGACTGAGCCGGGCGCCGACCGCGATCAACGTCGCCGAGATCATCGAGGCCATCGAGGGGCCGGTGGCGGTCGCGGCCTGTGTCGAAGGTGCCCTTGAGAACTGCGAGTTCGAACCCGTTTGCGCCATGAACGGGCACTGGAACCGGGTCAACGAGGTGATCCGCCGCGCGCTCACCGGCGTCACGCTCGCCGACATGGTGGACGCGGAGACGCCCGCCTTCGGTTTCCCAAGACCGCCGGCGAAGGGGCGCGAGCGCGGCTTGGGCGAAACGCCGGCGATATGATGGAGCGAAGTCCCGTGGAGACCGAACCCAAGACGGCGAACGAACTCGCGCTCGGCGATACGGCCTACAAGTACGGCTTCGTCACCGATATCGAGTCGGAACTGGCCCCGAAGGGGCTGGACGAGGATACGGTCCGCTTCATCTCGGCGAAAAAGGACGAACCCGATTGGATGCTCGAGTGGCGGCTTCGGGCGTACCGTCACTGGACGACCATGCGCGAGCCCACGTGGCAAAAGGTCAACTACCCGCCGATCGACTATCAAGATGCGTACTATTACGCGGCGCCCAAGACCAAGGAACGGCTCAACAGCCTCGACGAGGTCGATCCCGAGCTGCTGGCGACTTACGAAAAGCTGGGCATCCCTTTGAGGGAGCAAGAGATGCTGGCCGGGGTCGCGGTGGACGCGGTCTTCGACAGCGTCTCGGTCGCGACCACGTATAAGGGCAAGCTCGAGGCGATGGGCGTTATCTTCAGCCCGATCTCCGAGGCGGTGCGCGAGCACCCCGAATTGGTGCGCAAGTACCTGGGCTCCGTCGTTCCCTATTCCGACAACTTCTTCGCCACCCTGAACGCGGCGGTGTTCTCGGACGGCACCTTCGCTTACGTGCCCAAGGGCGTGCGCTGCCCCATGGAACTGAGCACCTACTTCCGCATCAACGCCACCCAGACCGGTCAGTTCGAGCGCACTCTCATCATCGCCGAAGAAGGGTCCTACGTCAGCTACCTCGAGGGCTGCACGGCGCCCATGCGCGACGAGAACCAGCTTCATGCCGCCGTGGTCGAGCTGGTGGCGCTGGACGATGCCGAGATCAAGTACTCGACGGTCCAGAACTGGTATCCGGGCGACGCGGACGGCCGGGGCGGCATCTACAACTTCGTGACCAAGCGCGGCGCCTGCCGCGGCCGCAATTCCAAGATCCTCTGGACCCAGGTCGAGACCGGGTCCGCCATCACCTGGAAGTATCCGAGCTGCATCCTTCAGGGCGACGGCTCGGTCGGCGAGTTCTATTCGGTGGCCATCACCAACAACCGCCAGCAGGCCGACACCGGCACCAAGATGATCCACATCGGC